>Ga0126313_10000943_pt1 | contig 14688 bp, 14 predicted proteins | sample Plot105A_FD_89954 | JGI IMG/M metagenome (GOLD analysis project Ga0126313, IMG submission 89954) | Serpentine soil microbial communities from UC McLaughlin Reserve, CA, USA - Plot105A | ecosystem: Environmental > Terrestrial > Soil > Grasslands | place: USA: UC McLaughlin Reserve, Lake County...
CCAGAAAGGTGTATTGGTCGGGCATCGGGGGCAAGCCGAAGCTCGGGCCGCGGTAGCCGAGGTTGCGGCGGTCGTAGATCCTGTTGTAGCGGTAGAAGGTCGAGCCCTCCGGCCACGCCCGATGGTTCCCCGGCATGACGCCGACCGCCCGCCACCTGGCGCGCTTGAACGCCCGGGTGAGGGTCAGGCGGTCGTTCTCGACGAGCTGGTCGTACCGCAGCTCGCCGTCGACCCGCAGCCCCGACTGCAGGGTGGAGTGCGCCAGCCAGCTGAGGCCGCCGAAGGTCGGTGAGGTCAGGAAGGCACTGCGGGAGGAGAAGCCGGCGGCCCGCAGCTGCGCGGTGCCCCGGTCGAGCACGGCTTGGACGCCGGGCGAGAAGGACGATCCCTGCACCGCGGCCCTCCCGTAGCTCTCGACGAACACGAGCAAGACGTCCTTGCCCCGCAGGTCGGTGAGCAGCCGGTTGCCGGGAGTAGCGCGGAAGCGGTCGTCGGCGATCTCGCGTGCGAACGCCGCGCGATCCGCCAGGCCGGTCCATACCGCCCGCACCTCGTCGACGGTCAGGGCGACGGCGCTCGAGGAGGCGACCGGCGCGCCGACGACGCGCAGAGCGACCCAGACCACGCCCAGCGCCGCCGCCGCCCGGAGCGCCAGGCCGCGGTGGCCGGCCGTGACACGTGTCACGCGCAGGACCGCCAGGACCTGGACGGCGAGGATCGCGACGATGAGCACGAGCGCCACGGCGACGGCGACGTTTGCGCTCGACCTGCCGATCGCGTCACGCAGCGTCTCGATGCCGATCCCCACGTACCTCGAGTCGTCGACGGGCTGGAACGGGCGGTCGAACGCCGTGTAAAACCCGATGTTGAGGATCTTCACGAGCATGACCGCGCTCAGCAGCGCTCCCACGACCACGGCCAGCACGCGGCGTGGGGTGGCGGGCAGCAGGGCGGCCGCGGCGACGACGACGAGGAGCTCGAGGGGGAGCCGCGCAAACGCGCCGAGGGTGAGGCGGCTCGGATGGTCAGGCGCGACGAGGGCAGTCCAAACGATCAGCAGCGCGAGGATGGTGAGCGCCACGGCCACGCCGCGGTGCAGCGACCCACCCTGGGGCAGACCGACGTGACCATCAGGCACGTCGTCGTGCGCGCCCTGCCGGCGGCGCCACAGCCACCACGCGCACTGGCCGACCGACGCCGCGAGCAGGGCGAGCGCGGCGACCAGGAGGGTCTGCGTGAGCGCCCGGGACAGGACCTCGGCGGCCGCGACCGTCAGCACGACCCCCTGCGTCGCCGCGACGAGCCTGCGCCAGCGGCGCGGTGGCAGCGGCGCGCGCATCCACGGCAGCAGCCACTCGGCGAAGAGGAACAGGTAGCGTGCGGCCCCGATCGCGAGCACCCATGCGCCGTACGCGGGGGCGACGTAGACGCTGAGGGCGAGGATCAAGAACGCGTCGACCTCGCCGTCGAAACGCGCCCCGAGCGCGGTCGCCGTCCCGGTGCGCCGCGCCACCCATCCGTCGGCTGCGTCCAGCGCGAGCGCGGCGGCGGCAAGCGTCACGAGCAGCGCGACCGGCGTGCCGTGCGTGAACGAGTCCGCGGCCAGCGCAGCGACGCCGACGGCGAGCGTGGCGCGGGCCAGCGTCACCCAGGAGGCCGGTCCCAGCCGGTCACCGTGGCCACGCCCGAGGCCGCGTGCCAGCACCACCGCCATGCTCACGGCGCAAGCAACGCCGACGATCCAGCCGGTCGCGCGGAGCCCGGAGGTCCCCGCGAGGACCGCCAGCAGCAGCACCTGCGCGCTCAGCCCCGTCGCCGGGGCCCATGTGACCCGCTCGCACCGAACTTCGTTCATTCGTTCCGGAACCGGAGTGAGAGCGCGTAGCGCAGCAGCACCACGTCGTCGATCTGGCGTGCCTCGGCGAGCGTCGCGCGCCGTTCGGCGTTCCAGGGGAAGCGCCCGTCGCGCACGAAACGCGGGGCGCTCGAGTCGCCGACGAAGAAGGGGGCAACGACGAGTTGCAGCTCGTCGACGAGGTCGTCGGCCAGGAACTGGGTGTGCACCATGCCGCCGCCCTCGACCATCAGCCGCTCCACACCGCGGTCGGCGAGGTCCTCGCTGACCCGGCGCATCCGCACGCGCCGACCGCCGTCGACGATCGTCGCGACCGGGCCGAGCCGCGCGCGGGCCGTGGGCACGCGCGAGCTCGAGGTGTAGACGAGCTTCTCGGTCTCGCCCGTGGTGAAGAAGTCCGAGTGCGCGTCGAGGTCCACCCGGTCCGTCACGGTGATCTTCATCGGAGACGATGCGAGCCCGCGGATCCTGCGATCGTCGCGGCGGGCGTGCGAGCGTACGAGCAGCCGGGGGTTATCGGTGCGCACGGTGCCCGCGCCGACCATGATCGCGTCGCAGGAGGCGCGCACCTCATCGACCCGGTCCAAGTCCGCCTCGTTGGACAGCGCGAGGCGCGGCCTACGGTCGCCCAGGTAGCCGTCGAGCGACACGCTGCAGCTGAGCACGGTGTAAGGGCGCTCAGGCATCTGGGGCTCCGCCTCGGCGCGCGAGGATCGCGCGCCTGCCCGGGAGCGGCCACTCGAGCCACGGAGCCGACCGGCTGCGGCGAACCCAGGCCGCCAGGAGCACGGCGGCGCCCGGCAGGGTGGCGACGAACACCATCACGCCGTAGACGACCGCGGTGGCGACTCCGACTGACGCGCTCAGGCCGGCGGCCGCGAACGCCCAAGCCGTCACGCCCTCGCGCGGCCCCCAGCCGCCGACGTTGGGCAGGGCCCCGGCCAGCAGCACGAGCAGCGCCAACGGCAGCATCTGGGATGGCGGCGCGCTCGCCCCCGCGGTTCGCGCGGCAATCAGGAACGTGACTGCGTGGCCCGCCAGGACCAGCGCCGACGCGAGCGCGATGGCGGGCCACGCCGGCCGGACGAGGACTCCCTCGCGCAGCTCGCGGGCGGCCGCGCTGCGCCGCCGCGCCCACCGAGATCGTCCGACTGCGGGCCGCACGCGCACCGCCAGGGCGACGCCGGCTGCCGCCGCGAGTAGTGCGAGCACGACGACCGGCATTGTCGCCCGGACCGGCGACGGCACGACCAGGAGCACGGCGACGGTGACGACGACTTGTACGACCTGCCCGGCCGAGCGCTCCCACGCCACAGCGCGCAGACCGCGGCCGACGTCGCTCGTGTCGCGGCCATGGCTGATCCCGCGATGGACGTCGCCCACGATCCCGCCGGGAAGCGTGACGTTGAGAAACAGCGAGCGGTAGTACGCGGGCACCGCCGTGCCCAGCGGCAGGTCGATGCCGAGGCCGCGGGCCACGATCCTCCAGCGCCAGGCGCAGCACACGGTGGTGAACACGGCGAGGCCGCAGGCGGCCACCAGGGCCCCGCCGTCGACCGCCCGCAGGCCGTCGAGGAATGGGCTCGCACCCAGGCGCCAGACCAGTACAGCGAGCGTCCCGGCGGCGGCAGCCAGCCTGGCCCACCACCACACGGCCCGCCGGCTCGTGGTGCTGCTCCCGGCGTCCACGGCGGTGGTCACGGCAGCACCAGCAGGTCGGCATGGTCGACGGTAACGGCGAGCTGCCCGGCGGCCGCCTGCGCCAGGCGCCGGTGCCGGTAGGCGCCGGTCTCGGCGGCCAGCGCGGGCTCCTGCTCGCAGGCGGCGGCGACCCACCCGGCGAACCACTCTGCGGTCAGATCGGCGTGGAGCGCATCGAGGCGCCAGGGGCTCGGCCTGACGACGAGCTCGGCGCCCGTCCCGCGAAGCTCATCGACGGCGGCCGCGAGGGCGTCCGGACCGAGCAGGGGGCCTGCCGTCGTCGTGCGGCGCTGGTGGACGTTGAAAGCGGCGGCCAAGCGCGCGTCCAGGGGATCCGCCGGGGTCAGGACAACGTGACCGACGACGGTAAGCGCGAGCAGCACGGGACAACACCTGATCGCGGTGCAGGCCCCGAGCATTCCCGCCAGCCCCTCGGCGGTCAGCATGTCGAGCACCGCCGAGGCGACGATGAGGCTCGCGCCGGCGAGATCCCGCGGTGCCAGACGGATGATGTCCGATCGCCTCGCCTCGACGGTGACCGCGGCCCCGTCGGCGGCCGGGCCCGGGGCGTCGGCGGCGGCAAGCTCCAGCAGTCCTACGTCCCGGTCGTGCACCACCCAGTGCTGCGGCCCGGGCAGCCGCGGCGCGAGCCAGCGGCCCATCGCGCCGCTGCCACCGCCGAGGTCGTGGATCACGAGGGTCGCGGCCGCGGAGAGACGCCGTCCGACGTGTTCGGCGAGCTCGGCCGACCGCGCCGCCGCGTCGGCCGGCTCGCGCAGGAGAAGCCACTCCGGGCTGACGGGGACGCCGTCCGCCCTCATCGTGTCGCTCCCGCGAGGACGCCGGCGAGAAGACCGGTGGTATCCGGCCACCCGTAGAGCGACGCGCGCCGCTCTCGGGCGGCCCGGCGCAGCCGGCCGCGCAGCTCGGCGTCGCCGAGCCAGGTCCGCAGCGCGGCCGCGAGGGCCGTCGGGTCGCCGGGCGGGACCAGCAGCCCCGGCCGGGTACCGTCGTCCCCGTGCCCGAGGGCCTCGGTCACCCCGCCGACTTCGGTGGCGAGCACCGGCAGGCCGTGCGCCAGGGCCTCGGTGACGACCATGCCGTACGCCTCGGCATGTGAGACGAGCACGAGCAGGTCGGCGGCGGCGAACGCGCGGTCGAGCTCGGGACCGCTGCGCGGTCCCGGGAAGTGCACCTGGTCGCCCAGCCCGCTGTTCTGAGCGTGGCGGCGCACGCCGTCGGCGAACACGGGGTCGCGGGCCAGACTGCCCACACAGGCGCAGCGCCAGGACAGGTCCGCCACCATCGCGAGCCCATCAACCAGCACGTCGTGTCCCTTGTCGGGCGTCAACGTCGCCACGCACAGCAGCGCGCTGCCTGCCGCGGTGCCCGGCGCGAGGCAGGCGGCGTCGACGCCAGGCCTGACCACGTGCACCCGATCGGCCGGCAGCGCGTACAGCTCCTCCAGCCGGTGCCGAGTCCATGCGCTGGTCGTGATGATGGCTGCGGCCGCCTCGAGGACCTCGCGCTCGCGCGCCCTGACAGCGGCGGCGTCGTCGTGCGGAGGGCGGTGGCCGAGCGGCATGTGCACGAGCACAACCTGGCGCAGCCGGCGCGCCTGCGGAACGAGGGCCTCGGGGGCGGCGGATGCGATCAGCCCGTCAAGCAGCACCACGCCGCCATCCGGAATCCGTCGGAGGGCGCCCGCCAGGGCGGCGAGCCCCGCCTCGCTGGGCCGCGGCCAAGCGCCGGGCACAGCGTGCTCGTGCACCACCCAGCCGAGCGCGGCGAGCCCGTGGTAGACCCGCCAGTCGTACATGTTGCCACCGCTCGGCCGCGCCGGGTCGTCGATGTCGCCCGGGACGATGACCTGGACCTCCGTCACAGCGGTCGCTCGTAGCTCGCCCAGGCGACGTGGGACTCGCGCAGCGTTACCACCAGCCCGTCGAGCTCGCGCGCGCTGTCGCCCAAGGCGCCCTCCCGCGCGCGCCCGGCGAGCCGATCCGCGACGACCCGGGCGAGAGCCTCGGCGGTGGTGTTCACGCCCGCGAACTCCAACTCGTCGTCGAGGTTGCGGTAGCCAAGCTCGCCCACCACGGCGCGCAGCGCCTCGACTGCGCGGCCGATGTCGACCACGATGCCGTCGGGGTCCAGCGTCGCGCGGCGGAACGTGGCGTCGACGACGTACGTTGCGCCATGCAGGCGCTGCGCGGGCCCGAACACGTCGCCACGCAGGCTGTGGGCAATCATCATGTGATCGCGGACGGTCACGCTGAACATGCGCTACACCTCGTCGTAGGTGATGGTGTGACAGAGCGCCGGGAGGCTCCCCGCGGCCAGACGCGCCATTACGTCGGGCAGCTCCTCGAAGCGCGACTCGCCGGTCAGGAGCACATCGAACGCCGGATCGCGCAGCAGGTCAAGGGCGAGGGCCAGCCGGTCCGCCGTCGTGCGTTGCGCGCCGCGGGCCGGGGACATCGTCCCGACCTGGCTGGCGCGTATGCGAAGTCGGCCCGCATGGAATGCGGCGCCCAGCGAGAGCCGCACCTCGGTTTCGCCGTACCAGCTGAGTTCGAGAACCGTGCCCTCGGGCGCGAGCAGGTCGAGCGAGCACTGGAGTCCGGCCGACGTCGCGCTCGTGTGCACGACCAGGTCGCACCCGTCGGCGGCGTCATCCGGCAGCGCGAAGCCGGCGCCGAGCGCGGCCGCGACCTCCGATCGTGACGGGTCGATGTCGACGAGCATGACCTCGACCGCCGGAAACCGAGCGAGCAGGCGCGCCACGCAGCAGCCGACCATGCCGGCGCCCACGACGGCAACGCGGTCGCCGACCAGCGGAGCTGCATCCCAGAGGGCGTTGACGGCTGTCTCGACGGTGCCGGCGAGCACGGCACGCGTCGGCGGCACGCCGTCGGGCACGACGGTTACGGCGCCGCCTGGCACCACGTACGCCGTCTGATGCGGGTAGAGACAAAAGACGGTGCGGCCGCGCAGCTCCGGCGGCCCTTGCTCGACGACGCCAACGTTGAGGTAGCCGTACTTGACCGGCCCCGGGAAGTCCCCTTCCTGGAACGGCGCGCGCATCGCAGCGTGCTGGCTCGGCGGCACGCCGCCGCGGAACACGAGCGTCTCGGTGCCGCGGCTGACGCCGGACCGCAGCGTGCGGACCACCACATCGTCATGCTGGGGCCGCGGCAGCGCGAGGGCCCGGATCTCCCCTTGCCCGGGCTCGCGGAGCCAGAACGCGTGCGCGTCGTCGAGCACGTTCTATGCCTCGGCTTCGTACGGCATCTCTCCGGGAGCGACCGGTGGAGGTGGCGAAAGTACTACGGCTGAGCGCGACGATCGGATTGGTGGCGAGGAGATTGAGGCGTCGCTTGACCACGTGCATGGGAATTTCACGTCGCTGATGGACTGCTCCATCACGCTGAGAGGCGGTCGCAGTGGATGACGCCGACCTCGACCGCTGGCTGTCCCACCCGCAGGTGCGAACTCGCCATCACCGCCTAGCCCGCGTCGCCCCGGACCGCCTCTGGCATGCGGCCGAATCGGTCCGGGTCGCCGACGCGCCGACCTTCGGCCGGGTGCTGCGGTGGCGGGTCCCGGGGACGCCGGCCGAGATGGCCTATCGCGACGTCCTTCGCCGTTATCCGTTCGTCGTCCTCGCTGAGGACGATGGCTGGTCGGTCTCCGGCCTTTGCGGGGTGATCTGGTCGATCCGCCGCGACTACCCGCGACTCGACGGGCCCGACGACTTCGATGCCTGGGACCGCCCCGGCACGGTTCGCGTCGTGCTCGCGCATTGGGTGGAGCCCCATGAAGCGGGATCGGCGATCGTCAGTGAGGCGCGGATCCAGCCGGTCGACCGCGCCGCGAGGAGGCGGATGCGGCTGCTGTGGGCGAGCGTCGGCCGGTTCGAGCGCCTGATTGGCGGCGAGGTGCTGAGCGCGGCGGTACGTGCGGCCGAGGGCACGCCGGCATCGCGCCGGGCGCCACGCGCGGAGTAAGTCAGAGCCTGACCGCAACCAGCCCGACCGCGAGCGCGACGAGCGCCCAGGACAGGGCCTGAAGGGCTCCGTCGAGCGGCTGCGCGAGCGACTCGACCGACAACGGGACCGCGGTGCCGTCGACCAGCACCTGCTCGCCGCGGACCGTGGCAGTCCGGCGGCGCAGCTCACGGACGGGCGTCGAGAGACGCCGCTGCGCGACGCTGAGGCCGAAGCACGCCGTCGCGACCAGCACGCCCGCTACCAGCTCGTCCGTCTGCTTCACCTCGAGCGTGTTGGCCCACCACGACGTCAGGGCCGGGAAGGCGCCCCATGCGGCCGCGAACCAGAAGTCCGTATGAAAGCGGCCACCCGCGAGTTCGAGGTTGTAGGCCATCACGAGGAACCCGCCGACGACGACGAACGGCGCGAGCGTCGGCGAGAGGATGAACACGCCCGCGATCCCGATCGCGATCGCGCCGGTGAGCGAGATCGCGGCGAGGACGAGCAGCGAGCGATCGGAGAGCCGGGTCTCCAGAGGGTGCCCGTTGAGCTCGTCGAGTGCATGCGCGGCGACGCCGACCGCGAGAAAGAAGGCCGCAAGCGTGGCCAGCAGCCGATCGAGGTGAATCGCCGGTGCCGCGACCGCGCCGAGCGCGACGTAGGAAAGGTGCCAGGCGGTGTACGGAGGATGCAGCAGGGTGACGAGGTCGCGCGCCCCGCCGGCGCGCAACGCGTAGAAGGCGGGGCGCTCCAGCCGCTCACCCGCGCCCGCCGCCTGACCACCGCGATCAGCCACCGCGCGTCCCCCAGATCACGACTCCACCGCCGAGGCTCATCACCTTCGCCTCGACCGAGACGAGCCCCGCGTCTCGCCAGAGCTCCAGCTGTCGTTGCAGCGGCACCCGTCGGTAGAAGCTCGTGATGCTCGGCCCCAGGAAGCGACCGACCTCATACCAATCCCGCGAGATCAGCCGGCCGAGGACCGGCAGCCCGAGCCGGACGTAGCCATGCCACAGCGCGCGCGCCGCGGGGTTCGGCGGCAGCATGAACTCGAGCGACGCCATCCGCCCGCCCGGCTTGACCACGCGGGCGAGCTCGCGGATGACGGTCGCGGGATCATCGACATACCGGAGCAGATACGTGAACGTGAGGTGATCGAATTCGCGATCCGCGAACGGGAGTGACTCGGCCTCGCCGCGAACGAGCTCGACTCGGGACGACAGCTCCGGGCTCGCGCGCAGCCTCGCCGTCGCCTGGGCGAGCATCTCGGGGCTCTGGTCGAGTCCGACGACGCGACAGGCGTAATTGCGGACGAGGGTCTCGGCGACCATGCCGGTTCCCGTGGCGACGTCGAGCACCCGATCCTCGGGCTTCGCGCCGATCCGAGCGATCATCGCCTTCCGCCAGCGGGGATCCTGCCCGAAGCTGAGGGCGGCGCCTGCCGCGTCGTACCGACGCGGCAGGCCCGCGAACAGCGCGAGCGCCTGCGCCTTGCGGGTGCCCGAGGGGGCCGTGCCATCGCTGCCCGTGGCGGTCATCGCCTCTGCGCGGGCGGCAGCGGCTGCGATACCCGCACGTCGCGGTGCCCCGCGATCGACTCGACCGCCGCGGTGTAGGCGCTGGGGTGGGTCACCTGCGGATCGTGTGCGGTGCCGGGGATCAGCTCAGAGCGCGCCGCCGGCATCGCCCCGGCCACCATTTCGGCCATGCGCCCGAAGAACGGCGAACGACGGTCCCCGCGGCTGACCAGGGCCGGCCCGTCGAAGGCGGCCAGCTCGCCGAGCTCGATGCGCAGCGCGTCCGGGTCTCGATACTGATCGAGATAGGTGGCGGCGTTGTCGACCAGGGTCCGCCGGCGGGTCGCATCCAGTCCGGACCAGCCCCGCGGCGCCTCGGCCACGTGGTCGAAATACAGGCGGGCCCCGCCCTCGGGGTCGCCGGCCTCGAGCCGGGCCGCAACCGCGGCGAGCCGAGCGCGCAGCTCCGTTAACGCGGTCACCTCCGATGCCCGGAGCTCTTCGCTGTCGAGCAGGCCGAACAGCGGCGGTTCGTGGACGGCGGCGCTGAGCAGCGAGTCAGGCCTACTGGCGGCCAGGCGAAGGGCGATCGAGCCGCCGAACGAGGCGCCCGCCACGTGGACGGGCCCGGCGCCGAGCACGTCGATCAGGGCCGCCAGGTCGTCCACGTCGTCATGAACGCTTCCCTGCCCGGCAGGACAACTGCTGAGGCTGTGCCCGCGACGGTCATAGACGACGACATCGAAGGAACGACTCAGCAGGGGCACGACGTGGTCCCAGACGCGGCAGTCCACCCACGATCCGTGCACGAGCACGAGCGGCTCACCGGCGCCGCTTCGCTCGTAGTGAAGCTGGACTCCGTTTACATCGGCGATCGTCATCGTGCACTGGCAGCCGGGGCGCGCCAGTTTCCCCACCGGATGCTAGGCGCTCGCCCGGGAGGCGCTTTTCGGACAGGGATAATCCCCTCGATGGGCGACGACCTGATCGAGCGCGAGTCCGAGCGCGCGTGGCTTGAGGCGGCGCTCGGCGACGCGGTCGCGGGGCAAGGTTCGCTCGTTCTGGTCTGCGGCGAGGCCGGGGTCGGCAAGACCCGCTTCGTCGAGGCGGTTGCGGATCCGGCCGACGCTCAGCTCCTGCGCGGCGCGGGCGGCCCGTCCTCGCTCGCATACGGGCCCGTCGTCGCAGCGCTGCGCGGATTCATGCGCACGAACCCGGGCGGCCTCGCGGCCTGCGGTCCGCTGCGGCCGCACCTCGCCCTGCTGCTGCCGGAGCTCGGCGAGGCCGTGACCGAGAGCGACCGGCCGACGCTCTTCGAGGCGATCCGGTGCGCGCTCGCCACCGCCGCATCCGAGCGGCCGCTCGTTCTGCTGCTCGATGACCTGCAGGCGTCGGACGAGACGACGCTCGAGCTGCTCGCGGCGCTCGCCGCCCCGCTGAACGACCTGCCGATCCTCGTGGTCGGGGCGTACCGCTCGGATGAGGTCCCGCGCGAGCACGGCGTCCGCCGGCTGCGCGATCAGCTGCGCCGTGCCGGGGCATTGCGCGAGCGGACGCTCGAGCCCTTGAGCGAAGCGGGAACTGCCGAGCTTGCGGCGAGAGTTCTCGGGGAACGCCTGTCGCCTCGCCTGGCGCGCGCGCTCCACCATCGCACCAACGGGATCCCGTTCTTCGTCGAGGAGCTGGCGACGGGACTGGACGCCGGCGGCCAGCTGCAGCGCGGCGCCGACGGTCTCGACCTGGCGCCCGACGCAGACGTGCCCATGCCGCAGACGATCCGGGACGCGGTCGTGCTCCGGCTTGGCGAACTGTCCCAACAGGCGCGCGCGACGGCGGAGGCCGTGTCGGTCGCGGGCACGGCTGTCGATCTCGATCTGATCAACGCGCTCGACTGCGCGGCCGGCCTCGACGAGCTGATCGCCACGGGGCTCCTGTTCGAGCCCGGCCGAGGCCGGGCCGCGTTCAGGCACCCGCTGACGCGCGACGCCATCTACGAGGACATCCCCTGGTTGCGACGGCGATCGCTGCATCGCCAGCTCGCGACCGCGATCGAGGCCCGCGGCGGCCACGGAGCCGAGGTCGCGGCCCACTGGCTCGCCGCGCGTGACGAGGGCAGGGCACTCGACTCGCTGCTCGTCGCGGTCGATCAGCTCGCGAGGGTGCACGCCTACCGCGACGCCACCGACCTCGGCCGGCAGGCGCTTGACCTGTGGCCCGACGGCGAGCGCGGCGACGACCGCGTCTCGGTGCTCGAGCGGCACGCGTCGTTCGCCGAGCTCTCGGGGGAGCTCGCAGAGGCGGCTCGCGCGCAACGCGAGGTGATCGCCGCCCGACGGTCGGAGGGGGCCGGCAGGGCGCTCGCGGACGCCGAACGTCGCCTGGCGAAGATCTGTGAGCTTCAGGGCGACCGCGAACGGGCCCTTGCCGCCAGGCGCGTGGCGGCCGAGGCCTACTCCGCCAACGGGTATGACGGTGAGGCCGCGACCGAGCGGCTGATCGCCGCCGGTTACCTGCAGAGCAGCGGCAAGCATGGAGGCGCCGTCGACCTGACCCGACGTGCCGCCGAGGAGGCGACGCGAGCGGAGCGCGCCGATCTGCGCGCACGCGCCCTCGGCCTCCAGGGGGTCGCGTTGGTGAAGCGGGGCGAGTTCGAGACGGGCATGCGGACGTTGCAGGAGGGCTTGTCGCTCGCGCTCGAACACGAGCTGACGCTGGTCGCAGCCGAGGTCTACCAGCGCCTGGGCACGGCGCACGAGATCGCCGGTGACTACGGAGGAGCTCACGATGCCCTCGCGACCGCGGTCGGCTTCTGTGAGGCCGACGCCGGCGGCAGCATGGAGTACGCGTGCCTGAGCTGCATGGCGTACGTGCTGCGCGAGCTCGGCGACTGGCAGCGGGCGGCGGAGCTGTGCGAGGGCCTGCGCGGACCGGAGGCGACCGCCGACAACACCCTGATCGCCGATGGCGTGCTCGGATCGATTCATGCCTTTCGCGGCGAACGAGCCGCCGCCAGACCGCTGCTCGCCCAGTGCCTGGCGACGGGCACGCGCCTGGACGTCGTCTCGATGAGCGTCGACAGCGCCGCCGCACTCGCCTGGCTCGACGAGCTCGAGGGAGATCTCGACGGTGCCCGCGGCCACTGCCGCTTCGTGCTCGAGCGCTGGGCCCGCAGCGAGGACCACCACTACGCGGTCTGGGGCTTGCGGTGGGCCGCGTGCTTCTTCGCCCGCCACGGCTCGCTGTCCGAGGCGCGCGCCTGCGTCGAGGCCCTCTCGCGCATCGCGGCCACCACCGGCCATCCGGACGTGCTCGCCGCGCTCGCCCACGCGCTGGGCGAGACCGCGCTCGCCGATGGGCATCCCGACGTCGCCGCGGAGCAGCTGCGGCGTGCCGTCGAGCTGCACGAGACCCTCAACATCCCATTCGAGCGCGCGCAGGTACAGCTGCGCGCCGGCGTCGCGCTGGCCGCCGTCGGCGATCGCGACGCCGCCCTCGAGCAGCTCAAGGCGGCCCACGACACAGCCAGGAACCTCGGCGCCGTCCCCGTGGTGGCCCTTGCCGCCGAAGAGGTCGCCGAACTGGGCGAGTCGGTGGAGCGAACGCTCGGGCGTCGTGCGGCCGCCGAGCGCGATCACGCCGGCCTCTCCCGGCGTGAGCTCGAGGTGATGCAGCTTGTGGCCGCCGGCCGCACCAACCGCGAGATCGCCGACGAGCTGGTGCTCAGCACGCGCACGATCGACATGCATGTGCGCAACATCCTCGCCAAGCTCGACTGCCGCTCGCGCACCGAGGCCGCCACGCGGGCGACCGAGCTCGGCTTGATCGCTTAGGGCCGCGAACCAGCCGCCACATCAGCACGCCGGGCTCGCTCCACGTCGAAGCGAGCCCGGCGTTTGATCACTTGGGGAGATCGCGCGGTCCGGTGCTGTCGAACACCGAGGCGACCTCGACGATGAGGTTCGCCGGGAAGCCGCCGGTCCTGGCGTGCTCTTCGATCACCGCGGCGCTCTCGGCCTGGTGAACGCAGTAGACCTTGTCGCCCGCGACGTAGCTGTGAAGCCACTTGTAGGGCTTGTCGAGCGATGCCACCGCATCGTTCGACGTGCTTGTGATTCCGCGCAGCTCGTCCAGGGTGAGCTCGCTCGCGCCCGGGATCTCGCGCTCGATCAGGTACGTCTTCATCTCGGATACCTCCTCGTACGGGTTGCTTGATTGCACGACCGACGGTAGGCGGCGCAACGCGCCCGCACATGCGCTGAATTGCCGTATTGCTTGCCCCGGCATGCCGTATTCGGCGGTACGGTAGGTCGCGTGGACGAGCGCTCCACCGAGCACGAACGAGAGCTCATCACCTTGATCGAGGGAACGCCCGACGCCGAGCACCACCTCGACGAGTTCGCGCGCCAGCTCGGGCTCGACAACGACGAGACGGGCAGGCTGATCGAGTCGCTCGAGCGACAGGGCCGACTGCGCTGGGAGGGCGAGCGGCTGATCGTGGTCGAGCGGGGCTGAGCCCCGTCGCGACCGTCCAGCCGCCAGACTGCGGTAGGTGCGGGTCGCGGTGGTCGGACACGTCGAGTGGACCGAGTTCGCCCGCGTCGCGCGCGCGCCGGTGGCGGGCGAGATCGTCGAGGCGAGGGAGGACTGGCGGGAGCCCGCGGGCGGCGGCGCGGTCGCCGCTGTCCAACTCGCGACGCTGGCCGGCGAGTGCCTGTTCCTGACGGCGCTCGGCGACGACGAGGTCGGCCACCGCGCGCAGCGCGAGCTCGAGGCGATGGGGCTGGAGCTGGCCGTGGCGTGGCGCGAAGCGCCGCAGCGCCGCGCCTTCGTCCACCTCGATGACGCCGGGGAGCGCGCGATCACGACGATGGGCGAGCGCCACGCACCGGTCGCGGCCGACCCGCTGCCGTGGACCGAGCTCGCGCGAGCCGACGCCGTTTACGTCACCGCCGCCGATCCGGAGGCGCTGCGCCTCGCCCGATCCGCGCGCCATCTCGTCGCGACGGTGCGCGTCGGCCCGGCGCTCGCCGCGGCCGCGGTCGAGCTCGACGTCCTCGTCCTCAGCGCCCGCGACGAGGGCGAGGCGTACATCCGGGGAGAGCTCGATCCGCCTCCGCGCGCCGTCGTCCGCACCGCGGGCGCCTCCGGAGGCACGATCGAGTCGCCGGATGGCGCCGTACGTGCGTGGGCGGCGCCCCCGCTACCCGGTCCGTGGGTCGACGCCCATGGGGCCGGCGACTCGTTCGCCGGCGGGCTCACCTACGCGCTCGGCGCCGATCGCCCGCTCGACGAGGCCGTGGCGCTCGGCGCGCGCTGCGGCACCGAGGCCGTCACCCGACGTGGGCCGTACGGGAGCGATTCGGCGATCACGCCGTCGCTCGGGCGGTAGTCACGGTTCACTCGACAGCCGTCCACCAGCCGCGGCGAGAGCCCGCCGTGCGTCCGCCCCGAGCTGCCGCACGAGCTCGGCGGCCGGCACGGCCTGGGCGAGCTCGCCCGCCTCGCCCGCCCAGAGGTTCCTGATTCGGATCGCCCGCTGCCCGCGCTGCTGCGCGCAGCGGTGCAGTGAGGTGGTGGATCTCGGGGTAGGCGGTCGGGGCCCCTTCGCCATGCTCGGCCATGAACC
>Ga0126313_10000944_pt1 | contig 14687 bp, 8 predicted proteins | sample Plot105A_FD_89954 | JGI IMG/M metagenome (GOLD analysis project Ga0126313, IMG submission 89954) | Serpentine soil microbial communities from UC McLaughlin Reserve, CA, USA - Plot105A | ecosystem: Environmental > Terrestrial > Soil > Grasslands | place: USA: UC McLaughlin Reserve, Lake County...
CTTCCGGCTGTTGATGAGGTGCTATGTGAAGCTGGGATTGAGGGGGAGGGCGTTGAGGCAGTACAGGTTGTGCGAGAAGATTCTGAGGCAGGAGTATGGTACTGCTCCCTCCCCCGAGACTCACGCCCTCTTCGATAGCCTCCTCAGGGATGAGAGCGCCTGAAGCCCTCTCGAAGGTCGGCCCGGTTCGTCGGCGGATGGGCCTGCGGGAGCTGAGGCCGAGTCGAAAGCTGCCAAGCCGCCACCCCGCGGCGGTGGCCCGAGCTTGTGATGCGTAGGAAGCCCTGAGCAAGCCCGCCCAGTTCCGGGACCGGCCCCCGAGCCTGGACGTTCCCCAGGGTCCGTCCCCCGCGGTGATCGAAGCGGGGCACGCCAGGCCGTACATGAGCTCGTAGCCTTCGCCGGCTACCCCGTCAGAAGCGCAGATCACACCACCGGAGCAATATTGCGCTAGACAGACTACGTTTGCCGGAAACACACGGCGTCTCTCTCCGGCCTCTCTTATTGGAGCCGGCTTCCCGTGACGGGAGGTTCCCTCTCGCCCTCTGATCTCGGCTGATCCGTCGGTAATTCATCCGTAATTCATCCGTAATTCATCGCCGATTCATCCGCATGCGCTATCAAATGCCGTGGATTATTGACTGCGGTGGAGATCTCCTAGCTCCCCTCGTGAAGAAGTGAAAGGAAATCCGTGGCTTCGACGGATCGAGCGATTGTCGACGTTTCACGCCGGGTGCCCCGGCGCTCCCGAGCCGGTCGGCACCGGACGGCGTGGGAGGAACCCACGAGATCGGAGCCCACGAAATCGGTCGCGGCTCTCTGCCCGGTTCCGAGTGGGACCGTATGACGGACGGCATCAACGGCGAAGCGCTCGCCGGACTCACCGCTGCTGCGGAGTCCTTCCTGCCTGACATAGCGGACCCTTCCGTGCGACTGATCCTTCTGGCCGCTCCCGTAAGCGTCGCGCCGACGGGTCTCGGCGGGTTCATCGCCGCCAACGAAGACCCCGAGGGCGAGATCCTCGGTAGACGCCTGGACGCAACGGCGTTGTTGACGGTACGAGCAAACGACGTCGGCCCGCTGAACGACGCGGTGGCGGCGGTAATCCGCTCTTTTCTGGGGGCAGATCGGGCGGCTCTGGTGGAGCAGGGCATCCTCCGCGTCAGCCTGGAGGAGGTCGGACCCCAATCCATCAGCGGTAGCGGGAACACCGGTGTCGCGGAGCGCACCCTGACGTTCAAGGTCCTGTACGAGTTCCTCAAGAGGCCGGAAGAGTCCGAAGACGTAATCGTGGAGATACCCATGAACCTGGACACAACCTAGAGAACGGAGGACGTTTATGCAGGCTAAACCCGAGTGCACGGCTCACCACGAGCGGAGGTATCCATAATGGCAGAGACTTTCTCGACCGCAGAACTCGTCATCCCGGGGACGTACATTCGCGTCCAGGCCGAGGCGCTGATCGGCGTCGGTGGCGTGTCCACCGGAAACATCGGCGTCGTGGGCACGGCTCAGAGGCTCGACGATGAAGGGAACCCGGAAGTGGATGAGAACGGGGACCCGATCCTAAAAGACAAGACGTTCATATTCTCTGACTACGAAGGGGCTCGCAACACGCTAGGGAGTTACGACGCCTACGACGAGGGCGACGGCACCCTCAACCTGACGCGCGCCGTCGAGTTGTTGTACCGGAACGGGGCGGGCGTCGTGTTCGCCCGGGCGCTGGACCCGGACGACGCGGACCAGGACGACTTTGCCGCCGCTTTCGCCGAGCTGGTCAAGGACGACGTCAACATCCTCGTCGCCCCTCAGCTCTCGACGACGGACGCGCTAGCCGTCCTTGGTTCCATGCTAGAGACGACGGAGAACAACGGCAAGGACGTGATGGCCGTCATAGGCTCCGACGCGGACGTGGTCGACGACATCACGGATCAGACGCCGACCAACGACCGCATCATCATGGTCGCCCCCGGCATCCGGGCCTTCGACGCTGCCGCTGGCGAGTCGGTGGACCTGGCCGGGACCTACACCGCGGCGGCGGTCGCGGGGCTCCTGAGCAGCCTCTCGCCCCAGTCCAGCCCCACCAACAAGGTACTTCCCGGTGTCGTCGAGCTCTCGCGGCGGTTCTCTTACGGGGAGCTGCAGCAACTCGTCAGGGGCAGGATGATGGTGCTGGAGCAGCGCCAGGGCGTACGGGTGGTGCGCGGGCTGACCACCGACGACGGCGCGTTCACGCAGGTCACCACGCGGCGCATCACGGACTTCGCCAAGGCCGGCATCCGCCGGGCCAGCAACCCCTTTATCGGGCGTCTGAACAACCAGCGCGTGCGCGGGGCGTTGCAGGGTGCCATCGACGGCTTCCTGACCACCATGGTCGGGGACGAGGCGCTCACCGGCTACAGCCTCGAGGTCACCGCTACCCGGCAGGACGAGATCAACGGCCGCGCGATAGTCAACGCCGTCATACAGCCGACCTTCAGCATCGACTTCGTGGCCGTGACGATGGTCCTTCAGTAGGGGAGAGGAAAGAATGCCGAACACGAGCGTATTTACCGGAGCGGACGGCTCCATAACGCTGTCCGTCCCCCAGGGTCTCGAGGGAGAGAGTGCCCAGGAGGTCCTGGACACGTTCGAGATGATCAACGTCGGCCGCGTGCAGAACGTCAAGGTCGAGGTCCACTCCGAGGTGAGGCCCTTCAACGAGTTAGGCCAGCGCTACGCGACGCAGCTGCGGCCCGGCAACGTCACCATCAGGGGCACCATCGGGCGGGCCTACATCAACGGCGCGATGCTCCGGCTCCTGCTCGGCGAGGCGGCGGATGCCCGGCCGGCCGCGAGCTGGGCGCAGCCCTCGTTCAACATCACGCTGCTGGCGCAGAACGCCGCTGCGCCCGACGTGAACAACACCGTCACTATCCACGACGCCAAGATCGACAGCTGGGTCGGCGACTGGCCCGAGGACGACTTCTTGATGGAGTCGATCAACTTCCAGGCCCTGTACCTCACTGTCGCGGACGAGGGGTGATGCTCACCGCCGAGGAGCTGCTCGCCGGCGGCGGCCTGACGTTCGAGGTCGAGGTTCCACCCGAAGTTCTGCGTCCCGCGGAAGGCGTAGGCGACGGGGCGCCCAGCGCGGTGCGGCTGCGGCCGCTCACGGTGCGCGACCTGCAGCTGGTGTCGCGGGCCGCGAAAGAGAGCGACTCGCTCACCGCCACGCTGATGGTGCAGCGCGCACTGGTGGAGCCCGAGATGAGCGTCGCCCAGGCGTCCGCCATGCACGTCGGGCTCCTCCAGTTCCTGCTCGAGCAGGTCAACCGGATCAGCGGCATAGCGACCACGCCCGAGCAACTGTCCGGGGTGGTAGAGGCCCCGCTGGCGAAGGCCGCGTTCGTGCTGGCGCAGGAGTTCGGCTGGACACCACAGCAGGTCAACGAACTTACACTCGGGCAGGTCCTGCTCCACCTGCAGATGCTGAACGAGAGGGCGAACCAGATTGACGCCCGATGAGGGACAACTCGCCTGGCGCGAAGCGGTCCGGGCGTTCAGGCTCGCCGCGGGCGTGCTCGAGGACCCGGCCCCGGCGCTGTTCGCCGATCTTGCGGCCCCGGAAATCCTGAGCTACCTGGGACAGGAGCCGGCGCTGGTGCACTTCTCACCCTTCGACGTGCTCCCGAACGACACCGCTTACGATGGAAGCGAACCAGCCCGGCAGTCTTCCGCGAAGCGCGGCAGGATCACGGGCCACCCCACGGGGCTCGAGACCACCCGACCCCGTGACGACTGGCCCCAGATGTCTCGCCCACCGGACGGCCCGAAGGACGGCCCGCGCCCGGCGTCTGGATCCGGCGCGTCCGTGGCCGAACCGCCGAGCTTCTCATTCCAGCGGAGCGCCGCGTCTGGCGCCTCCACCGAACGGCGACAACCCTCGCAGCGCGATAAGGACCGGCGAGGAAGCGCGACACACTGGAGCGCACCTCCAGGAGACCGGGATCGAGAAGGGGCAACAACCGCAGAGGCGCGTTCCGATCGGGATGCTCGGGCGTACTCCGGGGCCACTACGGACGATCGCGACGCCGAGGCGGGACGCGGGGCGGGGGAAGTTGAGCCGGGCGAGCGTCGGCCGGTTCATCCCATGACCCTGTTGAAGGGCCTGGCGGAAGGCGCCTTGATAGCGGCGGAGCCCGGCCGCGCAGCCACCCACCACCCCGAGATCGTCGACCGCTCACCACGCGAGCCGACGCTCGAAGCTCACGCCAACGGCGCCGCAGCTTTGATCGGCTCGCTTGCGGACCGCCTGCTGGCGCCCGAGGCTCGGGTCGCCGGAAGCTCACCGAAGAGGGACGTTTCCGAAGACGGGCTGGCGCCATCGGTTGCTGCGCGCCCATGGGAGCAACCCGCGGAGGAGATCCCGAACCGCTCACTGTTGGCCTTCTCGGGTGGTGCGGATGAAGAGTCCGCCGGCCGACCCGATGCCGACCCGATCGCGGAGGAGACTTCCGACCGGCACATGGATGCGGAGGCCTTCGCGGCGCTCGTCAACGACGTCCTCGTCAGACAGGCCCGGCGGCACGGGGTGGATCTGTCGTGAAGATCAAGCCGATGCTCGGGAGCTGGGAGATACCGCGGATCGCGTCGATCCAGACCCTCGAACGTCGCTCCTTCGCGGAGCTAGCGGTGCCCGGTCGCGTGGGCAGCCTATTCCAGGACCTGAACACGACGCCGACGCGCATCGCCATCTCGGGCAGCCTGTACGGGGACGAGGCGAGGGACGAGTTTCTGGAGGAGTTGCGCGGCAAGTTTCGCGACGGCGTGCCCGTGACCTTCGTGGCCGACATCGTCACCGCCACGGAGGTCCAGTACGTGATCGTCGAGGCGCTGCGCTTCCAGGAGAGCGGCACGAAGCCGGACCAGTCGGACTACTCCTTCGTGCTGCGGGAGAGCCCGCCGCCCCCGCCACCGCCGAACCCGCTCGGCGAGCTCGACGCGGGATTGCTGGATCAGGCGGGCGGCTTCCTGGACACGGTCACCGGCGCGCTGGACGTGATCGGCACTCTAGGAAGCGTGCCGGACCTGGGAGATCCAACACCGCCCCTGACCGGCGCGCTCGACGGCGTGACCAGCGCGACGTCAGGGCTGGACGGTGCGCTGGCACCGCTACGAGATATCTTTGGAAGCGAAGATCAGTGAGAGGGACATGCCAGAAGGCACGATGACGACGAACATCCAGGGGCTCCAGAGTGCGCTGGCCGGTATCACGGGGCTTCTGGGCCAGCCGGGCGCGAACGGCAGCGGGTTCGCGGGCGCGGCGAGCCTGGCCGAGACCTCGCCCGCAGACCGGGTTCAAGGTCTGGCGGGCCAGTTGGGACCGCAGATGTCCGGCGTCTTCGAGTTCGACGCCGCAGCCTCGCTGGAGGGAGCGACAGGGTTGTTCGGCTCGCTGAAGACCCAGATGCAGGCGTCCCCGACGCAGGCGATGGGCGGCTTCGCGGAGCGTATCACGGAGGCAAATACGGCGATCGGGGGCGACTTCGTGCAGCGCCTCCAGCAGACGCTGGACGCGATCCGCGGCATATCCGAAGGCGTGCCGGAAGACCGCACCGCGATCGTCAGCGCGCTCCTGGACCAGATCCTGGGCGTCCTGGGGAGCATGAAGGGACCCGAAGCAGAACGGATCCAGGCCTGGGTGGAGGCGGTCCAGGAGCAGTACCTCGTCCTGATGCCGCTCATAGAAGAGGCGCGGTCGGCACCGGACCCATCCGCTGTCGCCCTCCAGGTCGTTCAGCACACCATGGAGAGCACGCTGGAGGTGTTCGGGTTCGGGCAGGCAAAGAAGCTGGTAGATCTCCTGGACGGGTATCCGGCCAATATGCTGCCGCAAGCTCTCCTCGACGACGCCTCTACGAACATCGCCTCCGTCTCCGCGGCGTACGGCCAGACGCTGGCCGCCGATGGCGACTACGCGCAGTTCCGGGATGCCGCGGTAGCCGCCTACCAGGTCATGGAGGACCTCAAGAGTAGGCTGCGGCCGATCATGAGCGTCCTGCGCAGCGCGACCGGGGCTACGATCCTCCAGCCGGATGCGCTGGAGAGCTTTCTGCGCGAGCACATGGAGGCCGCCCTGGCGGTCGAGGTCCAGGACGTCCAGAAGATCGACGACCCGTTCAAAGTGCTGTTCGACCGCATCGACGCGGCGATCGAGGACATAGACCTCTCCTTCGTGCGCACCGAGGTGCTGGACTTCTTCGAGACCACCCGCGACACCATCGAGCAGGTGGACATCGCTTCCGTCGGCGATTTCCTCCAGGAACAGCTGGGCCCGGTGGAGAATGCGGTCCAGGATCTTCAGCAGGGCGTCACCGACCTGCTCGCGCAACTGGAAGCCTTCTTCGACAACCTGACCGAGAGCTTGCGGACCCTGGCAGGTAACGTCGGCACGTTCGGGGCGGACGGTACGTTCCAGTTTTTCGCAGAGCAGGATCTACGCCGCGTGCTCACCTCCGCGCGCCTCGCTATCGGGGGAGATCCTGACGATCCCGATGCGCCCAGCGTGGCCGGCGCGCTCGGCGAGATTCAGACCTCGATAGATGGATTCCTGGGCCAGATCAACGCCCTGCTCGAACCGGTGGAGGCGACCATCGGCGACGTCAGGACGACGGCGGTCGAAGGGATCGATTCGTTCTCGGGCTACCTGCAGGGTCTGGACGTGCCCGCTCTGATCGAGCAACTACGCCAGAAGGTCAAGGAGATAATCGACGCCCTCATCCCCATCGATTTCGCGGTGATCGTCGACCCGGTCGTCGCCGAGATCGAGGAGAACACCGCGAAGCTGCGCGAGATCGATACGGAGTCTCTGAACGAGCTGTTGCGCGCCGCGCTCTCCGTAGCCCTGGACGTGATAATCAAGATAGATTTCACCGCCGCGATCAGCACGCCCCTCGAAGATGAGTTCGCGGCCGTCAAGGCTGTACCCGCACAGGCCATCGCGCAGCTCCAAGAGCGCTACGAGCAGGCCATCTCCATCCTGGACGAGCTGAACCCGGAGCAGCTGCTCCAGGCGTTGTTCGCTGCGTTCGACACGATCGACGAGGCCGTGGGCACGCTGGACGTGACGACCTTGCTCAGGCCGCTGGACGAGCTGCACGAACAGCATCTGCAGCGGCCGCTGGATGAGCTGAAGCCTTCCACGCTGCTCCAGCCCGTATCGGAGGCGTTCCAGGACCTCACCTCGGTATTCGACGACCTGGACGGCGCGACGATCATCGCGCCCGTAAACGACCAGTTGAACACCCTGAAAACCGCCGTGGCGGACCTCGACATCACCGGCTGGGTCGACGACCTGCTGGCGGCCGTCGAGAAGGTCAAGCAGGATCTGCGCGACATCCGACCGTCGGAGATCTTGCAGCCCCTGGTTGAGGACTTCGAGCGCCTGGAGGCCGAGCTGGACCGCTTCAAGCCCTCGGTTCTGTTCGAGCCCGCTGCCGAGCTGGCGGCTCCGTTGCTCCAGTTCCTGGAAGGGATACAGCAGCAGACCACCACCGCGCTGTTCGAGATGTTCCAGGCCCCCCTTGGGGTTCTCGACCGTCTGCAGCCGGAGACGCTCACGCAGAGCATCCAGAAGGAGATCGACAACCTCATCGTCGCCCTGCGCGCCCTGCAACTTCCCGTCCGCTTCAACCAGCTCAAGGGCCAGTACTTCGACCTGCAGCTGGCGGTGCAGGCGGACGACACGAGGGCTTCCCTGGTGGCGGAACTACTCGACCCGCAAGAACACCTGGGCGAGTTCGTCACCGCCCACGACGACTTCCTCGTCGCCCTGGAGGGCTTGAAACAGAACGTCGAGGTCCCGGACCTCGCCCCGCTCTACGACGAGTTGCAGGTGCGGATGCTGGCGCTGCTTCCTCCCTTCGCCCGCGACCTGCTGGACCCGGAGACGTTCAAGCGGATCATGCGCCTGGCGGACCCGACCCGCTTCCTGCAGGAGTTGGACGAGCGCTTCGAGGCGCTCAAGAACAAGCTCATCCCGATCCGCCCGCAGGACATCGCGGCGGAACTGGACGAAACGTACGAGACGGTACTGGCGCTGGTGGACGAGCTGGATATCGAAGACAGCCTGAACCAGGTCAAAGACACACTCGACGAGATCAAAGGCATCGTGGGCACCATCCGCATCGATTTCGTTGCGGCGGACATCGACAGGGCGGTGAACGACCTGCGCGCTATGGTAGGCGCCCTGGACGTGAGCCGGCTCTTCGCGGACCTCGACGCCCTGCACCACGAGGTGGAGCTGGTTGTGGAGAGCACGCTCCCTTCGCAGATGCTCTCCGGCTTGCAGGAGACTCTCGACCAGGTGAAAGACATCGTGGAGGCCGTAGATCCGCGGACGGTGTTGGGGGCGCCCCTGAACGAGGCGTGGGAGTCCGTTCAAGGTGTACTCGACGAGGTGGACTTCACCGTCATCCTCTCCCCCATAGTGGACAAGCTGGACGAACTGGAGGCGTCCTTCGAGACCAACCTGCGTCGCACCGAGGACGCCTTCGATACGATGCTCGGCGCCGCGAGGGGCGCTCTAGGTGGCGGGGTCAGCGTGGGGGCGTCGCTCTGATGGCCGACGTCAAGAGAACCATCCACGTTAGGGTGCTGACCTTCGATCCGGCGCAGGGCAAGATGATCGGGGTGCCAAACGCGGCCTTGCTGGTGGAGGATGACGGGTTCCTGTGGGATCCGAACCTCTCCAATGGGAACCCCACCACAGACGCCCAGGGAAAGGCCCAGGTGGAGATTACCTTCGACGAGAAGAAGGAGAACACCCTCAACCCCTACTTCACCATCGAGATACCCTCCGCCAACCGGACCGTCCCGTCCGGCGCGCCGGCTGCCCGGCAGTTCACTCTCCCGGAAGAGTGGGTCACCCGTCACTACGTCAACCGGCGCATCCCGCGCATCGGCGACCACACGGACCCCAACAAGCCGCTCGAGATCTTCGTCGGCCTCGACGGGCACCTGCACCTCTCCTACTCGGATTTCGACGCCTCTGTGAAGCGCAACGTCTTCGCCTTGCCGGAGGGTGGCCCGCGGATTCACCTGGCAGATTACGACGCCTTCATCTTCGACATACTCAATCCCGACGACACGTTGAAAGGATTCGAGTTCGACCCGAAGGCCAACGGCACCCTGGCCGTGGGCGAGCGGGAGGAGTATCCGTACTTCGACGTCTGGCCGACGGCCCCGTGCGCGCTCGACGGAGCGTCCCCTCCCGCGCCGCGGGCGTGGTTGGACCCACCGTTCGCCCCGGTGGACTCGCTGGGCGGCGGCAGCTTCGAGAAGGCGGGACCGGTGGCCGTGGACGCACACGGCTTCGTGTACATGATCGACGGGCAGGTAGTCCGGCGTTTCTACCCCGACAGCACCCTCTGCGAGACCATCACCGGCCCTGGACCGGGCGTGAACTTCAACAACCCCGGCGGACTCGCCCTCGACCAGTACCGCAACCTGTTCGTCGCAGACACCGGCAACGATCAGATCGCGATCTTCCAGCTGGAGTGGCGGGATGGGGCGAGCGGTATCTACGAAACCGCGCTGACGCCCACCTTCAATGCCGGGGGAACCCTTAGCGGGCCGACGGGATTGGCCGTGGTGCCCAACCGTGTGGTCGACGGCGAAGAGTTCCTCGCGGTCGCCGATTCGGGCAACAATCGGGTGCAGGTGTTCCGGATCCGGTTCCCTGGCACACCCGCCCCCTTCCGCACCAGGGCTGTCCTGAACGTGAGCCTGACGCACCTGACCACCTTCGGGACGGCCGGCGCGAACCCAGGGGAGTTTCAGAACCCGGTCGGCGTGGCCGCTGATCGGCAGCGTCGGCTCTTTGTCTGCGACAGCACGCTACACCGGGTCTCGCGCTGGGCGCTGAACGCCGCCGGTACCGGCTACACCCACGAAGTGGACTGGGAGAAGGCCGGCGGTGGCAGCGGCAATGGCAACCGCGAGTTCGACACACCCGTCTCCCTCGCCGTGGACAGCAAGAACGGCTACGTCTACGTGGCGGAGTCGGGCAACAGACGCGTGCAGCGACTGGAGGCCCAGAGCGGCAACCATCTCACGCACTGGGTACACGCTTACGCGGCACCCGCACCGCCCAACCCGTTCACGCCTACCTCGGTGGCGGTGGACGCGCGGGGGGAGGTGTACGCGGCGGATACCGCCAGCCACCGCGTGGTACGCGGCACGGTTTTCGAGGCGGTCGGCACTCCTCGGGCAGACGCGGCGATTCCCCGCGTGCAGGGTGCGCCGTGGGTTCCCCGAAACGACCCTGCTCACATGAACGGTCCCACCTACGTCTACTTTGCCCCGGACGGCAAGCTGTGGGTCAGTGACTCCGGCAACGACAGGGTGCTGGTGTTCGAGAAGAATGCCTCCGGCGAGCTGGTTCTTGCCGCGGAGCAACTCCCCGCAGCGGGCCTGAAGACGCCTGTGGGCGTGGCCGTGGACGCAGAGGGCAAAGCGTTCGTGGTGGACTCCGGCAACCACAGGATCGTGCCGTACGAGCTGTCCGGAACGCCCCCCGTCTGGGCTGCGCAGCCTGTGCTGGGTGGCGGCCAGGGAAGTGCGGACAACCAGTTCGACGACCCGCGCGGCATCGCCATCGCCCAGCGCGCCGAGCCGATCCTCTACGTGGCGGACCGGGTCAACAACCGCGTGCAGGTCCTCAAACGAAACGGAGATTTTCTCCCCCCCGCCCAGAAGATCACCACCGGCGGTGGCACCGCTTTGAAGCAGCCCGAGGACGTCACGGTGGACTCGCTGGGCAACGTGTACGTCGCGGATACCGGCAACGCGAGGATCGCGCAGTTCGACGCGTCGCATGCCTTCGTGCGGGAGATAAAGGTCCCCGCCCCGGGTCCGGCCCTCTTGCAACCCTGTGGTGTGTCGGTGGACGACGAAGACAAGCTGATCGTCACCGACCGTGGTCTGGGGAAGGTGTTCCGGGTAGAGCCGGACGGCAAGCTGCTGGCGTTCTGGGACCTGGAAACATTGCTGCGCAAGCGCGTCACCCCGAACCGCGATTACTACCCGGAGCTCGTGCGCCTGGTCGCCTTCGGCGCGCCAGAGAGAGCCGTCGTGGACCCCCGGGGCCTGCTGGTCGTGGCCGATAAGGGCCTCGACCGCATCCGGCTCGTGAGGACCCGCACCGACGTCTCCGTGAACCTGTTCAACCTCGGAAGGGGCTTGTTCGACAGTTTGCCCGACATCTCCTTCCGCGCTGTTGCCAGGGCCGACTACAGCAAAGATCTGGGCCTCAAGCTCGAGGTGACCGATAAGGGGATCATCTTCGACGACGTCAACGAGTTCGAGACCGAACCCGAGGACGAATTCGCCCTCGACCACTACGAACACCGCCAGGTCCTCGGCACGACAGGGGGCATGAACGCGGCGACCAACGCGATGGCCGTCGCCCGACTGATGCAGCGCTGGCTGAAACATCTGACGCGCATGGACGAGGCGGCGCGCCGCTGGGGGACCGGCGAGAGCAAGAAGCTCTCCGTCGATCTGACCAAGGAGGCCGAGAGCAACCATAGTTGGGGCAGCAACACGATAAACCTCCGAAAGGACACCACCGGTCGCGGTCTCGACGCGTGGGACGACTCGGTCGTCGCCCACGAGATGGCGCACTGGATGTTCGACAAGTCGGTCCACCCCTTCCCACCTTACGCTACGGTCGGCGGAGACCACAACCTGGACCAGGTCAGCCGGCAGAACACGGCCATCACCGAGGGCTACGCGGAGTACGTCCAGTTTTTCTGGGGCAGCGAGAACGGCAGCACGGATCGCGTCCGCGGCTTCCGGATGGCGGGTAGCGGCACCGAACTCACGACCGTCAACATCGAGAAAGATAGCTCCAAACCGAGGATAGATGAGTTCCACGTCGGGGGGCCATCGACGGCGGCGCCGACGTGGAACGCGCCCGAGAGGTGCCTGGAGATCGAAGGCTACTTCGCCCAGGCCATCTGGCAGATACACCACGCCCTCGCCGAGCCGGGAATCCTCTTCGCCGATTCGCCTGGCTTCTGGTACCCGCACAACACCTTCCTGACGGAGGCGCAGAGCCAGCGCTTCTCCAACATCATCCGGAGGGCGCTCCGGGACTTCCCCACCACACCGGGCCACAGTGCGCTGAAGAACGGATCCCGGATGTACCTCCAGCAGGTCCTGGCTCGGGCGCACGCCGAGTCCGCCGAAGTGGCCGAGATCGTCCAGTCCCTCTTCGAGTTGAACAATGTGCTGATGCCGACGATCACCTTCACGGCAGGCACTTCGGAGACCGCTTCTGGAACACCGGTGGGGGAGGAGATCCGGCTGCACCCGGGGGAGACCCGGGACATCATAATCCAGGTAACTGACGCGGCGAACCTGCCCCTGCGCGGCTACAACCTCCACCTCGGCGTCGGCGCCGCGGCGCGCTACGCCTTGAAAGCCGGCGCCGGACCGGACATCCGGCACGGCGTGAACGCCCCCGCCTCGGCGACCGACCTCTACCGGGCCACGAACGCCAACGGGATCGTGAACGTCAAGTTCACGGCGCCGGCGCTCGGGGCGGCGGCCAGCATCACGGACACCATGCGCGTGACCTACCAGCCGGACTTCGACACCGACAGGACGTTCTCATCACCGGAGAAGGCCGACGATCTGGAGAAGACGCTGCGGCGGCTCTACCTGTACGAGCTACGCTCCGCGGCGAAGACGTGGTCGGGGACCGGCAACAACTTCGGTGCGATGGTGTCCCGGGAACTCAAGTTCGTCGTCACGCCGCCGTAGGGAGATCCAAGGATGAACGTACGAATGGATACAGCACGTCGGGAAGCAGAGGGATGAGCCAGGATGCCGCACATACCACTTAAGCTCAAGGTCACTCGCAGCACGCGCTATCTGGCCCCGCACACCGCCAAAGGGGAGATACTCTGCCCGGATCGTATCCCGCAGGGAGAGCGGTCGTTCATGATGGTGCTTATCGACTGGTCCGACTCACAAAGGAAAACCGAGCTGATCTTCCACAAACCGACGTCCGGCGGTGGCGACATCCGGTTCGACGGGCCCGACGGCCCAACGAAGAAAGTCCTCAACGGAGACACCCAGGAGTTGCTCGTCATCTACGGCCAGGCACCCACCGCCGGGAGCGCCCCCGACGTGGACCTGATCGTACGGGACGAAGATAAAGAGCGTGCTCGTGTCTCGATGTCCGTCGGTCCTCTCACTACCGGGGTGCAGATCAGAGCGCAGGACGGGACGGCCCCCGCGCACATCTTCATGGTGCCGGAGACAAGCGCGCGGTTCAGAGCGGTGGCGGCACCGGCGACTCCGGGTAGTTTCCGGTGGGCCGGCGTGCCGTCCAACACCGTGCAGATAAGGGGCAGCGCGGAGAACGAGCTCGTAGAGGTGGCGGCGAGTGCGCCCTCGGGCCTCGTCCGACCCACGGGCCTCGACGAGGCGCCGGCGCTGTGCGCTTTGTTCACGCCCACCGGTGGCGGACCGGCCGTTATGGCAGTGCACAGGATCTGGCCGCTCACCGCGCCAGAGGAACCCGGACCGTTTCCTGTCGGCACAGCAACCTACCACGACGCGAACCACATAATCGATCCAACCCGGCCGCCCCCGGACGGCTCCGCTACGCTCACGGAGGGCATAACTATACCCATAGAAGTCAGCGTGGAAGCCCTGGTGCGCTATCCGGCGGTGCGCAACGGCGCCAATGAGCCGTTTTCCGCACACCGAACCAACTATCCGCTGGTGATCCTGGCCCACGGCCGGCATGCCGCCTACGAAGTTTCGCGGAACGCGGACGGAACCCGTATCCTTAACGCTGCCGGCCAACCCATTGTAATCCTGACACCCGATGGAACAAGGGTCGCCGAGTTCAAGAACTACGAAGGGCTGGAATACCTGGCGTCGCACCTGGCGAGCTACGGGTTCGTCGCGATAAGTATCAACCTCAATGGGAGGTTCACTTCCCCGGACACCTCGCACGTCACGGCGGAACTGGTAGCCCCGGCGATGGATGTGGTGGCCTGCAGACCGTTCAGGGCCGATCAAGTCGCGATCGCTCACCGGGGGTTGACTATCCTGAGGCACATCCAGGCGATGACCGACAGGAACAGGATGGACCCCCTCTTCAGGAACCGGGTCGATCTCAATACCATCGCCCTCATCGGCCAATCGCGCGGCGGCGAGGCCGTGGTCTCCGCATACAACATCCGGGGTCGGTTGCCGGACAATCCGATCAGGGCGGTGCTCTCCATAGCTCCTTCGGACCTACGCAACATGGGCATGGACGCCCCGTACTGTGTCATTCTTGGGTCAGATGATCTAGACACCTTCGACGGAAGCGGTTTACGCCTCTACGACCGCGCCCGGCCTCCGAAGCAGATGATCTGGGTTCATGGCGCGATCCACAACTACTTCTCGTCCAACTGGCACCGGCAGGACGAGGGTTGGGCTGTCGAGCCGGCAGTAAGCCGTCCGCAGCACCAGAACATCGCCAAAGGCTACTCCAATGTCTTCCTGCAGCGGTACGTGAACGGAGTTGCGGCAGCGAGCGCGTACTTCACAAGGGACATCCGCCTCGCCTCGCTCGCCAGCGTGGAGTTACATCAGGCTTATCAGACGACCGGAGGGCTGGTCGTGGACCAGTTCGAAGA
>Ga0126313_10000946_pt1 | contig 14685 bp, 13 predicted proteins | sample Plot105A_FD_89954 | JGI IMG/M metagenome (GOLD analysis project Ga0126313, IMG submission 89954) | Serpentine soil microbial communities from UC McLaughlin Reserve, CA, USA - Plot105A | ecosystem: Environmental > Terrestrial > Soil > Grasslands | place: USA: UC McLaughlin Reserve, Lake County...
CCACTCCGACGCTTTCCCGCCGCGGTGGGCGACGCACACGGATCGGACCTTGTCGCGAGCGGTCGACTCTCTTGCGCGCAGACGTGACTCCGTCGTCTGGTGCTGGTCGACCTCCGACTGGAGGCTTCGGCGCGATCCATGGCGCGGCCGCGAGCGGCTTTGGAAGGGCGCCTGGGGCGGTTATACGCTTGACGGGGCCGTGGAGCTGGCGCCGAACGAATGCGCCGTTCTGAAGCTTCTCGTGACCGCGCGCCCTCCCGTTTAGCAGTGGCGGCATCCCGAGGCGCTCGCGTGGTCGACATACGTCCTGGCGCACGAGTCCGTCCATGTCTCCGGCTACCGGAGTGAGCAGAAAGCGACCTGCTGGGGCCTCCAGCGCGTCGATCGGGCCGCGCGTGCTCTCGGGAGGACGGCAGAGGAGGGCCGGTATCTGGCGAAGCTGGCGTGGAAGACGGCGTATCCGCGGATACGCCCCTCCTACCGTTCGCAGGAGTGCCACGACGGGGGCAGGCTGGATTTGCATCCAAACAGTCACATCTGGCCTTAGCGTCGGGACCCGCCTCTACGATCACGCGGGTGCTGAGGCGGCTGCACATCGAGAACCTGGTCCTGATTCGCCAAGCCGACCTCGAGCTCTCGGGCGGGCTGAACGCGATCACCGGCGAGACCGGCGCCGGCAAGACGATCCTGGCCCAGGGGATCGGGCTCCTGCTGGGCGCCAAGGGTGACGCGAAGGCCATCGGGCCGGGGGCGGAGGAGGCGTATGTCGAGGCGGAGTTCGATGTGCCCCACGGCTTCCTCGACGAGGACGGGCTCGAGTCGCTCGCAGAGCTTCGGCCCGAAGGCGAGCCTGGGCTCGTGCTCGCGCGGCGGATCTTCGGCGACGGGCGGACGCGCGCGTACGCGTGGGGCCGAGCGGCTGCGCGTGAGGACGTCGCAGCCGCGGGTGAGCTTCTCGTCGGCATGTCCGGTCAGTTCGAACAGCGGCGGCTCGCGCGGCCCGGCTACCAGCTCGACGTGCTCGACTCCTTCGCCGGCGACGAGCAACTCAGGCGCCGCTCGGCGCTCCGCGCGGCCTGGCGCGAGCTCGCGGCCGCCCGCAAGCGCTACGAGGCGATCACCCGCGACGCGGCGGCGGAGGAGGCGCGGCTCGCGGAGCTCCAAGCGCTCATCGAGGACACAGAGGGCTTCTCCGAGACGACCGAGGGCGAGCTGCTCGCCGAGCGGGAGCGGCTGCGGCACGTCACCGAGCTCGCCGAGGGCGCGGCCGCCGCCGCCGAGGCGCTGGCCCCGGAGGACGGCGACGGCGCGACGGGGCTCGCCGCGCAGGCCGAGCGCGCGATCGCGCCGCTCGAGCGCATCGCCCCGGAGCTCGCTCAGGCCGGCGGCGAGCTGCGTGAATCCGCCGTCCGGCTGAGAGAAACCGTCGCCGAGCTGCGCTCCTTCCTCGCCGGCCTCGAGGCCGAGCCGGGACGGCTGGAGCACGTCGAAGGAGAGCTCGACCGCATCGCCGCCGCGAAGCGCCGCTTCAGCTGCGAGACCTATGACCAGCTGCTCGCCCGCGCCGCGGACGCCAAGGCGGAGCTCGACGCAGGTGAGGGCGGTGCCGATCCCGCCGCCGAGGCCGCCGCGGCCCTCGAGCAGGCGCTGGCACGCGCCGACGACCTCGCAGCAGAGCTGCGCATGGCACGGCGCGCCGCGGCGAAGCCGTTCGCCAAGGCCGTTGCGACGGAGCTCCAGGGCATCGGTCTCGGCGAGGGCGAGTTCCACGTCGACCTCGGCGAGCGCGAGCCCTCCGCCACGGGCATCGACACCGCCTCGTTCCTGATCCGGCCGAACGCCGGCCTGCCGTTCGCTCCCGTCGCGGAGACCGCCTCGGGCGGCGAGCTCTCTCGCATCGCGCTGGCGATCGCCGCCGCGTCGGGCGGGAAGATGACGCTCGTCTTCGACGAGATCGACGCGGGCATCGGGGGCCAGACCGCTCACGCGGTCGCGCAGACGCTGCGCCGGCTGGGTGAGCGCTGTCAGGTCGTGACGATCACGCACCTGCCGCAGATCGCCAGCATCGCGGATCGGCATCTCCGCGTGGAGAAGGTCGACGGCGACCCGACGCACACCCGGATCGAGGCGTTGGACGAAGGCGAACGGCGCGAAGAACTAGAGCGTATGCTCGGCGGTCGAGAGTTTCTCTCGACCGTCAGATGAGCTTCGTCGAGCACACAGGACCGGCGCGACTGGACCGGCGGACGAAGCACCTCGTCCGCCGCCTCTCGGCCGACGACATCGCGATCATCGACCATGCGGATCTCGACCGGGTCTCCGCCGAAGAGTTGCTCGAGGCTGGGGTCCGGGTCGTGATCAACGTCTCCGACTCCCAGACGGGCCGCTTCCCGAACCCCGGCCCGCTGCTCCTCGTGCGCGGCGGCGTGCGGCTGATCGACGCGCCGGGTGCGGATCTGTTCGAGAAGGTCAGCGACGGCGAGCTCCTCACCGTCAGGGGCGCCGGCCTCTTCCGGAACGGGACGCGCCTCGTCGCCGGGAAGGAGCTCCGCGCCGACGAGCTCTCCGACGCGCTCCGCGACCAGCGGGGGCGCGTGACCGAGGCGCTCGAGACGTTCGCGGAGAACACGATGCGCTACCTCCGGGAGGAAGGAAGGCTGCTCTCCGAAGGCATCGGCTTCCCGGCGCTCGACACCCGCTTCCGCGACCGTCATGCGCTGGTCGTCGTGCGCGGTCCCGGGCACAAGCGCGACCTGCGGATCGTCCGGCCCTACGTCCGCGACTTCCGCCCGGTGCTCGTGGCCGTCGACGGCGGCGCCGACGCGCTGCTCGAGGCCGGCTACAAGCCGGACGTGATCGTCGGCGACATGGACTCCGTTTCCGACCGGGCCCTCCGCTCGGCGCGCGAGCTCGTCGTCCACGCATACGAAAACGGTGCGGCCCCAGGGGCCGAGAGGGTGCGCGAGCTGGGGCTCTCCCACCACGTCGTCCCGGCGCCGGCGACGAGCGAGGACGTCGCGCTGCTCCTGGCCTACGAGAAAGGCGCCGAGCTGATCATCGCCGTCGGCACGCACTTCAATTTGATCGAGTTCCTCGAGCGCAACCGCTCGGGCATGTCCTCGACCTTCCTCACCCGGCTGAAGGTGGGGGAGATCCTGATCGACGCCAAGGGTGTCTCGCGCCTCGTCAGCCGCCGCGTCGGCCTCTGGCCGCTCGTCGCCTTCACCGTCACCGGCCTCGGCGCGCTCGTCGTTGCCGTGGTCGCCTCGCCCCAGCTGCGCTCGTGGTTCGAGCTGCTCGGACTGCGCCTGCGCGATCTCTTGGGCTTTTAGGGTTCTAGGCTTCCCGCGGCTTGTTCGACCTTCGCTACCACGTCGCCTCGCTGGCGGCTGTCTTCCTCGCGCTGATCATCGGGATCCTCGTCGGCGTCGGCATCGCCTCGCAGACGAGCGTCTCCGAGAGCGACCGGCAGCTGCTCGAGCAGCGGATCTCAGACCTGCAGCGCGACCTCGAGGCGTCGCGGAACGGCGCCGATCTGCTCCGCCGTCAGCAGGAGGCGGGGACGCGCTACATCGAGGAGTCGTATCCCGCCGTCATGAACGGGCGTCTGCGGGGAATTCACGTAGCGCTGCTCTTCATCGGCCAGGTCGACTCGAAGCTCCGAAGTGCCCTGGTGCAGACCCTGGCAGACGCGTCAGGGCCGCCGCTCGCTCGGATGCGGGCGCTCCAGCTACCGATCGATGCCGCAGCCGTGACGGCCGGGATCCCGTCCGACGGCAATCCGACTCTCGAGGAGGTCGGCCGGCGCCTGGGACGCGAGTTCGCCGGGACCGGGGACACACCGTACTGGGACGCCCTGGCGCCGGTGATCGTCCAGGACAGCCAGGGGCCGAGCCAGCGCGAGGCGGAGGCGATCGTGGTCGCGCAGACCGAGGCTCTCGACGGTGCGCCGACGAATCGGCTCGTCTCCGGTGTCTATGCCGGCCTGAATGCAAGCGGCGTGCCCGTGGTCGGAGTCGCGCGAACAGACCAGCAGCCACAGCGCATCGCCGTCTACCGGGCGCGGGGCCTCTCCAGCGTCGACGCCGTGGACGCCCAGGTGGGCCGCAGCGCGCTCGCGGTGCTCCTCGCCGGCGGGGAAGAGGGTCACTACGGCCTGAACACGGACGCCGACGGCGTCGTGCCGCCGATCGAGCCGCTCCGCCTCGCGCCGCCTCCGGGTGGCTAGCCCCGTGGCGATCCTCGTCGCCGCGCGCGACGAGGAGCAGCGCATCGCGAAGACCGTCGAGTCGCTGCGGGCGGCGTTTCCCGAGGCGGAGGTGATCGTCGCGGACGACGGTTCGCGCGACGGCACCGCGGTGGTCGCAGAGGGCGCCGGCGCCCGCGTCCTGCGGCTCCCGCACCGAGGGAAGGGGCAGGCGCTCACCCTCGCCGAGCGCGAGGCGCCGGCGGGGGCGCTACTCGTCGCCGATGCCGACCTCGACGGGGATCTCCGACCGCTGGTCGACGCGGACGCCGATCTGGCGATCGCCGTCTTCACTGAGCGGCAGGGCGGGGGCTTCGGGATCGCGAAGCGGGCCGCCCGCGCGCTCGTCCGCGCGCGCTCAGGGTTTGTCGCCGCCGAGCCCCTGTCCGGCCAGCGGGCGTTCTCAGAGCGCGCGCGGGCGGCCTGCTTCCCGCTGGCGGCCGGCTTCGGCCCCGAGGTCGGCGCGGCGATCGATGCGGCGCGGGCCGGGCTGCGGCTCGCCGAGCTCGAGCTTCCGCTGCGACATCGCGCAACCCGCCGCGACGCCGTCGGCTTCCTCCATCGCGGCCGGCAACTCGTCGACACGCTGCTCGCCTGTGGGCCGCAGGGCGTGAACTTCCGGGGGCTGCGCCTGCCGCTCGTCGGAGTCCTCGTCGCGCTCGGTCGGGACCGCGCTGTCGTGGCGGCTGCCGCGGCGGGGCTCGCCGACGATCTCTGGAGCGGGCCGGAGCGCGGCTTTCGCGCGCACCTGCGCGCGGGAACGACGACGGGCGTGCTGAAGCTCGCGGCGATCCCATTCGCGGGCCTGCTGGCGACTCGGAAGCTCTCCGGCGCGCTCCTCGTCGGCCTCGCGGCGAACTTCCTCAACCAGCTTGACACGCGGCCGGGCCGCGCCCTGAAGGCGTACCTGCTCGGTGCCGCCGCGGTCGAAGCCCCGCTGGACGTCGCCGTCCTGCTCCTTCCCTACGATCTTCGCGAGAGGACGATGCTGGGTGACTGCGGATCGAATGCTCTGGGGGCGCTGCTAGCCTTGAGGTCCGTGAGTCGACTCACGGACCGTGGTCGGTGGCTGGCAATTGGGGCGCTGGCCGGGCTCACTCTCCTCGGTGAACGACGATCGCTCGGCGAGCTGATCGAACGCACGCCCGGCCTCTCGCAGCTCGACGCTCTGGGACGATACGAGTGAAGCCGCACCCGCCCAAGTACGTCTTCGTCACGGGCGGGGTCGTCTCGTCACTCGGGAAGGGGATCACCGCTGCGTCGCTCGGGCGGCTGCTCAAGGCGCGCGGGCTGAAGGTCCAGGTGCAGAAGTTCGACCCGTACCTGAACGTCGACCCGGGCACGATGAGCCCCTTCCAGCACGGCGAGGTCTTCGTCACCGAGGACGGCGCCGAGACCGACCTGGACATCGGCCATTACGAGCGCTTCGTCGACGAGAACCTGTCGCGGAACGCGAATCACACCTCAGGATCGATCTGGTACTCGGTGCTGCGGAAGGAGCGGAAGGGCGAGTACCTCGGCTCGACGGTCCAGGTGATCCCGCACATCACGAACGAGATCAAGGAGCGGATCCGGCGCGTCGCCGAGGCCTCCGACACTGACGTGGTGATCAGCGAGGTCGGCGGCACGGTCGGCGACATCGAGTCGCTGCCGTTCCTGGAGGCGATCCGCCAGTTCCGGCGCGAGGCCGGGCCCGAGAACGTCGCCTACATCCACGTCACGTACGTCCCGTTCGTGGACTCCGCCGGCGAGCTGAAGACGAAGCCGACCCAGCACTCCGTCAACGAGCTTCGCCGCATCGGTATCCACCCGGACATCGTCGTGGCGCGCTCCACGGAGGGCCTGAGTCCCGATCTGCGCGAGAAGATCGCGATGTTCGCGGACATCGAGCCGCGCGCCGTCGTGGTCAACCGCGACGTTCCCGACGTCTACCTCGTCCCGTCGGCGCTGCAGACCGAGGGTCTCGACGCACTCGTGGTCGAGAAGCTGAGCCTCCCGGCGGCGGAGGCCGACCTCGGCGAATGGAACGATCTGACGAAGCGGATCAAGGGCCTCAGCGAGCCCGTCGAGATCGGGCTCGTGGGCAAGTACGTGAAGCTCCATGACGCCTATCTCTCGGTGCACGAGGCGCTCAAGCACGCCGGCATCCACCACGGCTGCGGCGTCCGCGTCCGCTGGGTCGACGCGGAGGGCGCGTCGCTCGACGAGCTCGAGGCCGAGCTCGACGAGGTCGACGGCGTGCTCGTCCCCGGGGGGTTCGGCTCGCGGGGCTGGGAGGGGAAGATCATGGCCTGCCGCGTCGCGCGCGAGCAGGGGATCCCGTACCTCGGCATCTGCCTGGGGATGCACGTGGCGGTGTCCGAGTTCGCGCGGCACGTCGTCGGCCTGTCCGGCGCCAACTCCACGGAGATGGACCCCGAGACGCCCTACCCCGTGATCGACCTGCTGCCCGAGCAGAAGGAGATCGAGGATCTCGGCGGCACGATGCGGCTCGGCGCGCAGGCGGTCGAGCTCATCGAGGGGACGCGGACGCGCGATGCGTACGGCGAGCCCGTCGTCGCTGAGCGTCATCGCCATCGCTACGAGGTGAACAACCACTTCCGACCGCGGCTGGAGGAGGCGGGCCTCGTCGTGTCGGGGACGTACCAGGAAGGGCGCCTCGTCGAGGTCGTCGAGCTGCCCGACCACCCGTGGTTCGTCGCCAGCCAGTTCCATCCGGAGTTCAAGTCGCGGCCGACGCGGCCTACGCCGCTCTTCCGCGAGTTCGTGGGCGCCGCGCTGGATCGCTCCCGCGCCCGCACCGGCGTCGCGGCGCGGACCGGCGTCCCCGCCTAGCCGGCGTTTACACAGACGGCACGGACCCGCGACCCACGGGTGCGAAAAACCGGTCTACCGTCTGTTGCATGTTCAGACAACGACTCATCATGATGGCGGCGGTCGCGGGCGCGCTCCCGGCCTTGTTGACGGTCGCGGTCGGCGCGGCCGCCGCGTCGGGCGGTAAGCCTCCCGAGACGATCAACGCTGAATCCATCGCCGGCGCCACTTCACCAACCATCATCTGCCCCGGACCTGACGGGGCCGACGCCTGCCCGCCTCCGCCGCCGCCGCCTCCTCCTTCGCCGCCTCCGCCCCCACCGCCGCCCGCCTGCAGCGACGGCTGGGACAATGACGGCGACTGGTACGTGGACGCCGGCGGCGACGTCGGCTGCTTGGGCAATCCGTGGGGCACGTCCGAGGACGACTACAACACCTGGGCCTCGGGTAGCGAAGTCGATGGCGGCGGCGCTAACTACGGCTGGCTCTCGGGCGACGCCCGGGGGACATGCTGGCAGCGCGAGTCACGGCGCACCAGGGGCACGCTGACGTACACGCGACGGCTTTACCTCCTGACGACTTGGTGCGCCCGCTTCGGCACGACGATCAGCTACCGCCTCAGTTCTGTACGGACGCACCACGACTCGTTCTGCTGGAACACCAGCCCGCCCGTTTCACAGAAGACCGCTGGTGGAACGGGATGGAGCTGGGTGGACGTCCAGGCATGGGTCGAGATCGAGTGCGCCTCCGTACCGAGCTACTGGCCGAAGTACCACGACACGCTGATGATGCGAATGCGCTACCTGCCGGACGGCCGCGTAGTTAGGTTGGCCTACGAATGACGACCACAGCCCGAATCGTGGTCGTCGTCGCGGTGGCCTGGATCGTCCTCTTCACCCTCGGCCACGTCCTGCTATTCGACTCGGGCGGGACGGCACCACCCGAGCACGGTCAGGGCGAGCGAGTCCAGGCGCCACGCTGAGCGCCACAGACAGGAGGAGGCCCTGGCGCCCTCACGGAGGCCAGGGCCTCCCCGACAGCGTCGCCGACAGCTGACACTCCCCCGGCCAACGGCGTCCAGCGCATACTTCGGCGATGCCGAGCTGGGCGCCCGACGTCGTAGGCCTGTTCACGGAGCTGGCCGCGATCCCGAGCCCTCCCGGGGCCGAGCGCGACGTCGCGGACCGGGTCCGCGCGTACCTCGAAGACCTCGGGCTCGAGGTGACCGAGGACGATGCCGGCGCACGGATCGACGCCAATGCGGGCAACCTGCTCTGTCGCTTGGAGCCGACGTCGCCCAACGGCGGAATCCCGATCTTCCTCTGCGCGCACCTCGACACCGTGCAGCCGACCGGAGCGCTCGAGCCCGTGGTCGAAGACGGCGTCGTCCGCAACGCCGGCGGCACCATCCTCGGCGCCGACAACAAGGCCGCCGTCGCGGCGATGCTCGAGGCGGCCAGGCTGATCCTCTCGGAGAACCGGCCGCACGCCGGCATCGAGCTGCTGTTCACGCCGAAGGAAGAGGTTGGGCTCCAGGGCGCGAAGGCCTTCGACGAGGGGCGGCTGCGCGGACAGGTGGGCTTCGTCTACGACCACGCGGCGCCGATCGGTGAAGTCATGCTGGGCGCGCCGCACGCACGGGTGATCGAGGTGACGATGCGCGGGAAGGCGGCACATGCCGGGATTGCGCCCGAGGAGGGCAGTTCGGCGATCGTCGCGGCGGCGCGCGCGATCAGCGACTTCCGCCTCGGCCGCCTGGATGACGAGACGACCGCGAGTGTCGGGTTGATCGAGGGCGGGACGGCGAGGAACATCGTTCCCGACCGCTGCGCCTTCTCGATCGACGTCCGCTCCCACGACGAGGCGAAGCTCGCGGAGCTCGTAAAGGAACTGCTCGAGACGATCACCTTCGCTGCGGCGTTCGAGCAGTGCGAGGCCGAGACGACGATCGACGAGAGCTACACGGGCTATCGCTTCCAGCGGAGCGATCTGCCGGTGCGGCTCGCGTGCGCCGCGCTCGAGCGAGAGGGCTTCCAGCCTCGGCTCGCCTTCGGCGGCGGCGGCGCCGACGCCAACGTCTTCAACGAGCGCGGCCGCCCGTGCGTCAACATCGCGAACGGCATGGCCGCGATCCACACGCCCGACGAGCACATCGCCGTCACCGATCTCGAGCGGATGGTGGACGTCACGCTTGCCCTCGTTGACGTCGCCCGCGATGGGGCTTAGCCTCCGCCGCGGGACGGTCTCCCGGATCACCGAGGCGACCGACGAGCTCGTTCGGCTCGTCGTCGACGGCTCGCCGTGCATCGCTTACCCTCGGCTCACGGGGCCGGTCGAGGTCGGCGACGAGGTGATCGTGAACATCCAGGCCCGGGAGCTCGGCCTGGGCTCGGGCGGGTTCGACATCCTCTACCTGAACCTGACGCGGGGACTGGACGGGGCGCCGGAGCCCGATGCGCACGTGATGAACCTGCCGTACACCCCGCTGCAGGCGGCGGCGCGTCACGTGGAGGAGGACGGGCCTCTCGCGGAGAGCCTGGGGGGGATGCCGGTCGTCTGCTGCTCGCTCCACAGCCAGGTTGCTCCGGTCTGCGCGGGGCTACGGTGGCATCACCTGCGGGCGGCGTACGTCCAGCTCAGCGGGGGCGCGCTGCCCGTGTCCCTCTCCGACACCGTCCGCGACCTGAAGCAGTGGCGTCTGCTCGACGTCGCGGTCGCGGTCTCGCCCTGCCTGGACGGCGACGTCCAGGCCGTGACGGTGGCGTCGGCCCTCGCGTGGACTGCCGGCCAGGGCTTCGACGCCGTCGTCTGCTCGATCGGCCCGGGCATCATCGGGACGGCGAGCGCTCTCGGGCACGGCGGTCTCGCGGCGCTCGAGGCGATCAACGTGGCGCGCGCGCTCGGCGGCGCTCCCGTGTTAGCGGTCCGGTACTCGGAGGCGGATGAGCGCGAGCGCCACCAGGGCGTCTCTCACCACACCCGTTCGATCCTCGAGCTCGCCGACGGTGTCACCGTCGCCTGGCCCCGAGGCCTGCGGGCGCCGGAATGGCTCACGCCGCGGCAGGAGGTCGACGTCGAAGGCTGGCACGAGGACTGTGCGCGCCTTCCGCTCTCCCACATGGGCCGCGGGCTCGAGGACGATCCGTACTTCTTCATGACGGCGTTCGCGGCCGGCCGCCGCGCTCGCGAGCTCGTGACCGCTTGATGGAGAAACGGAGGCTGGGCCCGGTCGTCGGGCTCGGCACATGGAACACGTTCGGCGGGGACGACGAGCTCGCGAGAGACGTCGTCGGAGCCGCCTTCGCCTCCGACGCACGGCTTTTCGACTCCTCGCCGATGTACGGCAATGCGCAGCGGTCGCTCGCCGCGGCGCTCGACGGCCGGCGCGAGCAGGCGACGGTGGCGACCAAGATCTGGGCGCCGACCGCGGAACAGGGTCGCGCCCAGTTCGAGGATCAACTCGGCTGGTTCGGCCGAGTCGAGGTCGAGCAGGTGCACAACCTCGTCGGCTGGCGCGATCACCTCGGCTGGCTCGAACAGGCGCAGCGCGAAGGCCGGATCGATTGGCTCGGCGTCACGCACTACAGTCCGCTCGCCTTCGACGAGCTGGCACAGGCGATGCAGACCGGGAGCTTTCAGACAGTTCAGCTGCCGTTGAATCCGCTCGAGCGCGCGGCCGAGCGCCAGCTCTTGCCGCTCGCCGACGGGCTGGGCCTCGCAGTGATCGTCATGCGGCCGCTGGGCGAAGGCGAGCTCCTCGAGCGGCCGCCCGACCCCGCCGAGCTCGAGCCGCTCGCCGAGTTCGGGATCGAGACGTGGCCTCAGGCGCTGCTCAAGTGGGTGCTCTCTGACGATCGGATCGACGTCGTCATCCCCGGGACGCGAAATCCACTGCACGCGGCCCAGAACGCGCTGGCCGGGTCGCCGCCGTGGCTCGGGCCGGAGGAGCGGCGATACGTCGAGCGGCTGGCCGGGGCGTAACGGGAATAATCCGCCGCGCATGAACGTCGGCGTCGCGAAGGAGATCAAGCCGGACGAGTACCGCGTCGCCCTGACGCCGGCCGGCGCGCTCGAGCTGACCCGCCGCGGCCATACGGTGGCGGTCGAGCGCGGAGCGGGCGAGGGCAGCGCTTTCCCCGACTCGGAGTACGAGCGCGTCGGCACACGAATCGTCTCCGTGGAGGACATCTGGGCGGAATCCGACCTTGTCCTGAAGGTGAAGGAGCCGGTGGCCGAGGAGTACGCGCGTCTGCGCGAGGGGCAGGTGCTCTTCACGTACCTGCACCTCGCCGCGAGCGAGGACCTGACGCGGGCCCTGATCGAGAGTGGCGCCGCGTGCGTCGCGTACGAGACGGTCGAGACGGACGACGGCGCGCTCCCGCTCCTCGCGCCCATGAGCGAGATCGCCGGGCGCCTGGCCGCCCAGGCTGGAGCCTCGTTCCTGGAGAAGCCTGCGGGCGGGCGCGGCCTGCTCCTCGGCGCTGTGCCGGGCGTGTCGCCCGGCGAGGTCGTGGTGATCGGCGGCGGGATGGTCGGCTACAACGCCGCGGTGATCGCACTCGGGCTCGGTGCGAAGGTGACGATCCTCGAGCGCTCGATCGACCGCATGCGGCACCTCGAGGAGGTGTTGGGCGCGCGCGTGACGTTGCTGATGTCGTCCAGCCTCCAGATCCAGGAGTCGGTTGCACGCGCGGATCTCGTCGTCGGCGCGGTCCTGATTCCGGGAGCGTTGGCACCGAAGCTGATCAGCCGGGAGATGGTGACGGGCATGAACGAAGGCTCGGTCATCGCGGACGTAGCGATCGACCAGGGCGGCTGCGTCGAGACCTCACGGCCGACGACACACTCGGAACCGGTCTTCGTCGTCGACGGCGTCATCCACTACTGCGTCGCGAACATGCCCGGCGCGGTCCCCGTTACCTCGACCAAGGCGCTGACGAACGCGACGCTGCCGTACGTGGAAGCCATCGCCGATCACGGCCTTCGCATGGCGATCGAGCGAGATCCGGCGTTGGCACGCGGCGTGAACGTGCTGGACGGGCGTGTGACGTACGAAGCTGTCGCCGAGGCGCACGGCCTCGAGTACACGCCGCTCGAGGACGTCCTGCGCTTGTCGCCGGTCTAGCTCTCGGGGGCCGGCGCCGGCTTCTTCTTGGGCTCCGACGGCGTGATCTTGACGACGAGCCACGTGACGCCGGCCGCGAGCGCGATCGTCGCGACGATGAAGATGACCATGCCGATCAGTCCGAGAACGTTAGCCAAGGCGACCCTAGAATACCCCGGCATGGTGGGCCTCCCAGCGACCTATGGTGGCGCCTGCGCCGCGAGAACGCGGCGTCATGCGGCGTCCTCAGTCGGGTCCGGGCTCACTAGACCGCACGCTCCCTGCGTCCTTGCCTGGCTTGGTTCTCCCGACGCAAGCATCCATCGAGGTCCCTAGGAGGCCGACATGCCACGCGCCTGCGTGATCGTCCTCGACGCCGTGGGGGCGGGGGAGTTACCCGATGCCGCTGACTACGGTGACGAGGGCTCGGACACCCTCGGCAATGTCGCCAAGGCCGTCGGCGGCCTCGACCTCCCCAACCTCGAGGCGTTCGGCCTCGGGAACGTGAAGGAGCTCGAGGGTTGCCCGCCGCAGCCGGGTGCCCCCGCGATCGCGGGCCGCCTGCTCGAGCGCTCCAAAGGCAAGGACACGACGACGGGTCACTGGGAGCTGATGGGGGTGGTCACCGCCCAGCCCTTTCCGACCTACCCACACGGCTTCCCCTTCGAGGTGCTCGATCCGTTCATGCACCGGACGGGCCGCGGCGTGCTCGGGAACAAGGCGGCGTCGGGCACCGAGATCATCGAGGAGCTCGGCGAGGAGCACCAGCGAAGCGGCAAATGGATCGTCTACACCTCCGCCGACTCCGTCTTCCAGATCGCCGCGCACGTCGACACGATCCCGCTCGCCGAGCTCTACCGCGGCTGTGAGGCCGCCCGCGACATCCTGACCGGCAAGCACGCCGTGGGGCGGGTGATCGCGAGACCGTTCGAGGGTGAGCCCGGGCACTACGTGCGAACGCCGGACCGCCACGATTGGTCGCTCAAGCCGCGGCAGCCGAACTATCTGTCGCTCGTGCGCGATGCCGGCCAGAAGGTGCACTCGGTCGGGAAGATCCGGGACATCTTCGCCGGCGTCGATATCGACGAGTCGCACCCCACGAAGTCGAACGTCGAGGGGATCACGCAGACGGAGAAGCTGCTGCGCGAGCTCGACGAGGGCCTGATCTTCGTCAACCTCGTGGAGACGGACATGCTTTGGGGCCACCGGAACGACCCGGTCAACTTCCACCGCTGCCTCCAGGACTTCGACCGTCGGCTTCCCGACCTGCTCGACCAGCTGCAGAGCGGCGATCTGCTCATCCTCACCTCGGACCACGGCTGCGACCCGACGACGCCCTCGACGGACCACTCGCGCGAGCACGCGCTACTGCTGGCGTACGTCGAGGGCCGCTATGCCGGCGGGCAGGTGCACGAAGGCGAGTTCGCGGACGTCGGCTCGACGGTGAACGCGTGGCTGGGCGGGAAAGCGCCGCGCCGCGGGCTTCCCGGTCAGCCGATCGTCGAGCCTTGATCCGTCCCGCCGAGCTGATCCAGCGCAAGCGTGACGGCGGCGAGCTGACGGACGAGGAGCTCTCCGAGCTCGTTCTCGGCTTCACCCGCGGCGCGATCCCGGACTACCAGCTCGCGGCGTTCTGCATGGCCGTCTACTTCCGCGGCCTCTCAGCGCGCGAGACGTATGCCCTGACGGACGCGATGGTCCAGAGCGGGGAGACGATCGACCTGCGGGCCGAGCTCGGCCGGCTCGTCGCCGACAAGCACTCGACAGGCGGAGTCGGGGACAAGGCGTCGCTCGTCGTCGGCCCCCTCGTTGCCGCATGCGGGATCCCGTTCGGGAAGATGAGCGGGCGCGGGCTCGGTCACACAGGCGGCACGCTCGACAAGCTCGAGTCGATCTCGGGCTTTCGCGTCGAGCTCTCGCGGGACGAGTTCGTCGCGCAGGTCCGCGAGATTGGGCTGGCCGTGATCGGCCAGACCGCCGAGCTCGTCCCCGCCGACAAGCAGCTCTACGCCCTCCGCGACGTTACGGCCACGGTCGAGAACGTCTCGCTGATCGCCGCCAGCATCATGTCCAAGAAGATCGCCGCCGGCGCGGAGGCGATCGTGCTCGACGTCAAGGTAGGCGACGGCGCCTTCATGAAGTCGCTCGACGACGCCTGCGCCCTCGCCGAGGCGATGCTCGAGCTCGGCCGCCGGGCCGGGCGCAAGGTCGTCTGCGAGCTGACCGACATGGACCAGCCGCTCGGGCACGCCGTCGGAAACGCTCTCGAGATCCGCGAGGCCGTCGCGACGCTGCGCGGCGGGGGCCCGCCGGACCTCCAGGAGCTCGCGGTCGCCTCGGCCGCACACCTCGTCACCCTCTCCGACGGCGCAGGGGAAGCCGACGCCGACGCGCGTGCTCGCGCGGAGGCGGCGCTCGCGGACGGCAGCGCCCTCGAGGCGTACGAGCGCTGGATCCGCGCCCAGGGCGGCGACCCCTCTGAGGACGCGCTGCCGTCAGCGCCGGTAGTCCGCACCGTCGC
>Ga0126313_10000947_pt1 | contig 14676 bp, 15 predicted proteins | sample Plot105A_FD_89954 | JGI IMG/M metagenome (GOLD analysis project Ga0126313, IMG submission 89954) | Serpentine soil microbial communities from UC McLaughlin Reserve, CA, USA - Plot105A | ecosystem: Environmental > Terrestrial > Soil > Grasslands | place: USA: UC McLaughlin Reserve, Lake County...
ACGCTCGAGGACGTCTGGCGCAGCGCCGGCCCCGCGGAGAAGGACTTCTTCCAGGGCCTTGTTCACGTCGCGGTCGCCTGGTACCAGGCCGGGCGCGGAAACCGCGTCGGCTGCGAGCGGCAGCTCGAGAAAGCCGCACGCCGGCTCGGGCCCTTCGCCCCGGAACATCGCGGCGTCGCCCTCGACCTCCTCCTCTTCTCCGTGGAAAGCGCCCGTCGAACGGTTGCCGCAGGCTCTCTGGACCTGGAGCCGCCGTTCCTGCCCCTCGGGGACAGGCCGTTCGGCTGCTCGGTTGTCGTCTGGCGAGCGAGCTCGAAGGGCCGTGAGTACCTGGTCCTTCACCGCCGCACGGGCCACGGGTCCGACTACGAAGGCGACTGGGCCTGGACGCCGCCGTCAGGAGTACGCGAGGCCGACGAGGATCCGCTCGAAGCCGCGAGCCGGGAGTTGCGCGAGGAGACCGGCCTCCAGCTGCCCCTCAAGGCCGTGGACGTCGCTCGATCCTGGGCGGTCTACGCAGCTGCGGCGCCGGCCGACGCCCGAGTGCTGCTCAACGAAGAGCACGACCGCTTCAGCTGGGTGACAGCCGAGGAAGCCGCACGCCTCTGCCTCCCGGAGCTCGTGGGCCGGAGCATCCGCGAGGTGGACGAGCTCCTAGAAGGTTCCTAGTCCGACGAGCTCGAGCAGCCGGTTCATGCCGACGCGCAGCCAGCCGTCGCGATGGAAGAAGAGCGTGAGGCCGATGACGACGAGGAGGCCACCGCTGACGATTCGGATGACCTGGTACTGGTCGCGCAGCCAGCGGAACGCGCTCATCGCGCGCACGAACGCGATCGACGCGAGCACGAAGGCGATCCCAAGCCCGGCTGAGTATGCGGCCAGCAGCACCGATCCCTTGAGCGCCGTCTCCGTATTGCCGGCCAGCACGAGCACCGACGCGAGCACGGTGCCGATGCATGGCGCCGCACAGACGGCGAAGGCGGCGCCCAGGAGCGCTCCTGAGCCCCGGCGGCGCGCACCGCTCAGGAGCCCGGGCGCGACCAGGCGCTCGGGCCACGGCAGCAGACCGAGGAAGGCCAGACCGAGCACGACCAGGATGAAGCCGGCCAGTTCGGAGCGGCGGTTGAGGTCGAGCAGGCCGCCGAGCGCGGCCGCCGCGGCGCCCAAGACGACGAAGACGACTGTAAAGCCGAGAACGAACGGGATGCTGGCCGCCGCCACTCGGCGGCCCACCCCCGGCTCGCCGAGCCGGTTCGCCTCGACGGCCGAGACGGCCGACAAGTAGCCCGGCACGAGCGGGAGCACGCAGGGGGTGATGATCGACAGTACGCCGGCGGCGAACGCGACGGGAATCTCAGCCATCGAACCGGGCGAGCTCCCGGTCGAGCCGGCGCTCGAGCTCCGGATCGAGCGGTGGGCGGCCGTTGGAGTCCGCCACTGCCTCGTCGCCGCGCGCCCTGCTCCAGCGCCAGACGAGCACCGAGATCACCGTCGCGGCGGCCAAGATGCCCATCGGCGGCAGGAGCCAGACGATCCAGTGGAAGCCCTTCTTCGGCGGCGCCGCCAGCACCGCCGGCCCGAACTGCGCGACCAGCTCGTCCTTGATCTGCTGCTCCGATGCGCACTCCGCGACGCGCTGCCGGATCAGGCTCTTGATCCGGCGGGCGGCCGGTGCGTCCGACTGGTCGAGCGTCGTCTTGCAGGTCGGACAGATCAGCTCGCCCTCCAGGTCGGCCGCGTTCGGACAGGCTGCGGCAGCGGGCACCAGGACGAGAGCCACGGCGAGCGCCAGCACGAACCTCACGCGCCCAGCACCTCCTCGACGCAATCCTCGAACCGCTCCTTGTTGCCCTCGAGATGGACGCCGGCCTCGACGCGGTCGCACACGAGCTTGCCCGAGCGGGCGACGAAGAACGTCTCCGGGACGCCGGTCAATCCGTACTGGGTGGTCGTCTTCCCCGGCCCGTCGTAGACCAGCGGGTAGCTCATCTTGTTCTGCCGCGCAAAGCGGCGCGCGTCGCCGCGGAGGTCGTTGATGTCCACACCGAGGACGACGAGCCCTCGATCGCGATAGCGCCGCCAGACGGATTCGAGCAGCGGCGCCTCCTGCTTGCACGGGACACACCACGAGGCCCAGAAGTTGGGGACGACGGGACGCCCTCGGTACGCGGCCAGTGAGAGCTTGCCCGGCCGATCGAGCCGATCGAGGTGAAAGGCCGGCGCCGCCGGAGTCTCGCCGCGCCCGAGTTTCGGGGCAGCGCCCTCTTCCTGCGTCGCCACCTTCCAGACGAGCAGCGCGAAGAGCCCCGCCACGAGGGCCAGCGCCACTACCTGGGCCGCAACCTTCAGCCGCCCTGCCATGACAGAAAGGCTACGCCCGGACGATGAACACGGGGGTCCCGACCCGAACATGGCTGAAGAGCCACTCCGCTTCGGGAATCCGCATCCGGATGCACCCGTGGGACGCCGAGTAGCCGATGGACGCCGCGTCCGGCGTCCCGTGGATCCCGACGCCCGGAGCGCTGAGACCCATCCAGCGCGTGCCGAGCGGGTTCCCGGGCCCAGGCGGGATCGGCTCCTCGCCCTCCGCCCAGTCCGAATCGGGCGGATACCACCACGGATGCCGCTGCATCGTCACGATCGAGTAGTTCCCGGTCGGGGTCGGGTACGACGATTGTCCCGTTGCCACGCCGAGGCGCTTCCACAGGTGCAGCCCGCGGTAGAGGTTCAGCACCTTCGACCCCCGGCGGATGACGATGATCGGACCGAAGCGGGCGCGTGTGACGCGGGGGTCGAGGCGGGCGGCGCGGATGCGAACCGTCCGCTCATGCGTCCGCAGCGCCGCGACGATCCGCCGGACCGCGTTCCGCTGCTTGACCACCTTGCCCGCGCGCTCCTTGGTGATCCAGGGCCGCAGTCGGCGCAGGCCGACGAGGCGAGCGTCCCGGACAGGAGAATCGAGGCGGCGCGCCAGCGCCCTTACGTACCGGCTGACACCGCCGCTTCGCAGTGTCACGAAGAGCGGGATGTGCGCGTTCGGCGCTGCCCGGCGAGCCTGATCGATCGCGAGGCGGACGCGGGCCGTCGCGCCCAGCCTGCGTGGGGAGGCGGAGGACGTCCGCGCGCCGAAACGCACGTCGAGCGTCGCGTCGAACTTGGCCTGGACGATCGCACGCGCTTCCGCCGGCGTCATCCCGCCGACCTCGGTCTTCCCCACGGTGACGCCCTGCGCGATGTAGAAGACCTGCGGCGCGCGGGTGGTGGTCGTGGCCGTCGTTGTGGTGACGGTAGTGGTCGTCGTCGTCAGCGTCGTCGAGGGCAGCGTGATCGTCGTCACCGCGCCAAGAGACCCCGGCGCGGCGAGGACCGCAGCGCTGAACAGGCCTGCGAGCAGGCAGACGAACGCAGCCAAGCCGAACAGAACCCCACGCCTCATTCGCGCCGCAGTGTAAGGAAACCGTCAGATTACGAGGCCTCGGCGAAACGTCGGCTGTGCCGGCGGAGGGGCGTTGCTCGGACGAGCGACGTTCCGCCGGGACCTCCTAAGGCAACGTCGGCAGCGGCTCCTCCTCGAAGCGCCCGCCCTCGGCCGCGAACTCGACGATCATGCGGTCGGTGATCCACTCGACCGGCGCGCGGTCGTCCGTCCACGGATCGGCAGCGGCCGCAACCGATCTCGCACTTCTCCTCAAGTCGTCGACAAGCGGCTTCACAGCCGCTGGAGCCGGCCGCACGGACCCGAGCGGGGCACCGTTCTGGCCGATCACGATCTGGTTGAAGCGAAGCGGCTGCCAGGCCAAAACTCGCGGCAGCACGGACGCCAGGGTTCCGGCAACACTCGTTGCCAGGCTGTGATCATCGGGCGTCGTTGCGACGTTCAGCGCGACGATGCCGCCAGGGTTCAGGCGCGTGCGCACGAGCTCGAAGAACTCCTTCGTCGCCAAGTAGAACGGGACGTACGGAGGGCGATAGGCGTCGACGATGATCACGTCGTACCGCTCGTCCGTCTGCCGGAGATATGAGCGGGCGTCGAGATCGTGCACTTCGAGGCCAGGGATCGTTCCCATCTCGAAGAACCGCCGTCCGGCGTCACTGACGGCTGGATCGAGCTCGACTCCGTCGATGCGGACGAACGGGTAGAACCTCGCGAACGCCCGCGCAGCGGTGCCCGCGGCGTTGCCGAGCATCGCGACGCGCTCGGGCGGGCGGCCCAAGAGGTCGGGAACGGCCAGGTAGGTATCCCACACGCCGCCCGTCAGCACTGTGTCACGCCTCCAGACCGAATGCGTGGCGAGCCCCTCGTCGAGGTAGAGGCGCCGCACGCCGTCCTGCTCGACCACCTGGATGAACTGGTAACGCGATTCGTCCTCGTAGAGCAATCCGGCCTGCGCCTTCACGGCGCCGGGCGGGATCAGGAGGAGCGCCGCGAGCCCACCGGCAAGGACGAGCCAGCGCCGCCCGAGCAGCAGCGCCCCTCCGCCCCCGATCAGCGCGGCGGCGGCGAGCAGCGTCCGCTGCGTCCCGAGGGCCGGGATCAAGACGAGCGCCGAGAGGAACGTTCCGAGGAGGCTGCCCACGGTGGAGACGGCGTAGAGGCGCCCGGCGACCGCGCCGGCCGTCCTCACGTCGGTCAGCGCCAGTCGGATCGCGAACGGCGCCACCATCCCCAGGAGCACGACGGGCGGGACGAACAGGATGAGCACCCCGAAGAACGAGCCGATGGCCGCGCCCGCAGAGACGCGGTTCAGGCCTTCGACCGACAGGTCGAGCAGCGGCCGCGCGACAAACGGGATCACCGCAATCAAGCACGCTGCGGCCACGACGACCGTACCCAGGGCGCGCGGAGACGGCCGCCGGTCCGCAAGCCGGCCCCCGAGCCAGTAGCCCAGCGAAAGCGATGCGAGGATCAGGCCGATGACGTTTGCCCACACGATCGTCGAGTTGCCGAAGTACGGCGCGAGCAGGCGCGAGGCGGCGATCTCGGTCGCCAGCGATCCGACTCCCGCTGCAAAGACGACGCCGGTGAGCGCCGCCTGGAACCTGTCCGCCGAGGCGCTCGTTTGCGACGCCGTCAAGAGGCCGTGCCGGCTTTGCCGGTGCGGCCGGCTTCGATCCGCTTGACGACGACGACGGCCGAGTCGTCGTCGAGACCCCCGCCTGCGAACGCGCGGGCGTCGTCGACGACGGCACGAGCGAGCTCCGGCGCAGGCAGCTCGCGGTGCTCGGAGAGCGACCGGTCGAGCCGGTCGTCGCCGTAGAGCTCACCGTCGCGCCGCGCCTCGACCACGCCGTCGGTGAAGAGCACGACGGCGCTGCCGGGATCGAGCTGCTCGCGCGCCTCGGGGTACCGTTGATCCCGCGAGATGCCGAGGGCGAGGCCTGTGGCTGCGAGCTGAAGGACACGGCCGTCGTCGCAGACGAGCCGCGGGACCGGGTGACCTGCGCTGGCGCAGGCAACCTCGCCGGTCGTCGGATCGAGTCTCAGGTAGACGAGCGTGACGAACTTCCCCTCCTGCACCTCCTCGACCACGACGTCGTTGGCCGCGTGGAGGAAGTCGGAGGGATCCGGGTGCTCCCGGGCCAGCGAGCGGAAGACGAACTTCGTCATGGCCATGTCGGCGGCGGCGTCGATCCCCTTCCCGGTGACGTCGCCGACGACGACGGCCAGACGCCCGTCGGGCAGCGTCGCGTAGTCGAAGACGTCGCCGCCCACGTCGAGCCGCGCCGACGACTCGTAGACGCTGCCCACCTCGAGCCCGGGCAGCACGGGCGGCGCGGCAGGAAGGAGCGAGCGCTGCATCGCGTCGGCGAAGCCGGCCTGCTGCTGGTAGAGGCGGGCGTTGTCGATCGCGAACGCCGCCTGCGCCGCCAGCGAACGGAGCGCCTCGACCGTCTCGGCGTCGACGACTCGCGCCGGGTCGAGCGCGACCACCGTCAGCGCGGCCATCACCTCGCCCGAGACGGGAGCGACCACGGGAACGACGACCGCGCTCGACCCGCGCTCGAGAAACGGCGCGAGGAGCTCGTGGCCGCCACCAAGGTGCTGGGCCGTCACCGGCTCCAGCACGAGCGCCCGCCGCGCGGCACCGAGGCCCAATCCAGTGAGGCGCGTGACCGGCTGCGGCCGGCTCAGGATCGGCTCGAGCGCCGACGCGAGCCGTGGATCGGGAATGTAGACAGAGCGTGCGACGAGATCGTCGCCTCGCCCCTCGAGCATCCGGAGCACCGCCGCGTCCACGCCGAGCAACTCGACTGCGGTCCGCGTCACGGCCTCGACGGTCTGCTCCAGCTCCATGCTCTCGGAGAAGGAGCGCGAGATCTCAAAGAACGCTTCGAGCCGGCGCGCCGCTCGGCGCTCGGAGCGCAGCGCCCCCTCCCTGTCCGCCGCCAGGCGCGCCGTCTCCTCGTGGAGCCCGGCGTTCTGGACGGCGACGGCGAGCTGGCCCGCGAGGGCCGCCAGAAGCGCGGACTCGTTCGCGTGGAGGCGGCGCCCGCTCGGCAGGTAGGCGACCAGGAGCCCGATCAGCTCGCCGCCGGCGCGCAGCGCGACCGACGCGATCGCATCGACGCCGGCCTCCGTCACGGCCTCTCGGACGCCCGCGAGCGCGGGATCGTCGGCGGCATCGTGGATCTCGACGACGGGGCGGGGCCTGAGCCGCCCGAGCGCGAGACCGAGCAGCGCCTGGGCGACGCGGAGATGCGGCCCCGCCAAGCCCCGCTCCGCCGCGGTCTCCAGCTCTCGACCTTGACGGAGATAAACGGCGACGCGCTGAGTGCGCAGCAGCTCGGCGACGCGGTCGACAGCGGTGTCGAGCGTGTGCGAGAGGGAGAGCTCCGCGATCGCCTGCCCGACGACCGCGAGCAGCGCACGGCTCCGCTCGAGCTCCTGCGAGAGCTCGGTGGTGCGCTCACCAGCGCGCAGTGCGTGAGCGGCGCGAGTCCCGAACGCCGCCAGGCGCTCGAGCTCGTCCGAGGCAGGCATGCGCCCCGTGAACACGAGCCTGAGACCGCCCAGCGGCGGGTCGCCGAGGCGCACGACCGCGATCTTTGCCGCCTGCTCGTCCCTCGTGACGAGCGTCTCGGTGCCGAGCTCGGCTTCTGCCGCCCGCGCGTCGCCCGCGGGATCGTCAACCGCTCCTACGGCAGCCAGCGGCTGCACCTCGTCGTCCTCGACCCGCCACAGCAGGCAGGACGTCGCCTCGGTCACTTCCGCTGCGAGTCGTGCGATGCGCTCGGCGCTGCGCGCCTCCTCACTTCCTGCGGTGAGCGCGCGGCCCGCGAGCTCGAGGGCCGCCGCGACCGCCGTCATGCCGTTGGCCGCGCCGTTTTCTGGCGCAAAGACACGAACGAGCAGGCCCGCCTGGTTCGAGGCGATCTCGGCGAGCATCTGCTCCGACGACGAGAACGGCTCGGCCGGCCGGATCAGCTCGAGCGTGGCGACGACACGGCCGTCCGCAGAAGCCGGAACGAACAGGACTCCGCGTGCGCCCATGCGCTCAGCGAGTCGGCCGACTGCGGCCGGGACCGCCCGATCGTTGGTGTCCTCGAGCAGCAGACGCGACCCTTCCAGCTCGGCTCCGAGCGCCGGCGACGTCGACCAGACCGCCCGCGAGGGCAGTCCGCCCGCACCGTCGGGCACGCGGACCACGGCGACAGTTGCATTCGTTGCGGCCGCCGCAGCTCGGGCAAGGGCGGCGAGTGCATCGTCCAGGTTCTCGGCATCGGCGAGTTCGCGCCCCGCCGTAGCGAGACTCTCCAGCTGCGCCGCCGTCACCGCCATCCCCACCGCCATTTATAGTGCCCGCCATGGCCGAGCCGGCCCGGCGCCATACTGCCGTCGAGGACCCGCCGCCAATCGATCCCACGGCGATCGATCGCGCGTACCGGGCCCATCGAGCCCGTCGCCACGCTCGCGAGGAGCGGGTGCGGGAGCGCAGTCTTGCCCGCCTGCGTTTCCTCGCAGTGACGCTGACGCTGCTCGTGCTCGCCGCCTACCTCACCCTGGTCGTCTGGCGCCAGGTCGAGCAGCTCTTCGGGTTGTAGGCATCGCGGATCGCGGATACTTCCGCCCGTGCAGACTCCAGAGCCGTTTCCGCCCGAAGAGCCCTACGTCGAGCCGCGGGAGCGCTTCTCGCCCGACGTCGCGTGGATCTGGGGCGCCGGCGAGCGGCTGACGTGGCTCTCGGGCCTCGTGCTCGCCCTGTCCACGCTGATGGGTTGGTACGTCGGGGTCGGCGAGGAGCCCACCATCGCCGTGATCGGCTGGCACACGGGTGCGATCGCCAAGATCGTGCTCGTGATCGGGCTGGTGGTGATCGCACTTCACCTGCTCCACGAGGCCGGCATCGAGCTGCCGGCGACGGTGCCGGAGAGCCTGATCGTGATCCTGCTGGGTTCGCTCGCGACGATCCTCGTGCTCATCCGCGTGATCACGATCCCCGAGGAGTTCCAGCCGGCAAGCCGGGGGATCGGGCTCTGGATCAGTCTGATCGCCGCGCTGCTGGTGATCGTCGCCGGGCTGCTGCGCGCATCCGAAGAACTGTGAACCGCCGCGGGACGGCTTTGCCCGTGGGGTGGCGAAAGCGGCAGCGTCAGCTGCCGAGCAAGTCCTTGGCGCGGGTGACGAGATCCTGCGGGTTGAAGGGCTTGCCGACGAAGGCCTGAGCGCCGCCTGCTTCGGCCTGGTCGGTCGCGTTCGCGTCGACCTGGCCGCTGAACATGATCACCTGGATCGAGTCGACGCCGTGGCGTTCACGCACGCGCTGGAGCATCTCCCAGCCGTCGACGCGGGGCATCATCACGTCCAGGAGGATCAGGTCCGGCGGCTCGGCCTCGAGCGCGGCCAGTCCTTCGTCGGCACTCCCGGCCTCGCGAACCGAGAAGCCGTCCATCTCGAGGTTGACGCGCACGAACTCACGGATGCGGGGGTCGTCGTCGACGATCAGGACGATCGGCGCTGGGCGCGACCGTGACGGGGCGGCGGCCCCTGCCGAGGACCCGGCGACGAAGGAGTCGAGGTCGCGCTGCCGGTAGCGGCGGTGACCGCCGGGTGTGTAGAAGGCCGGCAGCCTCCCCTGATCCGACCACTTGCGGATCGTGCTCTGCGCCACGCCGAGATAGCGCGCGGCCTGTCCCAGCGTGAGCCAGTCCGCGGCGCCGTTGTCGGGGGACTGACGCCGCGCTTTTCCGCCGGTTTCATGCATGCCTCGGCGAATCTAAGCAAACCTTCACATTCTTTGGAGGGCAGTGTGAGTACTTCTTTAGAACGAGGTTCTACCGTTCCGTCTGCGTCCAGGGTTGAATCGTGGTGACGTTCGTCACCGGCTTCCCGGCCCGGGGACGATCCTCGATCGCCTGGCCGACAGCGACGCCGAGCCCAAAGACGACGGCCAGCCCGGCCAGCCAGAGCGCCCAGCGGAGAACGGGCCGCCGACGTCGTCGCCTCAACCGCGACTCGAGCGGAGAGGGCGACATCGTCACGGCGAATAGTCGGTTGCGCCGCGTGCGTACAGGTGGAACGCCGCGTCCTGGACGAGCGAGAGCTGGCGCTCCCAACCTGGGGCGTCGACGCGCTCCCCGACGGCGTCGCGCAGCCAGTGATCCGACGCGATGTAGGCGTCCGCGAGCTGGGCGAGCGTGAACGTCTCGCCGATGCGCTTGCGCAGCTCCTCCGTCGCAACCTCGAGCTGGCCGAGCAGGCGGATGTAGAGCTCCGGGTCCGAGGAGTACGACTCGAACCGGCGGTTGCCCTCCTCCCACTGCTGCCGCGCAGCGTCGACAGTGCTCATCAATCGAGCGTGCAGCAGCGGTCGGGCCAGAGTCCATCGAGCTCCGCAACGATCCGCTCGCCCAGCTCGTAGCCCGGCCTCGCCAGCGCGAACGCGACGTGGGCGTGCAGACACTTGAGCTTCTCGGGGCGCGCCGAGCCGCCGATCCCGAGCTCGAGCGAGGCGCCGCCTTCCTGCCCGACCCGCCCACCGGCGAGCTCCCGACGGACGGCCTGCTGCTCCTTCGTCGCGGCGGCCAGGCTCGCGGCGAGCTCCCGGTCGCTCGTCGCCGCCGCGCTCCAGCGCTCGATGCCGCCGGCCGCCTCGAGCCGGGAGACCGAAGCGACCAGGTGCCTGCAGGTCAGGTAGAACGTGGTGGGGAAGGGCTCGCCGGCGGAGTCGTACGGTGCCTGGACCGTGACCGCCGGTGCGCCGAACGGGCACCGAACGGCGACCCGCAGGAAGGCACGTGGCGTCCGGCCCAGCTGGCGCTCGACGACGGCCCGGTCATCCATCCCTCCCTAGCCTAACCTCGGCTTTCCGGCGCCATTCCTCGATTCCCTTGACGATGAAGAGCTGCTCGCCGGGCTTGACGAGACCGAGCTTGCGGGCGCGGCGCGCGAGCGCTTCGGGCGTATCGGCCTCCTCCAGTCGCCGGGAAAGCTCGTTGTGCTTCGCGCGCAGCTCACGCACCTCCGCCTGACGTTCGTGGAGCGCGGCGCGCGTCTCGACGTAGCTCTTGAGCGGGCGGTAGTAGAGGAGCGCGACGATCGCGAGGGTCGCGAGGGCCGCCCACCGCAGGACGGGTATGCGTCGGCGGGGACGCGCTGCTCGCCGCTGGGACTTCGGCATGCGCGTCCTTTCTGGCCGCGCCCGAGCCCTCCTGCCGGCTAGGCGTATGCCAGCTTGATCACGTCCGTCGTGCCCGGAATGTTCACCGCCGTCCCGGCTGTGAGCACGACCAGGTCGCCTTCGTCGAGGAGACCCGTCTGACGCCCCCCTTCGAGCGACCTCGCCCAGAGCTCCTCGACATCCGCAGCCTCCGGCATCCGCACCGGCGTCACGCCCCACTCGAGCGCCATGTGCTGGAGCGCGTGCTGGTGGTGCGAGAGACCGATCACCGGCCGCCGCGGCCGAAGCCGCGCCACCACCGAGGCCGTTCGCCCGGTGAACGTGGGGACGAGTATCGCGCGCGCGCCCAGCGTCTCGGCCAGGTCGCAGGCCGCGTTCGACATGGCCTGGCCGACGGTCGGCTCGTCCCCAGGCTGCGGGAACTGGTGCCGGTACTCGATGCTCGGCTCGATCGCCAGGGCGATCCGGTTCATCGTTCGCACCGTGTCGAGCGGATGCTCGCCGATCGCCGTCTCCTCGGAAAGCATCAGCGCCGAGGTGCCGTCCAGGATCGCGTTCGCGATATCGCTGGCTTCTGCCCTCGTCGGCTCGGGTTGGTGCACCATCGTCTCGAGCATCTGCGTCGCCGTGATCACGGGCTTCCCGCGGTCGAGTGCGGCCTTGATGATCCGCTTCTGAAGCAGCGGGACGACCTCCGGCCCGATCTCGACGCCGAGGTCGCCGCGCGCGACCATCACGGCGTCCGACTCCTCGAGGATCGCGACGAGCGCATCGACGGCCTCGGCCTTCTCGATCTTGGCGATGACGTGGGCGGGCGACGCGGCCTGGTTGATCAGCGCCTTCAGGTCGCGCACGTCCGCCGCCGAGCGTACGAAGGACAGCGCCACGAAGTCGACGTCCAGGCTCAGCGCGAACTCCAGGTCCTCCGCGTCCTTCCGCGTCAGGGCCGGAATCGGCACCGGCACGCCGGGGACGTTCACGCCCTTGTTCGCCGACACGGGCCCGCCCACGACGACGACGCAGCGGGCGGCACCACGCTCGACCGCCTCGACGCGCAGCCGCACGAGCCCGTCGTCGATCAGGATGTCGTGACCGGGCTGGAGGACCTGGCCGATGACCGACGGGCGCACCGGCAACTGCCCGTCGGATGGCGTGTCGCCGGTGACGACGATCTCGTCGCCCTCGCCGAGCATGATCGGCTGTGGCAACTCGCCGATCCGCAGCTTCGGCCCCTGCAGGTCGGCGATCAGCGCGATCGGCCGTCCGACTTCCTCCTGCGCGGCTCGGACGAGCCGGGCGTACTCCGCGTGTTGCTCGTGCGAGCCGTGCGAGAAGTTCAGCCGGGCGCCGTCCATCCCGGCCTGCGCCAGCCCGGTGACGTACTCGGGCGAGGCGGACGAAGGCCCCAGCGTTGCGACGATCTTGGTGCGGCGGGGCAGGATCAGCGCCACGCTCGGAGCGTACCCCCAGCGCCCGAGGTCACTCGAGCCGTAGCGGGATCTCCGACTCGTTGATCCGCGACCCGTCCTCGGCGGAGAGCTCGAAGACGACGAGGCGCCCCTCCTGCGCGTGATCGACCTCGTACGGGACGGTGAACTTGAACGTCCCGCGGGTGCCACTGCCCGACGTCGCGGTAACGAAGTGCTTGTGCAGAACATTCCCCGCCGCGTCCTTCAACTCGTAGTTGAAGGTCGCTTCGAACGTGTTCGCGGTGCCGGTGACCTCGAAGCCGGACTCGACCGCTTCGTCCGGCAGCGGCGACTCGACGAGGATCGCCGGCGTCTGCTGCTCGAAGGCGCGTCGGCCGACCGCCGCGCCTCCCCCGAAGGAGACGCGCTTGACATTCGGGATCGCGGTCAGCGTGTAGACGACCTGCGCCCGCGCCGATCGGTCCTTGGGCTCGGGCGTCAGCCGGACGGTCGCCATGTCGCCGTTGATCTCCACCGAGCCGGGTGTCGTGGCCTGCGGGATCGCAGTCTCGAGCTCAGGCTCGTCCTTGGGGCCTGCCACGAGCTCCTCCACCGCGGCGGTGGCAAGGTCCGACTCCGACTCCGCGGCGACCCCGCGCGATGTCGGAGCCACCTTCCCGTCGCGGAGGAAGTAGAGCACCGCCAGCGACGGCGACTCGTTCGGCACCGACGACGTCGCCGTCTCGGTGACGGTCTCGCGGACAGTGACGGTCTTGGTGTCGCTCCCGCTGCAGGCCGCGAAGACGACAACCGCCGCCAGCGCGCCAGGAACGATTGCGATCGCGAGTCTCGGACGGCGCTGGCGGTGCGGGGCCGGAGGGCATTGTGCTTCGGGGCACGGGCCCGGAGAGCCGCGTGCCGTCAGCGACGTCAGCGCTCGGCGGAGGCCGGCTCTGCCGGCCGGGAGCCGAGGGCGTCCAGGCTCGCTAGCGACGCGGAAACGCATTCCAGCCGGGATATTCGGCGTCAGGGCCAAGCTCCTCTTCGATGCGCAGCAGCTGGTTGTACTTCGCGGTGCGGTCGGAGCGAGAGGGCGCGCCGGTCTTGATCTGCCCCGCGTTGGTCGCCACAGCCAGGTCTGCGATGGTCGTGTCCTCGGTCTCTCCCGACCGATGCGAGATCACCGACGAGTAGCCGGCGGTCCGCGCGAGCGCAATCGTCTCCAGCGTCTCGGTCAGCGTGCCGATCTGGTTGACCTTGATCAGGATCGAGTTCGCAGCGCCGGCCTCGATCCCGCGCCGGAGCCGGTCGGCGTTGGTGACGAAGAGGTCGTCGCCGACGAGCTGCGTGCGCTCGCCAAGGCGCGCGGTCAGCGCCGTCCACGCCGCCCAGTCCTCCTCCGCGGCGCCGTCCTCGATCGAGACGATGGGGAAGCGCTCGACGAGGCCGGCCCAGAAGTCGGGCAGCTCGTCGGGCGTCGCGGTGCGGCCCTCGAACCTGTACGTCCCGTCCTCCCCGACGAGCTCCGTCATCGCCGGATCGAGAGCGACCGCGATCCGCTCGCGGTGCCCCGCTCGCTCGGCTGCCTCGAGGATCAGCTCGATCGCCTCGTCGCTGCCGCCGAGGTCGGGTGCGAAACCACCCTCGTCGCCGACGGCTGTCGCGAGGCCGCGTTCGTCGAGCAGCTTCTTCAGCGTGTGGAAGACCTCGACTGCGAGCCGCAGCCCCTCGGAGAACGTCGCGGCGCCGCCGGGCACGACCATGAACTCCTGGAGGTCGAGCGAGTTGCGTGCGTGCGCGCCGCCGTTGATCACATTGAGCATCGGCACCGGCAGCTCGTGCGCGTCCCCGCCGCCGATCCAGCGGTAGAGGGGCACGCCCGCGTCGGCCGCCGCCGCCTTGGCCGCCGCCAGCGAGGCACCGAGGATGGCGTTCGCGCCGAGCCGACCCTTGTTCTCGGTGCCGTCGAGCATCACGAGTGCCGAGTCGATGCCCGCCTGGTCTTCAGGGTCCATCCCCTGCAGCGCCTGCGCGATCTCGGTCCGCACGTTCTCGACCGCGCGCAGCACTCCCTTGCCGAGATAGGCGTCACCGCCGTCGCGCAGCTCCACCGCCTCGAACCGGCCCGTCGAGGCACCCGAAGGAACCGCCGCCCGCCCGACGGCTCCCGACTCGAGCGTCACGTCGACCTCGACCGTCGGGTTGCCCCGGGAGTCGAGGGTCTGGCGCGCGTGGACTGCGTCGATGGGGCTGCTCAAGTGTTGAACTCCGCCTTCGCGGCGTCGAAGTATCGGTCCTTCTCCTCGAGCGAGAGCTCGGTGAAGCGCCGGCCTTCCGCCGCCGCGAGCGCGTCCGCCCGCTCGACGCGATCCGCGAAGCGCCGCGCCATGGCGCGCAGCGCGAGCTCCGGGTCGACGTTCAGCCGCCGCGCCACGTTGACCGCGGCGAAGAGCACGTCGCCAAGCTCCTCGAAGAGCCGAGGGTGCGTTTCCTCTTCCGGGGCCGGCTCACCGACCTCGGCAAGGGCCTCCTTCAGCTCGCGCAGCTCGTCGTCGAGGTCGGCCAGCGCGCCGGCGGCGTCTGGATACTCGAAGTCGATCGCCGCGGCGCGCCGCTGCAGCTTCCGCGCGAAGAGCAGCGCGGGAAGG
>Ga0126313_10000948_pt1 | contig 14670 bp, 13 predicted proteins | sample Plot105A_FD_89954 | JGI IMG/M metagenome (GOLD analysis project Ga0126313, IMG submission 89954) | Serpentine soil microbial communities from UC McLaughlin Reserve, CA, USA - Plot105A | ecosystem: Environmental > Terrestrial > Soil > Grasslands | place: USA: UC McLaughlin Reserve, Lake County...
AGGACCAGGTAAACGCCGACGAGCGCGAATGGCTCCAAAAACCAACGGATGAAGCGCCACGGCCCGCGGCCGTATCTGAATCGAAGATCCGACTGCGTGAGAACCCACAGCAGATCCAGCAGCCTGACGAGCGCGCCGATTCGAGCGGCCGGCTGCCGTCGTTGATGCGTTCCCGCTGCGATTCGCCCAGGGGCATCGCGAACTTCCTGCTCGGTGTGCACGGGAATACGATATCGGCCGAAGTGACAAGCGCTTGAGAGGGTTGATGATCCTGCCCCGTCCCATCCGATGTGAGATGCGCGTCCGTTGACGTCGCTGATCGTGAACGCCGATGACTTCGGCGCAAGCCGTGGCGTCAACCGCGGAATCATCGAGGCACACGAGCGCGGCATCGTCACAAGTGCGAGTCTGATGGTGGACGGCGTGGCAGCAGCAGAGGCGGCGGAGTTCGCGCGGGGACCGACCAAGCTGGGAGTCGGACTACACGTCGAGCTGGGGAAGTGGCGACGCGGCGTGCTCCCAAGGAGAGGTGCGGCCGTGTCGGCGGGCGGAGTGCGCCGGCACGCACGGCGTGAGCTGCAGCGACAGCTCGAGCGGTTCAGGTCGCTTGTCGGTCGTGAGCCGACGCACATCGATTCTCACCAGCACCGGCATCGTTGGCCGCTCGTTCAACCGATCTTCGAGCAAACAGCGCGAGAACTCAGGCTCCCGCTCCGACGTACAGGGCTCGGCATACGCTTCTGCGGCGATTTCTACGGGCACGACGGCCGGGGTCGCCCCGCTCCGGACGCAATCACCGTCGACTCGCTCATCCGCTTACTCGAGGAGCTGCCCGATGGGGCGACGGAGTTGTGCTGTCACCCGGGCTACGTCGATGACCTCAAGTCCTGGTATCGACTCGAGCGCGAGCAGGAGGTTCGCGTACTCTGCGACCCACGTGTCCGAGACGTGATCCGGAGGCGCGGCATCTCCCTCTGCACGTTTTCGAACTTGCGTCCTTCGAGCGACCGCCAACGGCACAGACTGCGTCAGTGAGCGACCTCGATCGATCGCCCTTCCCGAGCTGCTAGCTGCGGTCGCGCTCTTCCGGCTGGTACGTCTCGGGATCGTACTCCGGCACAGGTGGCTCAAACCATCCGAAGCGGTCGTTCACGGCAGGTAGGAGCGGGAGCGCGAGCAGGATTCGCTTGACCTGGTTCCGACGCTGCCGACGCCTCAGCGCGTAGAAGTAGTAGTCGATTTTTGGCTTCGCCGCAGCTGTGTAACCGCCTGCATGGCGTATTTCGAGATCAGCGAGGAAACCGGAACGAAAGCCCAGCTTCTGCATCCGTCGCTCGAAGGGAACTTCCGGCCTCCAATACGGGTAGCGCCTATGCTCCGCATATCCTCCGACGCGATCGTAGCGCTCACGTGCGATCATCGTGCAGGCCCCACCGGGAGTTCCCTCGAAGATCCTGATGCCATTGACTATTCGCAATGGATAGGCACCACGTTCTTCGCGCATGTAGCGCAAATAGAGACTCGCCGAATCTTCAGGATCATACTCCAAGAACGGGGCAAGTCTCCCGAAGTTTTCAAGCCTTAGATACGCATCGAGCAGAGTGTTGTCCCAATTCATGGGAGCATCGACGACGTCATCGTCCATCTCGATGAGATACTTACTCTCTGCTAGCGCGAGCGCTCGTGGCCGTGCATTCATCGCGATGTTCTCAGGATGATGAACCACTTTGAGTCGTTGGTCGGTAAGACTGTCGAGATATTCAGGCGTGCCGTCGGTCGATGCGTTGTCCCAGATGATGATCTGGCGCGTTCGATCAGAGGTTCGGCGTAGCACGTTTTCCACGCACTGCTGCAGCAAGTCGAGCCGATTGTGTGTCACGACTGCGATCGAAATCACTGCGCTTCTCCTCCGACGACATCATCGGCACTCCTCGCAAGGTAGCGCTCACCGCGGTTCGGCAATGTAGCTTCGCTAGGCCCGACTCCGCGCCTTCCGACGATGAGGTGCTCGTCCGCCCAGCCGGAAGGGTCCACGCGAGCACGTCCCATCAAGTCAAGGACGGGACGGCCCTCGCGGGTAAGGCCGCGACCGTTGGCCGGCGCTCGCGCGGTGCGGTTCCGACGACGCCGCGGCCCCACTGCTTGGCATGCGTCGAGTCAGTCGCTGCCTGTATCGCATCCTCAGCCGTTCAAGCGGCCACGGCCAACGTTCGCCGGTGAATGCCTTCCAGAGGAATACGGCGCTGCCGTCCCAGTTCTTCACGCCGATCCGCCGGAGGCAATAGCGGTCGATGCCCGCCCCGTTACGGCCGGCGTCGGTCGTGAAGGCGGCCCGATAGCCAGCAGCTTCTGCCGCTGAACGCACGCGCTCGTCGTGAAGGCCGTGTGGGTACGCGAGCATGGGTGGGGCCGCGGGAAAGCGCGCGCGGACGTCGTGCAGCGATCCGGACAGCTCGTCGGCAAGCTGTTCGGCTGTCAACTCCGGGAGGCGCGGGTGACGCCGACAATGGGATGCCACCACTCCCCCAACCGCCGCAAACGACTCGAGCTCATCCCATGTCGCGACAGGCTTCTTGAAAGTCCACGGCGGCGTGCCTCCCACCGCGAAGGTATTGACGAAGACCTGAGGACGAAGGTGACCATGCGCGCTCAGCGCGTAAACCGTGTCGCGGAAGGCGTCATCGGCCGTGAGAACGAAGCTCCGAGGCGAAAGAGTAACGCGAGGATCGTCGTGGAATGCGCTGACCTCGGCGGGCGACAGCGCGCGGAATCGAAGCATTCGGAGAAGCCGAAGGTGCTGTTCGAAACGCCGAACCTCGAGGTCGAGATTCTCGTGTCCGGGCCATCCTCCACGGCCGATCCTGTGGTAATAGAAGACGACGTACGAGCTACGCGCGAATCGGCTCCATTCCTGTGGCGATGCGCTGGAGCGAACACCGACCCAGAATGCAAGATCAGACGCGAGGTCGAGGAACGTGGCTGGCACAGGGCTGAATCGTGCAACCATCTGAAGCCGTAAGAGCGCGTGTCGCAAATTCCGTCGACGCCAGTAGGCGTGAAAGAAGCTGCCGATCTGCATCTCGGTGAGCAACGAGGGATCGGTCCGCACCAGTTCGACCGAAGACACTCCACGTGCCTCACAGACTCGGAGAAGGGCGCTTGCGTCCGGCAGCAGGTCCGGCTCCCCCCAAGAAAGTTCGACACCAAGGCGACGCAACCGAACGGCCATCGCTTCGGCCCGCGCTGCGCCATCAGGCAGTGAAGCAGCAGCCTCCGCCAGGAGATCATGAGAGCCGCTGATCCGAACAATCGGTCGCGAGAACGGCCCGACGAGCGGCCGAAGCTCGCCGTACGGAGCCGTCGACCGATGCAACCGCCGCGCAAGAACACTTCCCGGACGAGCGGCGACCGAGTGAAGAAGGACTCGCTCGCTCATGCCGCCTTCCTGGCTTGCACGGTGACGATCACAGGGAAAAAGGGGTCATCCCGGTCGAGCTCGCGCGAGGAGAGCTCCTCTCGCGCCATGCCGACGAGGAAGGCAACGGCGCTGAGCACGTTTCCACGCGCGCGGACGTCGACAACACCACCGGCAAACACGTCGCCGAAGAGGCGCGCGCAAGCCGCTGGCGTAAGGCGCCAGTACTCGGAGTCGAGCTCGCGACGTGCGATTCGGCTGACGGTCGGCACGGTGCAGAGGAGCGTCCCCCCGGGGCGCAATATCCGGTGCGCGTGCTCAACGGCGGATCGAATGTCGTAGATGTACTGGAGCGTTTGCGTGAGAATGAAGCAGTCGAAGGTCTCACTCGGGACGTCATCGGCATTCGCGAGGTCGGCCACGATCGTCGCCGACGGGTTGGTGGGATCGATGTCCAGGACGTCGCTGCGTCCGACCGCCATTCCGAAGCGATACGTGTAGTCGGCGTTCATAACCTCGAGCACCCTCCCTCGAATCACGTTCCTGGCGCCTGAGAGAAAGTGTTCGATGTAGTAGCGGTCGACAGGAGTCCCCCGGTCCCGCCCCCAGTGATCGCTGAGCGGTGTGGTGCGGCGGATCGTGCCGAGGAACGCCGGGTGGCGCAATCGCCGCAGTCGTGCGTTCCGCCGCAATGCCACCGGCATAGACGTTAGTCGTTCCGTCGGGCGATTCTCCCCGTGGTATGAAGAGGTCGATGCCGACCCGCGCCTTCCGTGTACCGCCGGGCGGCGGAACCGCCCGTGGTACGCCGCCCACCTTCTCGGTGGTCATCGCCGCCCGCGACGCCGTCGAGTCGATCTCTGAAGCCGTCGAGTCGGCGCTGACGCAGACGCAACAGGCGATCGAAGTGATCGTCTCCGACGATGGCTCCATCGACGGCACGGCGGAGGCGCTGACTCCCTATCGGGATCGCATCACGTACCTTCGCAACGATCACGGGGGTGTCGCGGCTGCCCGAAACGCGGCCCTCGAGGTCGCGCGCGGCGAGTTCTTCGCCGTTCTCGATGCCGACGACCGCTACCTGCCGGAACGGCTCGAGGCGCTCGGAGAACTCGCGATGGCGCGACCCGATCTAGACCTTCTCTGCACTGATGCGCTCCTGGAGCACGAGGGTCGAGTCGTCGGGACCTTCGGCGAGGGCTGTCCCTTCGCGGTTGAAGAGCAGCGGGCGGCGATCCTCGAACGCTGCTTCTGTGCGTGGCCTGCCGTCCGCCGGAAGACGCTGGTAGCAGCAGGCGCTTTCGATGAGTCGTTGCGCACCGGATCCGACTGGGAGTGCGCGATTCGACTCCTGTTCAGCGGGGCCGTCGCAGGGTTGGTGGACGACCCCCTTTACAGCTATCGCGTTCACGATCGGAGCCTGACCGCCGACCGCGTGGGCACGTTGAACGATCGCGTCGCATTCCTCGAACAGGCAGGCCGCTCCTATGCGCTCGGCCCGACCGAACGAGCCGCCCTTTCGCGCTCTCTCACGAGGCAGAGGGCGGCACTCGTGCTCACCGAGGCGGAAGCCGCACTGCGGGAGCAGGCAGACGATGCGCGGAGGCGCGCACTCGCAGCCGCACGCAGCCCAGGCGTCGCCATGCGGTCACGCATCGCTGCCGCCGCCGCCGCAATCGCGCCTCGGACTGCTGCCCGCGCGCTCGCGCGGAGTCGACACTCGCGCCTTGGACGCTCGATCCCCCGTCGGTAGGTCGCGCGTCGCCTGGCCGGGCGAAGCATCGGGCGAGTTTCTCGCTCCGCCGTCAGCGCGGATCGAGCCGGGGCCGGCGCCGACGTTCTCCGTGATCGTCGCCGCATACAACGTCGCCGACGTGATCGGCGACGCGTTGGAGTCGCTTCAGGCGCAAACGGTCGCGCCGCTCGAGGTGATCGTCTGCGACGACGGATCGACAGACGATCTCGCCCGCGCGGTGGAGCCGTACCGCGACGCGATCGTCCTCCTGCGCCGCCCGAACGGCGGCGAAGCAGCTGCCAAGAACACAGCCGCAGCCGCGGCCACGGGCGATTTCGTGGCCATCCTGGATGCCGACGATGTGTACTTCCCGACTCGTCTCGAAGCGCTGAGTGCGCTTGCGCAGGCACGTCCGGATCTCGACATCCTGACGACCGACGGTTTCCTTTCCGTCGGCGACCAGATCATCCGCCGCAACTACGACCGCTCCTGGGCTTTCGAAACTACCGATCAGCGACGCGCGATCCTCGAGCGCAACTTCATCTTCGGGCTGGCCGCCGTCCGCCGCGAGCGGTTGTTGCAGCATGGCGGCTTCGACGAGGCGATTCGCTGGACGACCGACTGGGACCTCTGGCTCCGGCTGATCCTCGCCGGCGCGCGCGCCGGCTGCGTTCCCGACCCGCTCGCGCTCTACAGGCTGCGCGAAACAAGCCTGACGGCGCAGCGACGCGACCTGGTGCTCGGCAAGCTCGCGACACTCGAGAAGGCGCAGCGCAATCCAAACCTGCGAAGCGACGAGCAACGAGTTCTCGAGCAGTCGCTGGCTTCATACCGCCGCGACCTGGCCCTTCTCGATCTTCGTGACGCCGTCGGCGCCGGGGACGCGGGTGCGCGCAGGCGTGCGCTCCGCGTGCTACGGGCGCCCGGGTACAGGCTTCGAACCCGTCTCGATGCCGCGGCGATGGTGGTGGCTCCTGCGATCTCCGGCCGCATCCTTCGACGTCGGGCGCAGAGAACATGGACCGGGGCAGGCGGGGTTCGGGTGAAGCGAGCCCCCGACAAGCCGAACTCGCGGCGGTAGAGTAGGCGCCTGGTCCGGGCAGCGATACGACGCCGTTCGTGAGGGAACGCCTACGAGCCGCCGCGCGACGCCTGGTGTCGCGCACTTCACCCCCGGCCCTGACCGCGAGCCCGACTTCGGAGGAAGAGGCTGCGCAGTCGTCCTTCGACTACGCCTACGTCAACCTCCTCCACGAGCGGATCATGACGAGGGGGGATTCGGCGCTCCGGGCGAATTATCTCCACGGCGTGCTTCATGCCGCACGGTTGGCCAGCGTGCTCGGCATCCCAGCCATCTCGGCACTCGAGTTCGGAGTCGCGGGCGGGCGGGGCCTGCTCGCTCTCGAAAGGGCGAGTGAGTACGCCGGAGACGCCTTCGGCGTCAGCATCGACGTCTACGGCTTCGACAGTGGTCGTGGCCTGCCCAAGCCGACGGACTTCCGGGACTGTCCGAACCTTTTCCTCGAGGGACAGTTTCCGCTTGACGAGGCGCGCCTCGCATCACGCCTCGAGCGAGCACAGCTGATTCTCGGTCTCGTCGACGAGACCGTCTCGACATTCATGGAACGTGAACCGGCGCCCGTCGGCTTCGTTTCCTTCGACCTCGACCTCTACTCCTCCACGGTCAGCGCTCTGCGGGTATTCACGGGCCGCGCGGAGTTCTCGCTTCCGCGCGTCCAGTGCTACTTCGACGACATAACAGGGTTTACATACGCCGATCACAACGGCGAGCGTCTCGCGATCTCGGAGTTCAACGCGGCAAACGCACTTCGCAAGATCTCGCCGATCTATGCCGCAGAGTTCTACGTCCCGCGGTCCGAATCACAGGAGCTCTGGGTGCGAAAGCTGTACATGGCGCACATCCTCGATCACGCGCGGTACAACGACTACGACGGGCTCGTCCGCCGTGAGGCGGCCGGTGCGGGCGGTGCGTGGTCTCTGACCTGAGGTTCGACGGCCGGGCTCAGTCTTTTCATGCGTTGCGCCGCGCAGCGTTCAGCGTGTGAAGAGCTTTGGCTATCCGCGCTCGGACGCCATGGCGCAGGTCGTCCGTCTTTCGGCGCACACGCGGAAGAAGGGCCGGATCGATCATTTCTCGGGTCTCCGCGCAGAAGACGCTTCTTCCCGAGAGACGTGCAATCTCGTTTGCGAGCTTCGGCGAACTTTCGACGAACAGAATCGCACCCGTTCTTTCGTATATCTCGGCCTTGAATGGTGCGTACGCGTGCGCGGCCTGGCGTGCAGCCATGTCCGCGTAATCCATCATCAGCAGCTCGCCGTACTCCACGCCGTTCGCCGCGAGCCAGGCCTCCGTCGCCGCACGGTACTTCTCGAGCCGTGATGTCACCAGCCACCGCACCGGTGCGCTCGGTAGATAGCGTCGATCCGCCCCCTTCAAAAACCGCTGGTACTCGGCACCGTCGTCGTTTTCTGCCGGAGTGGGATCTCGGCAAAGGACGCCGTCGATGTCCATGCAGGTCTTCGAGAGGACCCAGGGATGGTGCATGAGGTTCCATTCGAAGCACCGAGGGGTTGCGACTGTCTGGAAGAAGAAGTCCACGTGGTGCTCCGATCCGGGAGCCGGGTACAGAGCCGCGTAACGTACGGTGTGTTGCAGACCGGCCGCACCGATCCGCCCCTTGACTGCCTGCAGCTGACGACCGAAGAGGACGCTGTCGTCGACAACGAGGACATTGGCGGGGCTGTCGAGCAGTCCGCTCACGTCGGCCGAATACCGCGGGCCGGGCTGTAGGACGCGACCCTCCACGAGTCCCTCGACGTCCGTCATGGGAAGGTTTAGGTGTAGCGCGAGAAGGCTCGCGGCGAGCAGCCCGCTGCGTGGGATACCCACGATCACCTCGAGCGCGCGGGGCAGCCGTGGGAGCCATTCCACGACGTCGTTGTCGAGGTCGGCGACGCTGCGGTATCTCATGAGCTACCGAACATCGGTCGCGAAATAGGGTCTCGTGCATGCCTCCTGAGCTGAGCGTGGTCATTCCGACCCACGACAGGCGCGACTTGCTGCGCGCGTGCCTCTACTCGTTCGAGCACCAGTCGGCTTCGCCGGAGATGTTCGAGGTTGTCGTGGTCATCGATGGATCGGCGGACGGGACGGTGGAGATGCTATCCGCGTATGTCCCGCCCTTCGGCGTCAGCGTCCTTGAACAGGCACAGGCAGGCGCTGCAGCAGCGCGCAACGCTGGTGCCGAGGCCGCAAATGGTCGCGTCCTCCTCTTCGTCGACGACGATATGGCGGCGTCCCGGTCACTCGTCGCGGCTCATCTCGCGGCGCAAGGGAGCAACGAGGCGATCGCCGGTGTGGGAGTGATCCACAGGCAGATCCCTCGCGGCGCGGATCGCTTCGCGCAGCTGCGCGCAGAGGCGTCACGCGAGCACTATGAGCACCTACTGGCGAGGCCGCTGACGCATCTCGACTGCTACGGCGGCAACTTCTCCGTGAGTCGTTCACTCTTCAATGAGGTCGACGGCTTCTCGGTCGACCTACCGATGCTGAACGACTACGAGCTTGCCTACCGGCTCCACGAGGCCGGCGCCCGCTTCGTCTTCGTCCCCGATGCCGAGGTGACCGAGGAACGGCGAGACGACTGGCGTGAGATCGTCGCCGATCGCGAGCGACGAGGTCGAATCGCGGTCGATCTTTACCGGCGCGATGCGGCGATCGTCGCTCAGACGGAGCTGGGCGGGAACGAGTATCTGCGGCGGCCGTGGCTTTTCGTGCGGCTGCTGTGTCTCGCGCTCCGCGTGCCGCCGGCTGCGCTGGTTCGCGTCGGTTTCCTGCTGCCGCGCCGCTCGTGGGCGCGGACGTGGTTCACCTTTGTCTTCAGCTATGCGTTTTGGCGAGGCGTCGTCGCCGTCATGGGTTTCCGGGCGCTGTGGGTAGTGTTTGCAAGGCGGCGCCGATCGAATGCAGAAGAAGATGCTTGACACGTCTCGGTGAAAGACTCATCCTGAGATCAGCTCGGCTGCGGGGAGAGTGGAGGATGCGGCAAAAACCTAGATTGCTGTTCGGCCTTGTCTTGCTGGTCGCTTTCGCGGCCTTTTTTGGCTGGGCGGCCGGCCCCGCGAGTGCTGCCCAGCCTGGCAGCACACCGATCGTCGACAACTTCAACCGCGCGAACGAGAACCCGCTGTCGGGCGGCGGGAACTGGAGCGCTCTCTCAAGCGGTGGCGTTCAGCTCGTCAACAACGCGGTCGCCTCCAACGGAAGCGGCACGAGCACGTCGGGGTGGAAGACGACGTACACCGGTGACGTCGAGGCTCGGACGACGGTCTTGATCTCGACCGATAACGCCGGCGTGATGACGCATGCCGCCCTGAACGGTGCCGGCCAGCTCAGCGGCTACCTCTGGCAGTGGCAAGGCGCAAACTCGCCCGCGACATTCGCTCTTTACCGCGAGGATGCGAACGTTTTCACGCAGCTCGCGACGTTCAACGGGTTCTTGCTCGATCCGGGTGACCAGCTCGCGCTGCAGGTCACCGGCAATTCGGTACAGGGCTGGGTCTACCACCTCGGAAGCTGGCAGCAAGTCGCATCGGCCACCGACACGACGTATCGCACCGGAAAGCTCGGGCTACGCCTCCGCGGCACGACCCCGATCGCCGACGACTTCGGCGGAGGGCAGGTACAGACGCAGACGCATCCGCCGACGGTCGTGTCGCTGACCTTCGACGATTCGTGGACCAGCCAGTCGGTCGTCGGGCCGATGCTGGCCGCCAAGGGTGTGCATGGGACCTTCTTCGTCAACAGCGGCAACGTCGGGAGCAGCGGCTTCCTCACCTGGCCGCAGCTCCAGAACCTCCAGAGCGCGGGCAACGAGATCGCCGGACACACGATCAACCACACCAAGCTCTCGACGGTCGACCTGACCGAAGCCCAGCGGCAGGTTTGCCAGGACAGGCGCGCGCTCCTCTCGGAAGGCCTCAATGTCAGTGACTTCGCCTATCCATCCGGCGACTACAACACGAGCATCGAGTCGATCGTCCAGGGCTGCGGCTACAACTCGGCGCGTCGGTCCTGGGGCCTTTGCGCGCCGGCGGCAACCGGCTGCCCCGCCGCCGAGTCGATTCCTCCCCAGAACGTCTGGGAGATCCGGACGCAGACCAGCGTTCAGTCGACGACGACGGTGCAGGACCTCGAGAATGCCGTCACCGCGGCCGAAGCGACAGGCGGCTGGGTCACCTTCGGCTTCCACTACATCTGCGACGGCTGCGACCCCTACTCCATTACACAGAGCAACCTCCAGACGTTCCTCGACTGGCTCCAGCCCCGGAGCGCGTCCGGCACGACGGTCAAGACCGTGCGCGATGTCATCGGCGGATCGGTGAAGCCGCCTCCGACGGTTGCCGATCAGACGCCCGCGACGTCTTCGATCGCCTGTAACGGCGCTCCATGCTCGAGCTGGTATGCGGCACCCGTATCGGTCTCCCTGACGTCGGCCGATTCTGGTACGGGAGTCGCGGTCATTCGATACACGACGGACGGCACCGACCCGACTGCTACAAGCCCCATCTACTCCGGCCCGTTCTCGGTCGATACGACCACGACAGTCAAGTACCGAGCCTGGGACAACGCCGGAAACATCGAGGCAACGCAGGCGCAGGCGATCTCACTCGACTCGACGGCGCCGTTCTCGTCGATCGCCTGCGACGGCTCGTCGTGTTCGACCGCCCCGTACTCCGGCGGCGTCACGGTCTCGCTCTCGGCGACGGACATCGGCTCGGGCGTCGCCGCGATCCGCTACACGACCGACGGCTCCACGCCCGACACCTCGAGCCCGCTCTACGTAAGCCCGTTCAGCATCCCGACGACGACGACCGTGAAGTACCGCGCCTGGGACGGGGCCGGCAACGTCGAGGCGACGAACACGCAGCTGATCGAGATCGCCGCGACCGCGGACCAGACCCCAGCGTCGTCGTCGATCGCATGCAACGGCTCGTCCTGTTCGAGCGGGTGGTACACCGCAGGCGTTACCGTCGCGCTCTCCGCGACCGACTCGGACTCCGGCGTAGCTGTGATCCGCTACACGACCGACGGCTCCGATCCGACGCAATCGAGTGCCGCATACCAGGCGCCGTTCGTCGTCTCCGGCACGACGACCGTCAAGTACCGCGCCTGGGACGTCGCCGGCAACGTCGAGCCGACCAACAGCCAGCTGATCCAGGTGGACCCGACCGCGCCGATCTCGTCGATCGCGTGCAAGGGCTCGACCTGTTCGAGCGGCTGGTATGCACCCCCCGTCGCCGTCTCGCTCGCGGCCACCGACACCGGCTCGGGCGTCGCCGCCATCCGCTACACGACCGACGGAAGCAGTCCGGACGCGTCGAGCCCGCTCTACGCCAGCTCGTTCAACATCTTGGCCACGGCAACCGTCAAGTACCGCGCCTGGGACGTCGCCGGCAACGTCGAGCCAACCGGTAGCCAGCTGATCCAGGTCGACGCGACGGCGCCCAACATCAGCATCACGTCTCCGACCAACGGCGCGACCGTGACCGGAAACCTCCGCCTCACGGCGTCCGCTGCCGACTCCCAGTCGGGCGTCGCAACGGTGGCTTTCTACGTCGACAACACGTTGATCAACACCTCGAGCAGCTCGCCGTGGCAAGTGCAGTGGAACACGAAGAAGGTCAATCCCGGTCAGCACGTGCTGACCGCCGCTGGCACCGACCGCGTCGGGAATCGCGCCACTTCGACCGCCGTCACCGTCACCGTCCGCTGAGGTCGCGGCACTGTGCGCAGGTCCAGCGCCAGAAACTGTCGCTCGCGCCGTGATATCTCGGCTACGCGCATCGCCGCCAGCATCGGCGGCCTGGTTGCCGTTTCGACACTTATGGCGGCAGCCGTGGGCGCGCAAGCCGGAGCTTCTGCGGCAACGAGCGCGGACCGGTGCGACACGTCAGCACTGGGCCGCCTGAAGACACTCAGCGATCCGCAGCGGCAGCTCGTGGCGCTGCGACCGCGGCAGACGACGGTGCGCGCGATCAACGACCGATCAATGCCGCGGCGAACGCCCGCGCGCCGGAACCGGGCATTCCAGCGCCACGTCTGGCGCGTTAAGGCCGTCATCCTGCGAGATCGGCTCAAGGGCGACGGCGACGTCCAGATGATTCTCGTCGCCGGCCATTCGTACGTCCACGCGGAGCTCCCGGCCCCGACCTGCATTCCGCGAATCGCCCGAGCTCGAGTAGCGATGGTCGCCAGCCGCCGGCGGTTCGAGCAAGGCTGCGGCGTCGCCACGAGGGAATGGAAGGAGCAGGGCGCCGTGGCCTACGTCAGCGGCGTCGGGTTCTGGGATCGACCGAACCAGGATCCCGGGCATGCCAAGAATTACGCCGAGCTTCACCCAGTGACGAGCATCAAGTTCCTCGCCGGCTGTGACGCTGAGCCGCGAGGCGGCGGCTGAGACCTCACATGCCCCGGCCGTGCGTCGCAGGCTGATGCGCCCGGTCCCGCGTCTGCGGGCGGTGCTTCGCCGGGCTTCGGCGACCCTCTCCGACCCCAAAGAGATCCTCTCGAACCGGTTCGTGTCGGCGAAGCTCCTGCCGCTCGATGAGCAAGACGGCTACGCGGTGCTGATGCGTGTTCAGGCGAACACGCAGACCGAGGAGCTGCCCGCGCCGCCGCTTGCGCTCTCGAGCAGATGGGGACTCAACACCGAGAGCTACCTGCGCGGTGGGCTAAACGACGCCGAGACCATCCTCGCCCACCTCGGCGAGATCGATGTTACGGTCGAGGCGGGCTCCCGCCTCCTCGACTTCGGCTGTGCGGAGGGGCGTGTCCTCCGCTTCTTCCCGCGCCATCCGGAGACCGAGTTGTGGGGCGTGGACATCAACGCCGGGCGGATCGCTTGGGCTCAGCAGCACCTTCCAGCCCCCTTTCGGTTCGCGACGACGACGACCGCTCCACATCTTCCGTTCGAGGACAACTACTTCGACCTCGTCTACGCCGTATCCGTGTTCACTCACATCAGCGAGCTGGCAGATGCTTGGTTCCTCGAGGTGCTGCGAGTGCTGCGGCCTGGTGGCCACGTCTACCTCACGATCCACGACGAGCGCACAGTCGAGCTTTTGCTTGGCCCATATCGCGACAACCCGACGCATGCCTACATGGTCGACCTCGTCAGAAGGTTCGGTGAGGTGACAGGGGTCCTCGATCAGGAGTGGGCGTACTTCACGATCCTCGCCGACCCTGCGGCACAGGTGTTCTACGACGCCGCGTACCTCGCCGACAGGTGGAGCCGGGTCGCAGAGTGCCTCCGTGTCGCGCCGGAGGCCATCGGCTATCAGACCGCGCTCATCTTCCGCAAGGCGCCGCGGTAGCGTCTTGACGGCCGGCAGCCGCAGTTCGCAGCCCGGTCCTCAAGAGGCGCCTCCGGTGACTTTGGAGATCAGCATCGCGCCGCGGGATCTTCGCCACCTTCGAGCGACGCTACCCCACCAGCTGCGGCAGTGGGCGAGGCAGGTTCGAGACATCGTCTGCACGGTCGATCTCGAACCCACGCCCGGTGAGGTCGGCCTCGGGACCGAGCACGAGAGGCAGCTCCTCGACTTCATCGAAGACTGCCTGTCCCCGTACCGCCATGGCCGGCTCGAGGTTGCCGACTATTCCCCCGCGACACGTCGGGCAGTGGCCGCGAGGTTCTTCGGAGGCCAGCCCCTGCCGGCCAAGACAGCTCGTGCCGGACCGTTCTATGCCTACTTTTTCGGGCTCTACGTCGCGAGGTGCGAGTACGTCCTCCATCTCGACTGCGACGTGGTCTTCGGCGGCGGGAGCCAGACCTGGGCGAGCGAGGCCGTAGCGCTTCTTCGCGAGCGGCCTGAGGTGCTTCTGTGCGGCCCGCTGCCCGGTCCTCCGCGAACCGACGGCACGATCGCACAGGCGGCCGAGCGGGAACCTCATCCCTCCCCTGCGTTCGCCTTTCCGACCGTCACGAGCCGACGCTTCCTCATCGATTTGAAGCGACTGGAGGAGCGGGTTGGACCCCTCTCGGTCCGACGGCATACGCCGCGGCGAACGCGTGTGCCGTTGTCGCTCTGGCTGAAGGGTTGGGGACGAATGCAGCTTCGCGACCGACTGCGGCCGTTGACGCTGTCGACGCTCCCGTACGACCTTCCCGAGCGTCTCCTCGGAGAGGCAATGACGGAAGCCGGCCAGCGAAGGGTCGACTTTCTCGGAAGCCCGCCCGGGATGTGGTCGCTCCACCCGCCCGACCGCTCAGAGCGCTTCTACGAATCGCTTTCGAGGCTGGTCGAGCGAGTCGAGCGGGGCGACGTCTCGGACGATCAGCGCGGACACTACGACGTCCTCGACTCGATGCTCGTCTGACCGCGCGACCTGAAGGTCCAGCCGCGATTGGCGGTGAACGTTGCCAGCGTCACGGTCGGGATGGTCAGCGCGTAGGCCGTGATGCGGCCGAGGCCCGCCGGCGATACGAGGATCCAG
>Ga0126313_10000949_pt1 | contig 14670 bp, 16 predicted proteins | sample Plot105A_FD_89954 | JGI IMG/M metagenome (GOLD analysis project Ga0126313, IMG submission 89954) | Serpentine soil microbial communities from UC McLaughlin Reserve, CA, USA - Plot105A | ecosystem: Environmental > Terrestrial > Soil > Grasslands | place: USA: UC McLaughlin Reserve, Lake County...
AGACGAGATGGCTGACGACGTGACACTCGCGTCGATCGAGGAGATGGAGCCGATCAACGGTGGCGTTGCGCGGCGTGCTCGAGCAACGCTCGGGGTGACGGCCTGGGGGATGCAGGTACTGACGCTGCCGCCGAACTGGGACGGGTACCCGCTGCACAACCATGCCGCCGACGCGTTCGACCCGAACCAGGAGGAGGTCTACATCCCGATCTCCGGCTCGGCGACGCTCGCGGCCGGCGAGGAGCGGCACGAGCTCGTCCCCGGCGTGATGGCGCGGGTCGGTCCCGAGCAGCACCGGCAGGTCCTCCCCGGTCCCGACGGGATCCGGATGATCGTCCTCGGCGGGAAGCCGGGCGCGTTCGACCCGCCGTCGTGGACGGAGCTGGGCGCGGCGCCGCCGATGGCGGAGTAGCGTCGGGCGATGGAGCTGCTGACCGCAGCCGCGGCCGGCGACGAGCAGGCGTTCGTGGAGCTGACGGCGCCCCTGCGTCGCCGGCTGCACGCTCATTGCTACCGCATGCTCGGTTCCGTCCACGACGCTGACGACGCGCTCCAGGAGACGATGCTCCGCGCCTGGCGCGGGATCGGCGGCTTCGAGCCGCGAGCAGAGCTGTCGTCCTGGTGCTACCGCATCGCGACGAACGTCTGCCTGCGCATGATCGAGCAGCGGGGCCGGCGAGGCGCAGCCGAGGTCGACGCGTACCTCCAGCCGTACCCGGACGCCGTCACGCCCGAGGAGGAAGTCGAGCGCCGCGAGACGATCGGCCTCGCCTTCGTCGCTGCTGTCCAGCTCCTCCCCCCGCGGCAGCGGGCGGCGCTCGTCTTGCGCGACGTCCTCGGCTGGTCGGCGCGCGAGACGGCCGACGTGCTCGGCCTCAGTGTTGCCGCCGCGAACAGCGCGCTTCAGCGGGCGCGGGAGCGGCTCGAGCGCGAGCAGCACGAGGGGGCGCTGGCTCGGGCACACCGGCCGGCCAGTGAGCGCACCGAAGCGACCCTGATGGGCAGGTTCGTCGAGGCGTGGGAGGCCGTCGACATCGAGCGCCTCACGGCGCTGCTCGCGGGCGACGCGCTCCTGACGATGCCGCCGGAGGTGATGCGTTTCGTCGGCCCCGCGAAGATCGGCGGGTTCTTCTCCACCGTGCCCATGGACGGACGTCTAGAGCTGATCCGCCTGCGCGCGACGCGTTCGAACGGCCAGCCGGCGCTGGCGGCCTACGTCCAGGAGGCACCCGGCGAGCCGTTCCGCGCGTACGGGATCATGGTCCTCGCCGTCGAGGGCGACCGGATCGCCGGGATCACCGGCTTCGCCGGGTACCCGGAGCTCTATCCGCTCTTCGGGCTTCCCGCGACGATCGACTGACGGGACTAGACGGCTGACCGCGAGAGGGCAGCGTCGAGGCGCTCGAGGCTCGCCGCCGGCCAGAGGGCTCTCATGTCGTAGAACTCGTCGAACGCCGGCAGGCCGTCGGGGAGCGTTACCCAGCCGACCTTCGACCTTGTGTAGATGTGGACGTCGGGCCTCACGTCTCTCGGCTGGTCGAGCGTGCCGCCGCGGACGAACCGCACCTCCGGACGGGTGTACTCGCTGAAGACCGCCACGTCACAGGTCGGGCACCGGTAGATCCGCTGAGTGCTCCCGTCGTCGCGAGGCACGTCGACCGGCTCCGGCTGCCCCGCGGTCAACTCGACGCGGTCGGCCTCGATCAGCAGGTTGACGACGAAGGCGCTACCCGTCTGCCGCTGGCAGTTCAGGCAGTGGCAGCAGTGGACGAAGAGCGGCTCCGACGTCAGCCGGTAGCGAACCGCTCCGCAGGCGCAACCACCGGCGTCAGTTGGCTGCATCAGGTGATTGCATCCTACGACTTGCGCCGCGACACCTACTGAAGACGGGGGCGGGTTGTGCCGCCCCCGTCTCGGCCGGCCTCAGCGGGCCTTGCTGACGGCCTTGCTCACGTCGGTCGGATCCTCGAAGCGCTCGTCGGGGAGCCGTTCCAGGGTCGTGCGAACGGTCTTACTCGCCCCCTGACGCTCAGCCTCACGCAGCAGATCGCCCCTGCGCGTCGGGTAGGAGACACCCTCGAGGAACGTCTGAACCTCGACCGGGTTTGCCTTGCCGCCCCCGCGACCACCACGGGTGGCTCGACGCGATTGGCTCGAGCCCGAATGGCGCTCGGTTGCGCGCTTGAGCTGCGCCTTGTTCATCTTCGAGCGGCCCTCGATCCCGAGGCGCTTTGCCTGCTCGTAGAGCTCGGCTTTCGTGGGCTCGTCGCCCGCTCGCGTCTGCTGTCTGCCGCGCCCTCGGCTGCGCGCCGTCGCCGACGGTTGCGGCCCTCTCCGGCGAGCTTCCTGCCGTCTCGGCGCCGAGCGCCTCGCGGCACGAGTCTCACTGATTTGTCGCGCGGAGTAATACGAGCCCACGTTCTGTCGATACAGGTCCGTCGCACCGATGTCGTCGTGGTACTCCGGCGCGTTCTTGATCTCATCGCGCGTGCGATCCACGAAGACTTTCGCCTCCTCGGCGTCGATCCGGTTGACGATGCCGGCGGGAAGAAGAACCTTCTTGCCGAGAATCCACGGGCCGGTGTCGACGACGATGTAGTTGACGCCGGCCTCGTCAGTTGCCTGGTCGACCGTCCCGATCGAGCCGTCGACTGCCTCGACGTCGAACTCCTTCAGATCGATACCGGTCGGGACTCTCCGATAGGTCCAGACCTCCGTCCTTGCCATCGGACGCACCTCCTCGTCCTGATTGCGGTCCTGGTTGTCTCCCCGGCTCGAGCGCCGGCAAACGTAGGCCCGCCCTCCTTCGAGTTCGGCGCCGTCAGGGCGTTTCAGGGCTGCCACTCTCGTGTATCCAACATGGGAGGTAATCGATGCGTGCAACTGTGATGTACGGCGCCGGCGACGTCCGTGTCGAGAACGTCGCCGACGCCCGCGTGGTCGAAGCGACAGATGCCGTCGTCACCGTCACCCGCGCCGCGATTTGCGGCAGCGACCTGTGGCCGTACAAGTCGATGGAGCCCAGCGAGACCGGCCGCCGCATGGGGCATGAGTTCATCGGCGTCGTCGATGCGGTCGGCGACGACGTCCGCACGCTCGCGCCCGGGGACGTGGTGGTCACGCCGTTCGTCTGGTCGGACGGCACTTGCGTCTTCTGCCGGGTGGGGCTGCACACCTCATGCCTCCACGGAGGACGCTACGGCGTCGACGGCGTCGACGGGGGCCAAGGCGAGGCGGTTCGTGTCCCCCAGGCGGACGGCACCCTCGTGGTGCTGCCCGTCGGCAGAGACGACGGACTGATGCCGGCGCTGCTCACACTCAGCGACGTGATGGCGACAGGCCACCATGCCGCGCTCAGCGCCGACGTGGGGCCGGGCAAGACCGTCGCCGTCGTCGGCGACGGCGCCGTCGGCCTGTGCGGCGTGATCGCCGCCCAGCGCCTCGGCGCCGAGCAGATCATCATCCTCGGCCGCCACGCCGACCGCGTCGAACTCGCGAGGGAGTTCGGCGCGACCGATGCCGTCAGCGAGCGCGGTGAGGAAGCAGTCGAGCGCGTGCGCGAGCTGACGGACGGCCTCGGCGCCCACTCCGTCCTCGAGTGCGTCGGCCTCGGAGAGGCGACTGCGACGGCGATGCGGCTCGCCCGTCCCGGCGGCGCCGTCGGGCGCGTCGGGGTTCCGCAGGAGGAGGCGATCCCGGAAGGGATCTCGACGTTCTTCGACAACGTCACCATCGCCGGCGGGCCCGCACCGGCGCGCGCGTACATCGAGGAGCTCCTTCCGGACGTTCTCGACGGCAGGATCGAGCCCGGCCGCGTCCTTCGACCGCGTCGGTGAGCTCGACGAGGTTCCCGACGGCTACCGCGCGATGAGCGACCGCGAGGCGATCAAGGTTCTGATCGAGCTCTGACGAGAAAACCCGCCAGATGCAGCGCAGAAGGCGGTCGGGTCGGGAGTTCCGGCGTCCCTGGTGTCGGACACCCTTCGGCGTCAAGGGTCAAGTGTGCCGAAGGTGTGCCGAGCCGACTCGTTCGGATGCAGAACGGAGCAACGCGCCGGCACCCGGGACCGCGGGCTCGAGATCGAGCGCCCGCAGGATCGCCCATGTCGTCGCCGTAGCCGCGGAGAGCGTCGGCAGCTCGCTGCTGCGCTCCACGTGCTCGATCACCGGAAGCGACGGCATCTGGACACAAGCTGAGAGGACGAGGGCATCGCAGTCACACAAGTCGAGACGCTTCAAATGGCTCTTCAGGTCCTCTGGATCGAGCGCGGCCACGGTTCGATTGTCGGAGACCTCCAGGCTGAGGGCATCGTGGACTTCGATCCCGGCATCCTCGATGTACGCCACGACGAGCCGAGTGAGCTCCTCGAGATACGGAGTCACGATCGCGATCTTCCGTGCGCCGAGGGCGTGCAGCGCGTCCACCAAAGCTCCGGCCGAGGAGACGGCCGGCGCCGCGGCGCGCTCGCGCTCGAGAATCGACTCGATCTCCGCTTCGACGAGAAGGTGATGCTTGGGGCCCTGAGCCATGATCGCGACCAGGCAGGCGGTGGCAACGACGCTCGGACGCATGTCTGCCAGCTCCGTCGTCGCACGCTCCGTCTGCGCGTTCATGGCGCGCAGTGCTTCGGGCGTGACTTCCTCCATGCGCAGGCGCGCACTGTGGATCGTGAAGGTGCCCTCCGGTCGCTCTCGTTCCCGCGCGCGGAGGAGCGCAGGGACCTCGGTCTCCATCGTGGTGTTCGAGCTCGGCACCAGCATGCCGACGCGATGCATCGCCTTCATCGTGGCACCTCGACGGATTTGGCAGCTTCAGCGTCGTCGCGCAGCGCGAGCTCGACGGCGTCGTCGAACGCGAGCGCGCGCCCCTCGGCTCTGACGGCGTCGTAGTCGTCCCCGAGCGCCGCGCGCGCAGGACCGAGATACCGCTCGAGCAACGCGTCCCAGAACGCGACCGATAGCGACAGGCCGAGCGACTCCCAGAGCGCCTCGACCGACGCAGCGAGGACGAGCGCCCGGCGCGGGTTGCCCGCGCCGGCCTCCGACATAGCCACACCCTGCACCTCGAAGCTCGTCTCGACGACGTCGCCGAGCGGAAGCGCGACCCGTAGGCTCTGGCGATAGCGCGTTCCCGCCTCCTGGGGCTCACCGCGGATAAGCGCGCAGTCGGCGAGAAAGTGGTACGCGAAATGCTCCGTGCGAGCATCCCCCGCCGCACTGTCGAGCAGGTCGAGCGAGATCGCCTCCGCGCGCTCGGTCTCGCCCATGGCGACGAGCACCTGTGCGATTCCGACAAGGGCGCGCGTCGCTCCCGCGGCGTCGCCGAGCTCCCGCCGAAGCTCGAGACTCTGCTCGAAGGCTTCGAGCGCTCGCGGGTTGTCATTGGCGTCGTAGACGAGCGGCCAGCCGAGACTGTCGAGCGCCGACGCGAGCTCGTCGAGGTCGCCGAGGTCCCGCCACATGGCGACGGCGGCTTCGAGCTCGGCGATTCCCGCTGCCACATCTCCGTGCCGCGCAACCAGCGCCCCGGAGGATGCGAGCGCACGGGCGCGGAGGTGACCGGTCTGGAGGGAGGCATCGAGCGCCCCGGCGAGACGCGCGGACCCCTCGCGCAGCAGCCCGCGTGAAAGCCAGAACCACCCGAGCGCCCCCGCGAGCTCGAGCGCGCGGTCGGGGTCGCTTTCGGACAGCCAGTCGAACGCGGCGCGCAGGTCGTCGTGGTCCCTCTCGAGCCGAGCGGACCACTCGGCCTCGCCGTCGAAGCGATGCGCGTAGGCCTGTTCGGCAAGCGCGGAGAAAAAAGCGGCGTGACGCCGGCGCAGCTCTTCCTCCTCGTTCCCCTCCCTGAGCCTCTCGAGCGCGTACTCGCCGATCGTCTCTAGCATCAAGAACCGGTCGTCCCCGATCGGCTTGACAAGGCTGTAGTCAACGAGGGCACCGAGATCGTCGAGCTCGGCGCCACAGACCTCCTCGGCGGCCTCCAGCGGGAACGCGCCCGAGAAGACCGAGAGGCGGGCGAAGAGCTCGCGGGCGCGCGGATCGAGCAGGTCGTAGCTCCATTCGAGCGTCGCACGCAGCGTCCGCTGCCGCTCGGGCGCGTCGCGCGCACCGCTCGTCAGGACAGCGAGCGCCGAGTCGAGGCGCTCGAGGAGCCGCTCGGGCGCGAGCAGCCTCGTCCGCGCCGCGGCCAGCTCGACCGCGAGCGGGAGGCCGTCGAGGCGGCGACAGATCTCTTCCACCGTCGCGTCGGGAGCGATCTCGCGCCCAACCGCGCGGGCGCGTTCGCAGAAGAGAGCGGCAGCCTGCCTCTGCGGGAGCGGCTCGAGCCGGTACTCCTGCTCGCCCGCGACACGGAGCGGCGCTCGGCTCGTGACGAGCACCCGCACTTGGGCGCTTGCGCCCAAAACCGCGCTGACGAGGGGAGCCGCGGCGAGGAGGTGCTCGAAGTTGTCGAGGAGGAACAAGACCTGCCTCCCGCGGAGGAATCCCGTGAGGTCGTCGCGGGCTCCGATGGTCTGGGCGACTTCCGAGGGGAAGAGCTCGGGATCCGTGAGACCCGCGAGCGACACCCAGAAGACGCCGTCGTGGAGCTTCCCGACGAGCTCCGCCGCGACCTGGAGCGCCAGGCGCGTCTTGCCCGTGCCGCCCGGGCCGGTAAGGGTGATGAGGCGCCTGCCATTCGAGAGCAGCTCGACGAGCTCCTCGAGCTCCCGCTCCCGGCCGATGAGCGGCATCGAGACCACCGGCAGGTTGGTTGCGTCGAGCGTCCGGAGTGCCGGGAAATCGCCCTCGCCGAGCTGGAAGAGGCGCTCTGCGCCGATCAGGTCCTTCAATCGGTGTTCGCCGAGGTCGCGGGTCAGAGCGTCTGCCTGTAGGAGACGGCGCGTCGTCTCGGAGACGACGATCTGGCCGCCGTGCGCGGAGGCCGCGATCCGCGCTGCGCGATGGACATCCATGCCGACGTAGCCCTCCTGGGTCACGAGCGGCTCGCCGGTGTGGATGCCCATCCGGACCAAGATCGGTCCGGTTCGCAGCGCCCCCTGCGCCTCGACCGCGGCCGCGACGGCGTCCGTCGCTCGCGAGAACGCGACGAAGAACGCGTCGCCCTGGGTGTCCACCTCGACCCCGTCGCGTCGCTCGAAGGCCTCGCGGATTACGCGGCGGTGGTCCTCGAGGAGATCGGCGTAGGCGGATCCGTGCTCTTGAAGGAGACGTGTCGACCCTTCGACGTCGGTGAAGAGAAACGTGACCGTGCCGGACGGCAGAGCTCTTGTGCCCATAGAGAAATCATCTCGTACAGACGCGGGGCAGCCGGCGGCCCTCGACCGCCGGCTGCCACTTCCCCCAAACCAGAGCGCTTCAGCTCAATGGATTCGGTTTCGGTGCCGCGGGTCGGAACGCTCGATCACGCGCTGCGTGTCTCCGTAGCCCCGGAGTGGGATCACGACCTCGAATCGCGCTCCGTGTGGCATCGCCGGCTCGTAGACGATCTCTCCTCCGTGAGCTCGAGCGTACGCCTGCGCGATCGCGAGCCCCAGGCCGGAACCGTCGCCTCGGCCACGTGACTCAGAGCTTCGTGCGAAGCGATCGAAGAGGCGGGGGACGAACTCGCGCGGAACGCCTCCCCCCCGATCCTCAACGGCCAGGCGGAGGTGCCTGTCCTGCCCCTCCGCAGTGATCGTGACCGGTGGCTTTCCGTGACGCAGAGAATTGGCGATCAGGTTCGAGAGCATGCGGTCGAGCGCCGCCGGATCGACAACAGCCTCGAGGTCGGATCGAACCGCGATCCTCACGGCGTCCGGCCGTGCATCCGCGAGCGGACGGACCAGCTCCTCGATCTTGGGCCGGAGAAGCAGCGGCTCCGGCGAGATATGGATCGCCGCCAGGTCGAGGCGAGAGAGGTCGAGCAATTGTTCGACCAGGTTCCGCGTTCGGGTCGTCTGCTCTCGAAGCGCGTCCAGCAGGGTCACGCGCTGTGAGTCAGCCAATTCGTCAGCTCGGTCGTCCAGCGTGACGGAGATGCCGTAGATGCTCGACAACGGGTTCCGCAGCTCGTGCGCAGCAAGCGCGACGAACTCGCTCTTGAGCATGTCGTGCTCACTCATCTCCTCACGAGCGAGCGCGTCTTCGAGCAGGGTTGCGGCGATGACTCCGACGCTCGCCAGCGCATCCCAGTCGGTTTCGGGTGGCGAGACCGTGCCTCCGCGCGTGCCGTAGAGAACGGCGAGACATCGGTCTCCGCTGATCAGCGGGAGGGCGAACGCCAGGGCGACGTCTCCAGCCGAGACGAGAGCGAGGTTCTCGGTCTCCCGTGCCTCTGCGAGCAAGGAGACGCTCGCGGTCGGTTCGCGGCCCGCGCGATCGGCGGGAGCGCGGCCGGCGAAGGCGATTTCCCTTTCCTCTTCGGCTTCCGTGTCGTATCGCATCGCCGCAACGCTGTCGAAGTCGAACGCTTCGGCCACGGCGCCGCACACGTCCTCGAGAAAGACCGGCGCCGTGACGCCGCCGCGGCCCGCAACCGAAATCCGTTGAACGAGGTCGAGCGTCTTCCGACGATCCGGTGCGAGGCCGATCATCGACCGACCCCGAGCGGAGTCGACGTCTCCAGTGTGTACGAGCGATCTCCGATCGACAGTGTTGCCGACTCGGCGCCGTCTTCGCTCAGCCAGGCTTGGACGACTTCGACGACGCGCATGACCGCATGGGATTCCCACTCGGACTCGACGCGCACCTCCCTGTGCGAGCGGTCGAACGAGATCGCTGCCCTGTCGAAGAGCGTCGCGAGCCGGCGCACGAGCGTCGGGGCGGTCGTCGTGTCCTCGATTGCAACTCGAATCTCGACCATCGGCCCTCCCCGGGTTCGAAGCCACATCGCCGGCCGGGTGCTGAGGCCGGCTAGATCGTGCTCCAACCTGCTCTGCTGAGGGTGGACGGTCGGCGGCTCGCTTGTTCTGACCCGCCCGTGCTCGGGCTGCGCCGAGGGTTGTGACGCTGCTCGCCAGACGATAGCAAGCGCCTCACGAAATGGCTGGATCGGGGGTTCGTGAGGTGCGCTACACTCGCGGCTTCGTCATCACTCGCGTGCCTGGAGTGAGGCTGCTGGTCTCTATGACAACGGCTGAGATGCGATGATCGAGGGTCTTTCCGATGCGCCTGCGAGCGCTGGCGACCTGACGACGGGCGGGAGCGAACCGCAACATCTTCGCGTGCTCATCGCGAACGAGCGGCGGGACCGGCTCGAGCTGCTGGCGCAGGTCGTTGTCGGGCTCGGCCACGACGTGATCGCCCGCGAGATCTACGTCAAGGAAGTCGGGGCCGCGACCGAGAGGGAACGGCCGGACGTGGCCCTGGTCGGTCTCGGGCTGAGCTCGGAGCACGCCCTAGAGCTGATCACAGAGATCGTCCGTGAGTCCGCTTGCCCGGTCATCGCGTTGCTGCATTCGAAAGACCCTGAATACGTCCGGGAAGCGGCAAAGCGCGGCGTCTTCGCCTACATCGTCGACGGCGACGCCGGTGAACTCCAAAGCGCGATCGACATCACCCTGCAGCGGTTCACGGAGTACCAGAGCCTTCAGGGTGCCTTCGGCCGGCGGGCGCTGATCGAGCAGGCGAAAGGCATCCTGATGGCGCGGCACGCGATCGACGCTGAACGCGCCTTCAACATGCTGCGCGACCACTCGCAACACAACGGCCGGAAGGTCGTGGACGTCGCGCAGGCGGTCGTTGAGAGCCACTTGCTGCTGCTGTCGCCGCTGCAGGAACCGCCGGCGAGTCCCGAGCCGGCAACGTAAGAGCGCACGCACCGGCCGGTCCGGTCGCCGCGGTCAGAAGGCGCCGGAGTAGGCCTTTGACGGGGTCGGTGAGGACTGCTCGACGGAGCCGCCGTCAAGCCGGAATCGATCGTCGTCGATCTTGGCGCAGGGAGCGGGTTGGTAGGCATCGCAGCCGCGGCGCGCGGTGCCACCGTGTTCTTCACCGATGTGTCGCCCGCCCTGCTCGATGACTGCCGCCGCAATGTCGCCGCCGTCTCGCCGACGCAGCCTCGGTACTTCATCGAGACCAGTGCCGACGACTCGTCACCGCTCGACGACGAGATCGCGGATGCCGTGACAGCGCGGTCCGTCCTGATCTACGTCGCAGATCGTCACCGTGTATTGGACGAGTCCTTTCGCGTTCTCCGGCCCGGTGGACGGCTATCGGTCTTGGAGCCGTTGAACTCGTTCTGGGGCACACCGCGAAGCGGCGATTTCTGCGGCTATGACCTCAGCGCGGTCGCGTCCCTCTCGCACTGGCAGCGCGGCGTGCAGGCTTCGAGGCAGTGGACCTGACGATCGAGGCCGCGATCTCGACCACACCGGTTCTGCCGCGCGATTGCACAGCGGCGCTTGAGTACGTCCCGAACCCGTTAGCGGTGAGCCTAGGCGAGGCGGTCGCGACGGCACTGACGGACGCCGAGGCGCAGAAATCCATCGAAGCGCTGCGCGGCCAGCTCGAGAGCGGCCGCTGCGAGAGCCGGACCGCCGCCGTTTATCTCGTAGCGACGCGTCCGCGGTAGTTCCCGGCCGCGTCGAAGCCGAGCTGCTCGCGGAGCCACTCGGCGCGGTCTTCGCGGGCGCGGGCGTCATTGAGGTCGTGCTCCGCGTCGTACCAGCCAACGCGCTTCGGCTCGCTGGCTCGAACGGCGTACTCGCGCGCGTCGTCAGGAGAGATGATTTCGTCGCGTTTTCCGAACTGGAAGAACAGCCTCGCCGGCGCGGCTTGTCCGATGAACGGCTCCGGGAACGGCGGGAAGCCCGTGCTCCCCGCCATGAGCACGTACGCGCGGATGCGCGTTTCGACACCGGCAACGACGCCGCCGACGACCGCCCCATCGAGTGTCCGACGAATCCGATCCGGGGAGGGTCGACATGCTCGCGCTCGAGCAGCAGATCCACCCCGCGCTCGATGTCGACGACCATGTCGCTGTTACCGACGCTCCGCTTCTCGCCGACCAGTAGCGACGTGACACCGTGCTTCGCATACGACCGCGCCTCGCCGAGGAACTCGTCCCGGTCCGGGCCGTTGTACGTCCAGTGCAGGAACACGATCCCCGCTTCGCCCGTGTTCCCCTCCGCCGGCTTTACCACGTAGGCGGCGATGGTGCCGTTACCAGGACTGCGATAGGTCAGATCCTCCACGGTCACGCCCTGTGCCGTCGTGCGCCGGCGCACGCCGATGCGAAGTGGCCGATTCCGCTCGTAGGCGAACAGGGCTCGCGTCTTCGCATCGAGGCGGTGCCTGATCGTCAACGGCCGCGGCTCGTCCGAACCGCAGCCGCTGACGGTAGCGGTGGCGGCGGCGAGGGCAGCGATGAGGAGCCGCCGGCGCACGTGGACACGCAGGGCGCTCATCCACGAATCTCTCTGCGTCTCAGGTGAGCTGCCACACGTTGTCGGCGACCACGGAGCGTTCGTCGCCTTTCGCCGTGATGCCTACGACATCGGTGCCGGGCCCGCCGACCATCACGTCCGTATGCACCCCGGAGTGGTTGATACCCGCGGCGACCTGCTCCTGCGGGTCCCGCCGATCGGCGCCCTCCACGGCGTAGGGGAATCCGGACCCGTACGCGATATGCGAGGCGGCGTTCTCGTCGAGGAGGCCGTTGAAGAACGGGTGATCAACGTGTCCGACGCGGGAGCTCGAGTCGACGAGCGCAACCTCGCCGAGGTACGCCGCGCCCTCGTCGGCCGCAAGTTGAGCACGAACGTACTCGCCCCCTTTCTCCGCTTCGACGGCGACGACGCGGCCACGTTCGAAGCGGAGCTCGAGGCCGCATACCATCCCGCCAGGCAGCACCAGCGGCCGGCTCGCGCGAACGACCCCATCCGCGCGAGCCCGATCCGGCGTCGTGTACACCTCTTCCGTTGGGAGATTGACGACGTGGCGTCGCCCAAACGTCGTCGTGAGCGCCGCCGACAACCACCGGGATCCGGGCAACAATCCAATCGTGAGGTCGGTGCCGTCGCCTGTGAAGCGAAGCGCGTCGAACTTCTGATCGTTGAGCGAGCGCGCGCGCCGTCCGAGGCTCTCGATGTGTGCCCTCCATGCCTCGACCGGATCCGGAACGTCGAGACGTACGGCGTATCCGAGCTCGTCCCAGAGCCGCTCCAGATCCGGCTCGCCGTAGACATGCTCGGCCCAGCCCGCGGTCGGGAACGGCGCGATCGTCCAGTTGATGACCTGCGTCGTGATGTTCCGCATGTGGGCTTCGTCGAATGCAACTTGTCGAGCGGCGCCGACGCGCGCCGGGTCGAGATCCGAAAACAATTGCGGGTCAGGATTACCTGCGATCAGAATCTGCGCGCCACGTTCGGCTCCGAGGCGCTCAAGGCGCTCCACCATCCACGTCGTCGTGAACGTGAGAGCGTCTTCTGGCGCTTTCGCGATCATCGAGTGCTTGACTCGCAGATCCGCGTAGCGCACATCGACGAAGCTTGCACCGGCGTCGTAGGCCGCATCTGCGACGGCTCGGACGAGCTCGACGTGCTCGACGAGCCCGTCGACCGCAACGTACTGCCCGGGCGCCACGTTCGCTCCTACGCGGACGATCAGCTCCGCGTAGCGCTGCAGACGCTCCGGAGAATCGAGTCCCTTCCGCACGAGCTAGCCCGCGTCGCCGCCGGCGCTCTCGCCGCTGCGCGACGCTCGCCTCCCCATGCCCGGGGGCAAGTCGTCGGCAAGCCAAGCGGGGAGCTCCTCCGTCGTGACCAGCTGTAATGGCAGCCCTCGACGCGACGCCGATTCGACTTCCTCGTTGAGGAGAGCGATCTCGCCGGTGGCTGGTCGGAAGGCATTGTCGAACGTCGAGTGTGCGTCCGCGACCAGCGCGACGCCATGACCGAGCAGAAGCGCCCGGGACAGCGTTGCGCGGACGGAGAAATCGGCGTGAATCCGCCATCCCGGGTTCTCTGGGCTCCAGAGTGCAGGGCCGGCATCATCTTGGATCCAGATGACAGTCGCCCCGCCGTCGCGGGCAGCGCGGACACAGAACGCGACGTTTTCGAGCAGCACTTCGGCATTGGCCAGTCTTCGACCGGTGACGAGGCCCGTCTGCATGTCGATCACCAGCAGCGCGCCGGTCTCTGTCGATGGATTCGAAAGCATCGACGCTAGCCTGCCTCTCGTTGCACGGGATGGGTGCACACCCCCTTTGCGCCGCTGATTAACGCTTGTAATGGCGCCTCCGCCGCAGTGCCTTGAGAACCGATGGAGCGGAGTCGGTGAGCATGCGCTCAGCGCCTGTCGCGCGGCTCTACAGCGGGCCGTCGCCACCGGCGGTGCTCACACCTTCGCGAGCTCCGGGCGGTCCGCGAGCACAGCTCCGAGCGATGCGTCGAGGATTTCGACCGCGAGGTCGATCTCGTCCTCACCGATCGTCAGGGGCGGTGCCATCCGGAAGCAGTTCGCGCTCGTGCCGGCGCGGACGATGTTCATAGAAAGCCCGCGCTCGAGGCACTCCGCCGTCACCGCAGCGCCGAGCGCGTCCGCGGGGCGGCGGCTCTCGCGGTCCTCGACGAGTTCGATCCCGCCGAGCAGGCCGCGGCCGCGAACGTCGCCGATCTGCTCGTGCGCCGCCTGAAGCTCGCGTAGCCGCTCTAGCAGGTATTCGCCTCGCTCACGCGCCCGGTCGACGAGCCGCTCCTCCTCGACGACCTCGAGCACGGCAAGACCGGCAGCCGCAGGTAAGGGATCTGACACATGCGAGGTGACGTGCAGGAAGCCCTTGCCCACGCAGTCCTCCTCGACCGCGGCGCTCGTGATCGTCGCCGCGAGCGGGACGCCGCCGCCGAGCGTCTTCGAGACGGCTACGAAATCGGGGACGATGCCGTCGTGCTCGAAGCCGAACATCGTCCCGAGCCGGCCGAACCCGGTCTGCGCCTCGTCGAGCACGAGGAGCATGCCTCGCTCGTCGCACAGCTCCCGCAGACGGCGGAAGTAGCCGTCGGGAGGAACGATGATCCCGCCCGCCGAGAGCACGGGCTCGGCGATCACGGCGCAGAGCGAGCCGACCGACTGCTGCTCGAGCAGCGCGAACCCCGTCTCTAGGCAGGTGCAGTCGCAGGCGCCGTCACAGTGCCGGATCGGGCAGCGGTAGGCGTAGGGAGCCGGTAGGAGCAAGGCGCCGGGCAGGAGCGGGCCGTAGCCCGCGTGCCCCATCGAGAAGTTGACCGAGGAGATCCCGGCGAGGAGCCCGTGGAAGCTTCGCGCGAGCCCGGCGACCTCGAAACGGCCGGTGTGCATCTTCGCAAGCTTGAGCGCCACTTCGTTGGCCTCCGAGCCGGTGTTGAGCAGGATCACCTTGTCGAGCGGCGGCGGGAAGAGCAACGCCAACCGCTCGGCGAGCGCGAGCACGGGTTCGGAGAGCATCCACGAGTTGAGGTGGACGACCTGGTCGAGGGTCTCCCGCACGGCGGCTGCGATCCGGGGATGGTTGTGCCCGAGCGTCGAGCAGATCTGGCCCGAGGTGAAGTCCAGCACCCGCCGTCCGTCCGTCGTCTCGACCCACGCTCCCTCGGCGCGGCTGACGACGAATGGTGCGAAGCCGCCGGCGTAGCGGAGCAGGAAGCGCTCGCGGGGGTCGCTCACGGGAGGAGTCTCTCATGACGGCTAGCCTGGCGGCTGTTGCCCATG
>Ga0126313_10000950_pt1 | contig 14669 bp, 18 predicted proteins | sample Plot105A_FD_89954 | JGI IMG/M metagenome (GOLD analysis project Ga0126313, IMG submission 89954) | Serpentine soil microbial communities from UC McLaughlin Reserve, CA, USA - Plot105A | ecosystem: Environmental > Terrestrial > Soil > Grasslands | place: USA: UC McLaughlin Reserve, Lake County...
CCCTCGGCATCGCCGTCGCTCTCGCTGGGAGCAAGTAGAGCGATGTCCCGCAGGCGGATAGGCGGATTCGAGCGGTCGTTGCAAAAGCGGCTCGGTGAGTTGCTCGGTGGGCGTTGCGAAGTCGAAGCGCTTGCGCGGCCGCTCGTTGAGTTCGTCGGCGACGGCGTCCGGTTGCGCCTCGGTGACAGCCGGGATCGGCGGCTTCGCGACTGGCCGCTTCACGACGCCGGAGGAAGTCGCGACGCTGATCGTGCCGCTCGCATCCGAGCGGACCGGCAACGTCACCGGCGCCAACTCCGTCATCGACGGCGGCCTGATCAAGACGACGTAGGCAGCGGCTGATAGAGCGCCGGGTGCGAGCGGAACGGGATCGCCTGGCCCGCCTCGCGGAACGCTGCGTCGTCCAGTGCCCGAGCGAACATCAGCGGGCTCGACCAGCGCGCGATGTTGACGAAGCGGAATTCGGCCGCCGCGACGCTCCGGTGCAGGCGCGTGCCGAGATACCCGCGCTGCCGCGCGAGAACCTCGCGCGCTCCCTCCCAGCCGCCGAGGAAGCGGTCGTCGTTGCCATCCGGGACCTCGAACGGGTTGATCAGGACGACGCCGCCCTCGACGTCCGGCGTACCGTCCACCCGTGCTACCTCATACAGCGCCGGATGCGACGGGAAGTCGCCACCGGACTCCGGCAGCGCCGCGTCCTCCGAAGCGATCTCGACGAAGCGGAAGTCCACGTCGGCCCGCAGCGCGCGGTACAGCGTCGACTCCCGCTCCCAGCCCGCGACGAACGCCTCGTCCGCCTCGGGCGGGACCTCGAGCGGGTTGATCAGCGTCGCCATCGCCGCGAGCTTCTCACACGCGCGCGGCGCCCGTCAGTGGTTGCGCAGCGCCCCGATCAGCTGGCCCTTGCTCATGCTCGACCGGCCCTCGATCCCGACCTGGGCAGCCCGCTTCATCAGCTGGTCCTTGGTCTGATCCTCGTACTTCGACGCCTTGCCGCCCTTCTTCGACGGCTTGCCCCCGCCGGCCTTCGCGTTCGCGATGCGCGCCGCCTTCTCCTTGCTCGCACCGCTCTTGCGAGCACCCTCGTACGTCTTGTCGTCCTTCACGGACGAGCCGTGGTTCTTGTCCATCTCGCCACCTCCAGTTTGCGGACTGCTGCCACGTTCTTACCCGCGTAGCATCCGGCGCATGGGTGAACGAACGAGCCACGCACCGGGGACGTTCTCGTGGGCCGAGCTGGCGACGAGCGACGCCGGCGCGGCGAAGTCCTTCTACTCCGGGGTGTTCGGCTGGGAGTACGAGGACAACCCGATCCCCGACGGGCAGGTCTACTCGATGGCCACGCGCGACGGGCGGCACGTCGCAGCGCTGTTCGGCGGCGACCAGCCGCCGCACTGGAACTGCTACGTCACGGTCGCCTCGGTCGACGAGACGGCGGCGCGCGCCGGTGACAGCGGCGGCAGCGTCATGGCCGAGCCGTTCGACGTGATGCAGAGCGGCCGGATGGCGGTGATCGCCGACCCGACGGGCGCCGCGCTGTGCCTCTGGCAGCCGGGCAGCCACATCGGCGCCGCGCTGGTCAACACGCCCGGCGCGATGACGTGGAACGACCTCGTCACGCCCGATCCGGACGCCGCCGCGAGCTTCTACGGCGCGCTGTTCGGCTGGACGTTCGAGGAGATCCCGGACGCCGGCGGCTACCGCGTGATCCGCAACGGCGAGCGCTCCAACGGCGGCGTCATGCCGCTCGACCCCGAGCGCATGGGGCCGGAGACGCCGCCGAGCTGGATGCCGTACTTCGGGCACGAGGACGTCGACCGCCTGGTGGGCGAGATCGGAAGCATGGGCGGCCAGGTGTTCAACGGGCCGATGCGGATGCCGCAGGGCGCGGTCGCGATCCTCGGCGATCCGCAGGGCGCGGTCTTCGCCGTCTGGACCGGCCAGTACGAGGACTGACCGCCCGTGCGCTCCGGGCGGGCGGCCGCAACCGACCGCCGGCCCCGGGCGTCTCAGGCGTCAGCGCAGCGCGGGAGCGCGCTCCGGCGACTCGGCTTCCCGGCGATGCTCGACCGCCTCGGTCGCATGCCGCGCGGTTTCCCGATAGCGCTCGAACAGACGCCGGACCTCCTCCACCAGCTGCTGCTCGTCGCGTCGCGTGTCGCGATCCTGCTCGCTTCCGACAGGCACGTGGAACCACCTCCTTCGAGCGCGGATCGACTCCCAAGGCTACGCCTCGCCGGCGTTATGTCCACCCCCGGCCGACGACCGGATCGGCAAACTTTTCGTAAGCAGTCTTGATCTCCGCGTGAGGTTGAGCCGCCAGCCTGAAGCGCGTGAATCGAATCGAGTTCCTCCCCGAGCCCAGGCCAGACGGCACGATCGTGCTCCGCGGCGTCGTCGTCGGTCCCGTCGAGCGGCTGCGGCGGCTGCTGCGCCGCCTCCTTCCCTCGTAGCCGGCTGCGCGCCGCAGCGCGCCCAGCAGCGCGGCGACGCCCGGCACTCGCGCGTTGCCGACGCGCGTCGCGGCGAAGACGCGGCGCGCAAGCGCCGGCTCCGACAGAGGCGCAGCCGCATCTCGATCCACTCGTGCTCGCGGTCGAAGAACGCCACCTGCTCGAACTGCTCGGGCACGAAATCCGCGCCGGACGCGTCGTAGAAGTGCTTCGGCCGGAGCCCCTTGAACGGCCGCGTGAGGCCGTCCCGGACGTCGTCGGCGAGCGAGCTCTCGCCGTCCAGGAACGAGCGGACCGTGACGCTCACGCCGGCTCCCGCGCAAGCCGCAGGCCGGCGAAGATCTGGCGCCGCTCGGGGAGGTCCCAGTTGCGGAACGTCGGCGTGGCGATCCGCCGGTCGGTCGCCCACGAGCCGCCGCGCAGGACGCGGTAGGAGTCGCCGAAGAACACCTCGGAGTACTCGCGGTAGGGGTGGGCGACGAACCCGGGATAGCCGTCGAACGGCGTCGCCGTCCACTCCCAGACGTGGCCGCCGTCGTCGAGCAGGCCGGCGGTGCAGGCCTTCTCCCACTCGCCCTCCGTCGGCAGCCGGGCGCCTGCTGCGCGCGCGAACGCGTCGGTCTCGTGCCAGGTGACGTGGCAGACCGGGGCGTCGGGATGGCCGCCGGGGACGCTGTCGTGCCGTCACCCGCTCCCTGCTCGCGGAGCACATCCAGCGCGTACGGACCGAGCGGCGGCACGGCCAGCCGGCCACGCAAACGCTTGGCCGCCCGACAGAGATGCTTACGGCGAGCGGGTGACGTGCGCGACCGCGTGCTCGCGCGACTCGAACACGTCGAGGCAGTGCGGCATGCCGGCGACCTCGAGGATCAGCCGGACGTACGAGTCGGGCGCTGCGACCACCGCCATCACACCCTCGTCGCCGAGCCGCTTGCGGGCCTGGAGCAGCGTCGCCAGCGCGACGGAGTCGATGAACGACAGCGGGCGCAGGTCGACCACCAGTCGCCTGGTGCCCGCGTCGATGGCGGCGTCGAGGTGCGCGCGCAGCTCGGGCGCGGTGGCGATGTCGAGCTCGCCCGCGACGGTGAGCATGCGACCGGACGGGACGAGCGGCTCGTCGGTCAGGTCGAAGGAGTCGGCGACTTCCGTCATGGCACTAGTTGATTCGGCCCGAGCGGCGCAGAGCTTGACCCCCGTCGGTGGATTGACGCCCGGGTAGAGTCGCGTTCAGCGCAACCAGGAGGCCATCGAATGCAGTGCATGCTGACCGTCCGGCGCCTGAAGCCGGGCGCCGAGGAGGAGTTCGGCCGGGCGTGGGCACCCGAGCGCTGGAGCTCGCGCATGGTCCGCGCGTATCACCTGCGTCGGCAGGACGATCCGCTGGAGGTGATCACGCTCGCGTTCTTCGAAGGCGACCCGGAGGCGATCGAGGCGATGCGCGACGAGCCGCAGTGGATGGCGGGCGAGGAGCGGCGGCTCAGTCGGATCGCGCCGCTCGAGGAGGAGATCGGGCTGACCGGCGTGTTCGAGGTCGTGGAGGAGGTGCACGCCGCGGGCGTCCGCGCTTGATGACGACGCCGCGCGCGCAGGGAGGGCTCTCGCCGAGCCGGATGAACGACTTCCTCGGCTGCGAGTACCGCACGTGGATCGACCTCGAGCGGGCGGCCGGCCGGATCGAGCTCGAGGCGGTCCCGCGTCCCGACGCCGAGCTGATCCTCGAGCGCGGGCGGCGCCACGAGCAGCGGTTCCTCGAGCGGCTCGAGGCCGACGGGCACGACGTGCTGCGGCTTCCCGGCGGCGACCCCGCCGAGCAGGCGGCGCTGACCGAGGAGGCGATGCGCGCCGGGCGCGGCGTGATCCACCAGGCGTGCTTCCTCCACGCCGGCTGGCTCGGCTACGCGGACTTCCTCGTGCGCATCGACGCGCCGGCTGCCGACTGGCCGTGGTCCTACGAGGTCCACGACGCGAAGCTCGCGCGCCATCCGAAGCCGAACTACGTCTTCCAGCTGCTGTTCTACACCGAGCAGGTCGAGCGCATCCAGGGCACGCGGCCGCGGCGGATGCACCTGATCCTCGGCGACGGCGAGCAGCCGCCGTTCGCGCCCGAGGACTTCGACGCCTACGCCGCGCAGGTCCGCGCGCACTTCCTCGAGCGCCGCGCCGAGCTCGCCGGCGGCGCGCAGCCCGCCTACCCGTACCCGGTCGCGGACTGCGACTTCTGCCCGTGGTGGAGGCACTGCGCCGACAAGCGGCGCGCGGACGACCATCTGTCGGGGGTCGCGCAGCTGCAGCGGCGCCAGGGGCTGCGGCTAGAGGAGGCAGGAGTCCACACGGTCGCCGCTGTCGCATCGCTGCCCGCCGGCGCGAAGGTGCCGCGCGTCGCCGCCTCGACGCTCGACGATCTGCGCCGCCAGGCCGACCTGCAGGAACGCTCGCGCGGCCGTGCCGTCCCGCTGCACGAGCTGCGCACGTTCGAGCACGGCCGCGGCTTCGCGCGCCTGCCCGCGCCCTCGACCGGCGACGTCTTCTTCGACTTCGAGGGCGACCCGTACTGGGGCGACGACGGCTTGGAGTACCTGTTCGGCAGCGTCTTCCGCGACGGGAGCGAGTGGCGCTACGAGGCGCTGTGGGCGCACGACGAGGACGGCGAGCGGCGGGCGTTCGAGCAGTGGGTGCGCTGGATCACCGACCGGCTGGCGGCGCATCCCGGCATGCATGTCTTCCACTTCAACCACTACGAGCCGACGGCTATCTGCCGGCTCATGTCGCGCTATGGGACATGCGAGCACGAGGTCGACGAGCTGCTCCGGCGCCAGGTCTTCGTCGACCTCTACACGGTCGTGCGCCAGGCAATGCGCGTCGGCACCGCGAGCTACGGGCTGAAGGCGATCGAGGCGCTGTACGAGTTCGAGCGCACGCAGGAGCTCACGGGCGGCGCCGGCGCGGCGCGGACGTACGAGGGGTGGCGCGAGACAGGCGATCCCGAGGCGCTGCCGCGGATCGCCGCCTACAACGAGGACGACTGCCGCTCGACGCTCGCGCTGCGCGAATGGCTGCTGGGCCGGAGCGAGACGGCCGGCTTCGAGCTCGAGGCGCTCGGGCCGGTCGAGGAGCGCGAGCAGAGCGACGAGCAGCGCGCGCGGGTGCAGCAGCGCGCGGCGCTGCGGGACGCGCTCGCCGGCGATGAGCCCGCACGCCGGCGGATGGCCGACCTGCTCGACTACCACCGGCGCGAGGAGAAGCCGCAGTGGTGGGCGTTCTTCGCGCGGCTCGCGATGACGCCGGAGGAGCTGTGCGACGAGGACGGCGAGGCGATCGGCTGCCTCGAGCGCGCCGACGACGTGCCGCGGCGCGAGCACAAGAGCTCGTGGGAGTACCCGCTGCGGTTCCCGCCGCAGCAGTGGAAGCTGTCGCCCGGCAACCTGCTCGACCCGGAGACCGGCAGGACCGTGAACGTCGTCGCGATCGACGACGACCGCGGGCTCGTCTGGGTCCGGCGCGCGAAGCGCCGCGACGCCGAGCCGCTGCCGCGCGCGATCGCTCCCGGGCGCCCGTACACCACGCACGCGCAGCAGGACGCGCTCGCGGCGGTCGCCGAGCGGGTGCGCGACCACGGGCTCGAGCCGAGCGCGGCGGTCGACCTGCTGACCGCCGGCCCGCCGCGGATGCGCGCGGGCGCGCCGCCGCTCGCGCTCGGGCCGGTCGACCTCGCCGTGCTCTCCGAGCAGGTCGCCGCGCTCGACGGCTCGGCGCTGTTCGTCCAGGGACCGCCCGGCACCGGCAAGACCTACACCGGCGGCCGCCTCGCGGCGGCGCTGATGCGCTCGGGGCTGCGCGTCGGCGTCGCCGCCACGTCGCACAAGGCGATCGCGAACCTGCTCCGCGAGATCGAGGCCGCCGCCGGCCCGTTCGCAGGCGTCAAGAAGTCGTCCGAGGACAACCCCGAGAGCCGCTACGACAGCGATCGGATCCGCTCCGAGGACAAGACGGCCGCGATCGCCGCCGGCTCCGACGACCTGATCGCCGGCACCGCGTGGCTGTGGTCGGACGCCGCGATGCGCGAGGCGGTCGACGTCCTGTTCGTCGACGAGGCCGGCCAGGTCTCGCTAGCCGACGCGATCGCGATGTCGCAGGGCGCGCGTAGCCTCGTCCTGCTCGGGGATCCGCAGCAGCTCGCGCACGTGTCGCAGGGGACGCACCCGCGCGGCTCCGGGCGCTCGGTGCTGGAGCATCTGCTCGGCGAGCACAACACGGTGCCGCCCGATCGCGGCGTGCTGCTCGAGACGACGTGGCGGATGCATCCCGCCGTGTGCGAGTTCGTGTCGCGCACGATGTACGACGGCCGGCTGCATCCCGTCGGCGGCTGCGAGCTGCAGGCGGTCGACTCGGCCGGCCTCACCGGGGTCGGGCTGCGGATGCTCGACGTGCCGCACGAGGACAACCACCAGACCGCTCCGGCGGAAGCCGAGCGGATCGCGGCCGAGCTCGACGCGCTGCTCGCCGGCGGGCGCTGGCGCGACCGGCACGGCGACTGGCGCGAGCTGACGCTCGACGACATCCTCGTGGTCGCGCCCTACAACGCGCAGGTGCGGTGCCTCAAGGGCCGGCTGCCTGACGGCGCACGCGTCGGCACCGTCGACAAGTTCCAGGGCCAGCAGGCGCCGGTCGTGTTCTTCTCGATGACCAGCTCGAGCGGCGAGGACATCCCGCGCGGGATGGACTTCCTGTTCAGCCGCAACCGCCTGAACGTGGCGGTGTCGCGCGCTCAGGCGCTCTCCGTGGTCGTCTGCTCGCCGCGATTGAGGCGGACGCGCTGTGCGAGCGTCGAGCAGATGCGGCTCGTCAACATGCTCTGCCGCTTCGGCGAGAGCGCGGGCGCTACTGATCGCCGGTGACGAGCGGCACGAAGCGCACGCGCTCGTACTGCGTGCGCTCGAGCCTGTCTTCGCGGCGGTGGATCACCGTGAGCCGCTGAGGGCCGTCGTCGACCGGCGCCACGAGCCGGCCGCCGGTAGCGAGCTGGTCGACGAGGGCGCTGGGCACACCGTGCTCGCTCCCCGCCGCGACGTTGATCGCGCCGTACGGGGCGAGCGCGGGGTAGCCGCGCGACCCGTCGCCCACGACCAGGGTGACGTGCTCGACGTGCGCCTCCTCCAGCGCCGAGCGCGCCCGCTGCGAGAGCTGCGCGTGCCGCTCGATCGAGATCACTCGTGCCGCCAGCCGGGCGAGCACGGCGGCGTGGTAGCCCGAGCCGGTGCCCACGTCGAGCACGGTCTCCGAGCCGTCGAGCTCGAGCAGCTCGCACATGCGCGCCACGACCGACGGCTGCGAGATCGTCTGCCCGCTGCCGATCGGCAGCGACGTGTTGTCCCACGCCTCCGAGCGCAGGCTCGGAGGTATGAAGAGGTCGCGCGGGACCGCCGCGATCGCCTCCAGGACGCGGCGATCGCCGATGTGCGTCGAGAGCTGGTCGATCAGCCGCTCTCTGGTCATCGGCGGCTGCGCTCGTCGCGCTCCCGGTCCTCGCTCAGGCCGACCTCGAGGAACACGAGGCTGACCGCGATCGTGACGGCGACCGCGACGACCCCGCCGCCCACGATCTCCGCGATCCCCGACGTCGCGAGGATCACCACGAGGCCGACCAGGGCAATGGCGAGCGGGACGACGAACCGTCGCGCGGCCGCTCTGCGCCAGTCCTTGTCCTCGGTCATCGCGTCCCGCATACTTGCACCGATGGAGGAGCGCGACCTCAGCCTGATCGGACCGGACGAGACGGCCTACCGGCTGGACCTCACTCCCGCCGAGCTCAAGGTCACGCACACAGCGCTCAAGTCGCTGATGAACGACTTCGGGCACGACGAGCACGACGTGCAGCGGATCGTGCGCGCGGTGCTCGACAAGCTGCCGCCCGCGTCGTCGATCGAGTCGATCGACCTGCGGCTCCCGCGCGGGCGCCCGCGGTTGTAGATAACTCCAATCCCGGCCGGGCCAACGTTGGCCGCCTCGCCGATGTCGCGGCGCGCCGCCGTTGGCAGTCTTCAGCGTCGAGGACCGTCGAACCGAGGGGGAGCAGGACTTGGGATTGGGAATCGGGCTGGCGCTCGTCTGCGCCGTGGCCACGCAGCTGGGGTTTCTCTGCAAGCATCGCGGCGCCGCACGCGCGCCGGAGGTCCGGCTCCAGCAGCCGCTGCGCAGCGCTCGCGCGCTGTTCGCGTCGCGCTGGTTCGCTATCGGCATGGCCGTCGCCGCGGTGGCCTGGTTCCTGCACGTCGCAGCGCTCGCGCTCGCGCCGCTCTCGACGGTGCAGGCCGTGCTCTCGACCGGCGTCGTGATGCTCGCCGTGATGGGCGACCGGATCTTCGGCCACGCCGTCAGCCCGCGCCAGTGGCTCGGCGTCGCGATGACGGCCGCCGGCCTCGGCCTGCTCGTGCTCACCGTGCCCGCCGCTCCCGACTCCGGCAGCGCGTTCGCGGTTCCCGGCCTGATCGCGTTCGAGGCCGCGACGCTCGCGCTCGGCACGCTCCTGATCGCCGCGCCGAAGATGGGCGCGCCGGCGCAGCACCACGGCGTGCTGCTCGGCGCCGCCGCCGGCGTGCTGTTCGGCGTCTCCGACGTCGCCGTCAAGGCGCTGACCGGGCTCGCCGGCAGCGGCGCGCTCGGCGTGATCGCGTCGCCCTGGCTGCCGATCGCGGCGCTTGCGTCGGTGCTCGCCTTCCTCGCCTCGGCGCGCGGCTTCCAGGAGGGCGAGGCGGTTCCCGTGATCGCCAGCACGTCGACCGCCGCGAACCTGACCTGCATCGTCGGCGGGATCGTCGTCTTCGGCGACGCGCTCGCCGCCGGGATCTTGCTCGGCGTCCAGCTCGCGGCCTTCGCCCTCGTGGCGGCCGCCGCGCTGGTCACGCCGAGCGGGCACGGCCGCCCCGTGGCGGCCTAGCGGCGCGACGAGTGTCACCTCATGCTGCTGTGGGGAGCACGAGGTGACATTCGTGGAGTCCGGGGAGACGGGCGCCCTCTGGGGAGGGGGCGCCGCCCGCGTGGCGGATGGGGACGGCCGGCGGTAGATTCGCCGCATGGCCGTCCCCACCACCCCGGGGCCGCCGCCCGGCCCCGCGGCCGTTGTCGGGGGCCTCGTGGCCGAGATCGAGACCGAGCTCGACGGCCTCGTCGCGGCGATCGGGGATCGGATCCGCGAGGAGATCCCCGACTTCCGGCGGCTGCCGGCGGACACGCTCGCCGGCGCGATCCGCGGCAACGTCGGCCGCGCGCTGACCGCGCTGCGCGACGTCCGCGCGCCGACCGACGCCGAGCTCGAGCAGGCGGCCGAGATCGGTCGCGAGCGCGCCGAGCAGGGGTTGACCGTCGACGCCGTCCTGCACGCCTACCGGATCTCGATCACCGCAGTCTGGTCGCGCTTCGGCGAGCTGGCGCGCGAGCGCGGCGCCGACGTCGCATCCGTGCTCGCTTTCTCCGAGACGCTGTGGCTGTGGGCCGACGCGGTGATGGACATCGTCGGCACCGCGCACCGCGAGGTCGAGCTCGAGCAGGCGCGCGAGGAGCAGCAGCGGCGCGACGCGTTCGTGCTGGCGCTGTTGAGCGGGACCCTCGACGCGGCCGAGCTGCGGCTGCAGAGCGCGACGTTCGGCCTCGACGCCGACCGCTCGTACATCCCGTTCCGCGCCCGCTCGGCCGGCGGCGCCGCGCCATCGCGGCGGGTCGCCGTCGGGCTGGCGGGCGACGACGGGCTCGTGACGGGGCTCGACCGCGACTTCGCCGGGATCGCAGCGCGCGTCCCGGCGGTCGTGCCGCGGGTCATCTGCGGCCTCGGGCCGCCGGCGCGGCTGGAGGCGCTGCCCGCGTCGTTCGCGTCCGCGAGCCGCGCGCTGCAGACCGCGGTCGCGTTCGGGCAGGAGGGGACGCTGACGCTGGCCGATCTCTCGATCCGCCCGGCGATCCTGGCCGACGAGGCGCTCGGCGACGCGTTCGCCGCGCGCTACCTGGAGCCGCTCGAGGGCCTGGGCCGGCTCGGCACGGAGCTGGACACGACGCTGCGCGCGTGGTTCGACCAGGAGATGCGCGTCGAGGAGACGGCGCGGGCGCTGCACGTCCATCCGAACACGCTGCGCCACCGGCTCAAGCGGTTCGAGGAGGCGACGGGCGCGACGCTGCGCGACCCGCGCCACCTCGTCGAGCTGTGGTGGGCGCTCGAGCATCGCCGGCTGGCGAGCCCGGATTGACCTGCCGCGCCGCGCGGCGTTACCGTCGGCAGAACGCGGCGGTGGAGTCGTTCGACCCGACCTGAGGAGCCCAATGACAGAGCACGTGTACAAGTCGGTCGAGATCACCGGCTCGTCGCCGACCGGCGTCACCGAGGCGATCGATCGGGCGATCGCGAAGGCGTCCGAGACGCTGCGCAACCTCGACTGGTTCGAGCTGGTCGGCGTGCGCGGGCAGATCGGCGACGACGGCCGCGTTGCGCACTACCAGGCCACGCTCAAGATCGGGTTCCGGTTGGAGGATTGAGCGCGGTCGAGCTCCTCGCGGCCGCGTTCCCCGCGGATCCCGTGCTCGACATCGCGCTCTCGCACGCGCTGCTCGCCGAGGTGGCGGCCGGGCGGCGCGCTCCGGCGCTGCGTGTCTTCCGGCCCGGGCCGACGGCCGCGTTCGGGCGGCTCGACGCGCTGCGTCGGGGCTTCCCCCGGGCGTGCGCGCTGGCGCGCGAGCGCGGGCTGACGCCGGTGCTGCGGTCGGTCGGCGGCCACGCCGCGGTGTTCGACGAGCGCTGCGTCGTCGTCGAGCACGTCGTTCGCGAGCAGGATGCGACCGCGGGACTGCGGGCGCGCTTCGAGGACCAGTCGCGGCGGGTGCGGGATGCGCTCGCGGCGCTCGGCGCCGACGCGCGGATCGGCGAGCTCGCGGGCGAGTACTGCCCGGGCCCGCACAGCGTCAACGTCGGCGGGCGCGTCAAGATCGCCGGGATCGCCCAGCGGATGGTCAGGCACGGCGCGGCGACCAGCGCGATCGTCGTCGCGGGCGGCGGGGCCGACGTGCGCGCCGCGATCGAGCCGATCTACGCGGCGCTCGAGCTGCCCGTCGACCTCGCGACCGCCGGCGCGCTCGACGAGGAGCTGCCGGGCGTGACGGTCGAGAAGGTCGCCGAGCGCCTCGTGCAGGCGTACGACGTCGACCCGGAGCCGCACGAGCTCGACGGCGCGCTGCTCGACGCCGCCCGCGAGCTCGTGCCCCGGCACCGCGTCCCGTTACGATCGCGGGCGTGACCGACCGCCTGCACTTCACCGACTCGGATGCGGCGAACGAGCTGCTCGTCGCCGACCCGCTCGCGCTGCTGATCGGCTTCGCGCTCGACCAGCAGGTCACCGTCCAGAAGGCGTTCTCCGGGCCGCTGGCGATCCAGGAGCGGGTGGGAACGCTGGACGCCGCCCGGCTGGCAGCGACCGACCTCGAGCCGGTCTTCCGCGAGCGCCCGGCGATCCACCGCTTCCCCGGCTCGATGGCCAGGCGCGTGCGCGACCTGAGCGCGCACGTCGCCGAGCGCTACGGCGGCGACGGCGCCCGCGTCTGGACGGACGCGTCGTCCTCGGCCGAGCTGAAGGCGAACATCGAGGCGCTCCCGGGCTTCGGCGAGATGAAGGTCAAGGCGCTCGGTGCGGTGCTGGCGAAGCGCCTCGGCGTAGAGCTCGCCGAACCGCTCGTCCCTCCGCATCCGACGCTCGGCGACGTCGATTCCGCCGAAGCGCTGGCCGAGTACCAGGCGGGCAAGCGCGCGCACAAGGCGAGCCTGCGCGCGCAGGCGAGCGGTTAGCCGACCGGCCGTAGCTCGCCGCCCGGCTGCACCTCGAGCACCGCGATCGTGTTGGCTCCGGCGCGCAGCGACGACGGCGGGACGAGCGCCGCGTAGCGCGGGCGTTCGCCGTCGCGGTAGACGCGCGTCGTCGCCTCGATGCGGCCGTTGACCGCGACGGCGAGCTCCGCCTCGGGCCGTAGCCCGTCGGCGAAGCCGGAGACGAACGATGGGAGGACGGGGGCGCCGGGGTCGACCGTGACGCGGCGCGACCCGCCCTCGATGCGGCGGCCGATCAGGTCCGGGCGCGGGCCGATCGCGTAGACGCCGCGGCGCAGCAGCCGCGCCTCGACCTCTTCGCGCGCGCGGCGCTTCGCAAGCACGGAGCCGAGCGGCTCGGTCAGCACCGGCTCGCCCGCGTGCGAGACGTCGATCGGCGCCGCCGGATCGACCTCGCGCTCGTCGGCCGGGATCCCGTCCGTCCGCCACGGCACCCGCACGCCGGCGGCCTTGGCGATCGTCGGCAGCACGTCGATCGTCCGCACGGAGCGGTCGTCGACGCGCCCCGAGCGCTGGCCCGGCAGCTTCACGAAGAACGGGACGGGCGCGATCGAGCCGACGTTCGCGTGATCCACCGGGCGGCGCGGCTCGCCGGTCGCAAACGCGGCGCCGTGGTCGGCGGTCACGACGATGACGGCGCGGTCGTACAACCCTGCGGCACGCAGCGCGTCGAGCAGCCGCCCCACCAGCCGGTCCACGTACTGCACCTGCAGCACGTGCCGCTGGAAGCCCTGGTCGACCTGCCACTGCGGCCCGATCCAGCCCTCGCTCGCCAGCCCCGGATACTCGACGCCCTCGATCGGATAGCGCCGGCCATCGGGCAGGAAGCGCCACGCGCCGTGCGGGAGCGTCGAGTGGACGAACAGCAGCGGCGGCCGCGAGCCGCGCCGCTCCAGCTCCGCGATCGCCCGCTCGAACCCGGCCGTCGCGTCGTCGCGCGCGAGCCGCGCGAGCACGTCGCGCTTGAGGTTCGAGCCGCCGCGCAGCTCGCCGCCGCCGGTCTCCGACGCCGTCTCGAAGCCCTCCCAGACGCGGTCGATCGCCGGCAGGCCGCCGCGCATGTCCTCCGGCAGCAGCAGGTGCTGCACGACGACCTCGACGTCGGACTCGAGCGAACGCAGCCGGTCGCCCGTGCCCGGCCGCGCCTCGTCGCACAGCCGCGCCGGGCAGAGGTCGGTGATCGGCTCGATCACGGTCAGGTCGTGGCTGCGCTCGAACAGCGTGAACAGGCTGCGCGGGTGGTCGCGCGTCGTCGGCAGCGAGCCCTGCTTCGGCTGGATCCCGGTGAGCTGCGCCGGAACCGCCTCGGTCGTGAGGTCGTCAACCGTCGTCGCGTTGCGGTACCACGTCGCCTCGCGCGCGAGCCGGGCGAGGTTGGGAAACCGCCGGACGTCGAGCTCCCCGCGAGCGTTCGCGAGCGTTGCCTCGGGCAGCTCGTCGAGCACGATGTCGACGATCGGCACGGACGAGCGCGACGGCCCCACGACCGCGCCGCCGGCCTCGCTCGGGAACAGCAGACCGCGCACGGGCGAGACGACGAGGAACAGCAGCAGCACGACCAGCGGCGCGGGGGAGAGCACGGTCACGTACGAGCGCACGGCCGCCGCGCGCGCGTACAGCGCCGCGGCGCCCGCACCGAGCGCCAGCGCCAGCGGGATCGCGATCCACGACCCGCCGGCGAGATCGCCCGCCGGCGGGAGCAGCAGGGCCGCGACGATCAGCGCGACGAGCACGAGCATCGCCGCCCGGCCGAGCGCCGGGCGGACCCGCCCGAGCCCCCAGACGACCGCCGCGCCGGCCAGCGGCGGCACGAGCGCGTAGCCGAACGCGAGCAGCAGGATGTCGCCCGCCGTGCTCCCGCGCGCGATGAAGAACTGCGCGTTGCGCCCGAGCAGGTCGAAGAGCGGCTGCGCGAACGCCAGCGCCCACAGCCCGCCGAGGTGCAGCGCCGCCCGCGCGAAGCTCACGGGCGCGCTTCGTAGAGCATGCGGGTCTCCGACACGGGCTCCGAGCGGTCGACCGTGAAGCGCTCGGCGAGCGCGCGCTCGAACGCGGCGCGCTCGTAGTCGGGATTCGATCCCTCGCGCTTGCCGCTCAAGAGCCGCCGCACCATCGGGTCGTCGCGGTCGGGGAACTCGATCACGAGCGCCGCGCCGAGCGAGTGCAGCCAGTCGAGCAGCTCGCGCACGGGCACGTTGCCGGTGATGCAGACGTGGTGCACGACCGCGAGGCAGAGCACGAGCTCCGGCGTCCCGCGGCGCTCGAGCGAGGCGCGCTCGCGCCCGCGCCAGCCGAGGTCGGGCGACGGGTCGGTCACGCTCATCACGAGCGGCAGGATGTCCTCGCGGCGCTCGTCG
>Ga0126313_10000951_pt1 | contig 14665 bp, 12 predicted proteins | sample Plot105A_FD_89954 | JGI IMG/M metagenome (GOLD analysis project Ga0126313, IMG submission 89954) | Serpentine soil microbial communities from UC McLaughlin Reserve, CA, USA - Plot105A | ecosystem: Environmental > Terrestrial > Soil > Grasslands | place: USA: UC McLaughlin Reserve, Lake County...
GGGGCGAAGGGTCTGGCTGTCCGGGCGCGACGTCGGCCACGTCCCCTTCCGGATCGAGTCGGTCAGCGCGCGCTTCCTGCTCCCGCTCGTGCTGCGCGGCGTCTTCCACCGCGTGCTGACCGTCCGCACGGCGGTGGGCCGGAAGAAGCGATCGGAGGCGATGGCCCACGGGCTCCCCCTGGTCCGGACCAAGCCCGACCACCTCGCCGCCGCAGGGATCGAGCGGGTGCCCAGGGTCGCCGGCGTCCGCGACGGCCTGCCGCTGCTGGAGGACGGTCGCGTCCTGGACGTCACGAACGTCATCTGGTGCACCGGATTCGCTCCGGCCCTCGACTGGATCGACCTGCCGGGCGTCGCGCACGACGACCCCGTCACCGACCGCGGGATCGTGGCCGACCATCCGGGGCTCTACTTCGTCGGCCTGCTCTTCCTCTACGCCGTCTCGTCGGCGATGGTCCACGGCCTGGCCCGCGACGCGGCGCACGTCGCGGACCACATCGCGACTAGGCGACCTCGGAGTACCCCGGCTCGGTTGCCGGCGGGACGCTCTCGTGGACCGGCTGCTTCGGCGCCTGGAGGACCGTGACGGCGACGGCGAGCGCGGCGAGGACCAGCGAGGCGCCGATCCAGAACGCCAGGTGGTAGCCGCCGGTCAGCGCCGACGCCGTGGCCTCGCCGTCGGCGAGCAGGTCGTCGCTGCGCGTCGCCGACAGGGTGGCCAGGACCGCCAGGCCCAGCGCGCCGCCGACCTGCGCGGTCGTGTTGACCAGGCCGGAGGCGAGGCCGGCGTCCTCCGGCGTGGCGCCGGACATCGCCAGCGTCATGAGCGCCGGGAACGAGATGCCGATGCCGAGGCCCAGGAGGATCATCACGGGGAAGACGTTGGGCAGGTAGTCGCCGTCGACCGGCGCCTGCGCGAAGAGGACGAGGGCCGCGGCGACGAGCACCATGCCCGGCATCAGGACCGTCCGGGCGCCGAAGCGCGTGATCAGCAGCTCGGAATAGCGCAGCGACAGCACGCCCATGACGATCGTCGCCGGCAGGAACGCGAGGCCGATCTGGAGCGGGTCGTAGCCGAGCACCTGTTCGAGGTACAGCGAGCCGAGGAAGAACATGCCGAACATCCCGGCGACGAGCAGCGCCTGCACCGTGTTGGCGCCCGAGACGTTGCGCGAGCGGAAGATCCGCAGCGGGATCAGCGGGGTGCGCGCGGTCGCCTCGCGGGCGATGAACGCCGCCAGCAGCGCGAGCGCCGCGACGCCGAAGCCGATCGCGCCGGTCGAGCCCCAGCCGTCCTCCGCGGCGGGCTGGACGATCGTGTACACGGCGAGCATCAGCGCGCCGGTGATCAGGACCGCGCCGGGGATGTCGGCCCCGCGACCGAGGCCGATGCCCTCGTCCTTGTGGATCAGCCGCACGGCGAGGATCGCCGTGACGATGCCGATCGGGATGTTGATGAAGAAGATCCAGTGCCAGTTGATCGACTCGGTCAGGACGCCGCCGGCCAGCAGGCCGATCGAGCCGCCCGCCGACGCGACGAACCCGTAGACGCCGATCGCCTTGGCCTGCTCCCGGGGCTCCGGGAACATCGTCACGATCATCCCGAGGACGACCGCCGACGTGAGCGCGCCGCCGAGGCCCTGCACGAACCGCGCGGCCACGAGCATCTCCTGGCTCTGCGCGGCGCCGCACACCAGGGAGGCGCCCGTGAAGACGGCGAGGCCGGCAAGGAAGATGGTGCGGCGACCGATGAGATCGCCGAGGCGGCCGGCGAGGAGCAGCAGCCCGCCGAAGGCGATCAGATAGGCATTGACCACCCAGGCGAGGCTGGACTGCGAGAACCCGAGGTCCTCCTGCATCGACGGGAGCGCGACGTTCACCACGGTGACGTCGAGCACGATCATGAGCACGCCCACGCAGAGGACGTAGAGAGCGATCCAGCGGTTCCGGTCAGCCATGCCGGCGATGATCGCGCGCGGGCGGCGCCCGATGGGTGCGGCTGTCCTCACACTTCCCGGGCGGGATGCACGAGTCGCCGCCCCTGTGCCGGGCTCGTGCGGGTCTAGGATTCGCCGATGTCGGTTGCCGGCAAGACCGCGATCGTGACGGGCGCGGGCACCGGTATCGGGCGTGCGACCGCGCAGCTGCTCGCGCGGCGCGGAGCGCGTGTCGTGGCCGCCGGCCTGCAGCCCGAGCGGCTGCGGGCGACGGTGGCGGAGATCACCGCGGCGGGCGGGGAGGCGGTCGCGGTGGACGCCGACCTCTCCGACCCCGGCGCCATCGAGGCGGTGGCGGCGCGGGCGCACGAGGCCTTCGGGGGCACGGACGTGCTCGTCAACAACGCCGCGATCTACCCGATCGGCCCGTGGCACGACGTCGACGCCGACGAGTGGGATGCGGTGTTCGCCACGAACGTCCGCGGATACTTCCTCATGGCGCGGGCCGTGCGCGAGCAGATGGTGGCCCGCGGCGGCGGGGCGATCGTCAACCTCGCCTCGGTCACCTTCTTCTGGGGCGAGGAGCAGCTCGTCGCCTACGTCGCGTCCAAGGGCGCGGTCATCGGGTTCACCCGCGCCCTGGCCCGGGAGGCGGGCGCCGAGGGCATCCGCGTCAACGCCGTGGCGCCGGGGGCGTTCCCGACGGCGGCGACCGAGATCCACGCCGACCAGGACGCCCTCTGGGCCAGGGTGCTCGAGGCGCAGTCGATCAAGCGCCGCGGCGAGGTCGAGGACGTCGCGCGCGCGATCGCGTTCTTCGCGGGCGAGGACAGCCGGTTCGTGACGGGCCAGACGCTCCTGGTGGACGGCGGCTGGATGCGCAACTGAGCACCCAGCCGCCGTGCCGTCTCAGCGCTTGTGCTGACCGAACGCGTGCCCGGAGGCCGAGAACGAGTAGATGGTCGTCGTGTCGTACGTCTGGCCCGGGTCGAGCCGCGTCGACGGGAACTGCGGCTTGTTCGGCGAGTCGGGATAGTGCTGGGTCTCCAGCGCCAGCCCGTCACTCTGCCGGTACGCTCGCCCGCTGGTGCCGTAGAGCGTGCCGTCGAGGAAGTTGCCCGAGTAGAACTGGATCCCCGGCTCGGTCGTCCAGACCGTGAGCGCCCGGCCGCTGAACGGGTCGCGCAGCTTCGCGGCCTGGATCAGGCTCATGTCGCCCGCCGGCCGGTCGAGTACCCAGTTGTGGTCGTAGCCGCGGCCGAAGACCAGCTGCTCGTGGGGCTCGCGGATCCGCTCGCCGATCGCGTGCGGGGTGGTGAAGTCGAACGGCGTGCCGGCCACCGGGTCGATCGTCCCGGTCGGGATCAGCGTGTCGTCGACCGGCGTGTAGCCGGACGCGTTGAGCGTCAGCCGGTGGTCGTAGATCGTCCCCGTGCCCTCGCCCGCGAGGTTCCAGTAGGCGTGGTTGGTGAGGTTGACGACCGTCGACTTGTCCGTCGTCGCGGTGTAGTCCATCTTGAGGTTGTTGCGCCTGTCGAGCGTGTAGACCACCGTGACGTCCAGATTGCCGGGGTAGCCCGTGCAGGTCGGCGGGATCGTGTGCGTGCAGCCCTCCCCCTCGACGCTCGTGCGCGTCAGCGTCAGGCTGACCGAGTTGTTGCCCAGGGACGGGGTCGCGTCCCATACCTGCTTGTCGAACCCGAGGAAGCCACCATGGAGGCTGTTGGGATCGTTGTTGATGTCGAGCGTGTAGGTGTTGTTGTCGAGCTTGAACGTGCCCTTGCCGATCCGGTTGCCGTAGCGCCCGATGATGGCGCCGAAGTAGGCGGGATTCGGCGCGGCGCCGGGCGGATAGCCCGGGGCGCCTGTCGTGTACCCCGCGAGGTCGGCGAACCCGAGCGTCACGTTCGCGAGCCGTCCGCGCCGGTCGGGTGCCCACAGCTCCTGGATGATCCCGCCATAGGTGATGATCGAGACCTTCATGCTCCGGTTCGACAGCGTGTAGCGGTCGATCGGCGTGCCGTCGGCGAGCTGGCCGAAGCTCGACTTCTCGATCGCGAGCGAGCCGTGGCGACCGAGCTTCCCCGATCCCGGCTTGCCCTGGTGGCCGGGCTTGCCGGCGTGTCCGGTGCCGTGGTTCTGCGTCGGCCCGGGCGGCTTGGCGGTCGCGCCCGTTCCCAGCAGCACAGCCGGGATGAGCACGGTAAGCAGCACGCAGAGCGCGATACGCCCGCGCCTGACGGACATGGATGACCTTCGCATCACTGCTCCTCCCTTTGAGTACTGAGGCCCCAGCGGCCGGCGAACGACGCGCCCGGCACGAGCGCCAGGAGGCCGTCGCCGGAGTTGAACGCGTCGGGCGCACACGTCATCGGCTCGAGCGCGATGCCGCTGCGGCGGCGCCCCGGCTCGGCCAGCGTGTCTCCCGTGTACGCGTGCACGTATGAGAACCGCTCATCCATCCACAACGTCAGCGCCCGCCCGCCGTCCGGCGCCATGAGCCGGACGCGAGCGAGCCCATCGGCGTCGCGCTCGAGGTCGCCGAAGCACGTGTCCACTGCGAGCGTCCCGATCGGCCGCGCGGCGCGGAAGTCGTACTCGGTGCCCTCGACCTCGACCGGCGGGCCGACGGGCAGGAGCCGCTCGTCCACCGGCTGGCGCGTCCGTGCGGGCAGCTCGAGCAGCGCATCGTCGATCCGCCGTTCGTCGAGCATCAGGTAGGGATGGATGCCGGCGCCGAACGGCGCGATGGCAGCGCCGACGTTCGTCGCGCGCAGCGTGCCCGTCAGCCCGTCGGCGGTCAGCCGATACTCGACCTCCAGCTCGAGCGTGAACGGATAGCCCGGCTGCGGGTGCAGCACGTAGCCGAGCGCCACCTGATCGACCGCACGGCGCAGCGGGCGCCAGTTGACCCACAGCACGAGCCCGTGCAGCGCGTTGCCGCGCTCCGGCTCGGTGACCGCCAGGCGGTACTCGGCGCCCGCGAACGCATAGCGCGCGTCGCGGATGCGGTTCGGCCACGGCGCAAGCACCTTGCCGCGGAAGCCGTCGTCGAGCTCGTGGACCTGGAAGGTGTCGAGCTGCTGGCGCTCGTTCACGCGCCACGACCGCAGCGTCGCGCCGACCTCGGTCACCACGGCCCGCTGCGCGGCTCGTTGCAGCACGAACTGCGAGCCGGTCGGCGGCTCGGGCACGGCCGTGTGCGGCAGGCGGCGCGCGGCGGCCGAGCGGCCGCCGCCGCGATCAGGCTGTGGCGAATTCGACACCGGCCAGCTCGCTGAACACGCGCCAGGCCTCGACCTGACGGCCCGGGTTGAGGATCTGATGATGCGGCCCTCCGAGCCGCAGCCACGCGTCCATGCACGCGCGCACGCCGGTGTCCGGCCGGAAGCGGCCGTAGGGCATCTCGAGCGCCGGCAGCTCCTCGGAGTCGAGCACGTCGCCCTCGGACACGAGCAGGCGAAAGCGCTCGCCGCCGAGCGAGACGAGCGTCGCGAGCGTCGCGGGGCCTGGGCGGTACTGGAACAGGAACGTCGGCGGGTCGTCGAGCCCGCCGATGCCGAGTGGGCGCTTGATCAGCCGCACGGGGCGGTCGGCGCGCGCGAGGCGCCAGTTGCCCTCGCCCATGTGGCTCATCAGGATCGAGTCCGATGGGAAGTCCATCGCGTACATCTCGGTGAACTGCGTGTCGCCGAGCATCGTCTGGCCGGCCGCCATCAGGGCGGCGGTCAGCGCGTCGCCCTCGGCGCCGAAGCCGAAGCCGGCGGCCATCAGGCTCGATGCGGCGGCGAGCGGCAGCCGGGCAAAGCGGCCGTCCTCGGCGATCGCGCCGAAGTGCGTCGAGTAGGCGCCGTATCCGCCCGCGCGCAGGAGCCGGTCGATCCCGAGCTGCATCCGCGCGTGGTCCTCGCGCTCCTCCCGGCTCAGGCGCGGGTCGATCTCGAACTGCGCATCCTCGGCGGCGATCAGCTCGCGCACCTCGGCCTCGGCGACGGCGGCGGCGGCGCGGTGCAGCTCCCCCGGCGCGAGCGCGTCGACCTGCGGCCCGAGCGTGCGCCTCAGCGCGTGCTCGTCGACGCGGATGTCGCCCATCCCGTTCATCGCGTAGCCGAACACGGCGACCTTGAGCGAGCGCCAGCCCGTGACCGCCGCCGCGGCCCGCGCCCACCGCGCGATCGCCTCGCGGAACGAGTCCGCGCGCCAGTCGTCGGTGATGACGTGGAATGAGCGACCGGCGCGCACCATCGCGTTGGCGGTGTCCTGCGCGCCGTGGATGCCCTGGTTGTAGGTCAGGTCGGCCATGTCCCAGCCGGCCGTCACGGCCGGAACGGGCTGCACGTTGGCCAGGCAGATCGGCAGCCGCGTCTCGGCGAGCAGCCGCGCGACGCGCATCGCGGGCCCGTAGGTGAGCATCACGACCAGCAGCCCGTCGAGCTCGCGCGCCTCGAAGTCGCGCAGCACGCGCTCGGCGTCGGCGCGCTCCTTGACCGGCGGCGCGATCTCGAGCTCCGCGACGTCGCCCAGCGCGGCGCCGAGCTCGGCCGCGTAGGCGGCCTGGCGCTCGGTGATGCCGGGCAGCATGTCGTCGTAGAGGCTCTGCATGATCCCGAGCAGGCCGATCCGGGGCCGCGTCTGCACGAACCTGCCGTCCTGCATCGCCTGGGTTTCAGTGCTGGCCATACACGTTCTGGTAGCGGTCGTAGAGCGCGTCGACGCTGGCGGCGTCCAGCGGCTCGACGTGGCCGAGCATGCGAGCGAGATGGACCGTCCGGGCCGCGTCCTCGCACATGACCGCGGCCTTCACCGCGTCGCGCGGGCCGGCGCCGACCGTGAACACGCCGTGGCCGCGCAGGAGCACCGCCGGCGAGCGGTGCCCGTCCAGCGTGTCGACGATCTCGCGCCCGATCTCGTCCGTGCCGATCAGGGCGAACGGCGCGACCGGGATCTCGCCGCCGAACTCGTCGGCGATCGCGGTGAGCACGCAGGGGATCGGCTCGCCGCGCGCCGCCCACGCGGTCGCGTAGGGGCTGTGGGTGTGCGCGACGCCGCCGACCGCGGGCATGTGGCGGTAGACGAAGCCGTGCGTCGCGGCGTCGCTGGACGGCGCGAGCGTGCCCTCGACGAGCGTCCCGTCGAGGTCGCACACGACGATCGCCTCCGGCGTGAGCTCGGCGTACGGGACGCCGCTCGCCTTGATGGCCATCAGATCCTCGTCGGGGAGGCGCGCGGAGATGTTCCCGCTCGTCCACGCGACGAGCCCGCTCGCCACGAGCTCCGCGTGCAGCGCGCAGACCTCGCGCCGGATCGCGCCGACGTCAGCCACGCGCTACCTCCCGCGGACGCAGGTCGCGCAACGCGTGCATCACGTCGTCGCCGCCGCGCCCGAAGTGGTCGTGCAGGCGCTCGTAGTGCGCGTAGAGCTGGTCGTACGCGTCCGCGTTGCGCTCGTCGGGCAGGTAGGCGTCGCGCACGAGCTTGCTCATCGTCTCCGCCGCCGCCCGGATGTCGGGGTAGAGACCGGCTGCGACGGCGGCGTGCATCGCCGCGCCGAGGGCGGGGCCCTGATCGGAGCCGCCGACGTGCAGCGGCATCCGCAGCACGTCGGCGTAGATCTGCATCACGAGCGGGTTCTTGACCAGCCCACCGGCGACGAAGAACTCCTCGACGGGGAGGCCCGCCTCGGCGAACGCGTCGAGGATCTTGCGCGTCCCGAACGCGGTCGCCTCGATCAGCGCGCGGTAGATGTCCTCGGCGCGCGTGGCGAGCGTCAGGCCCACGATCAGCCCGCTGAGCTCGTGGTCGACGAGCACCGAGCGGTTGCCGTTGTTCCAGTCGAGCGCGATGAGCCCGTGCCGGCCGACCTCCTGGCGCGCGGCCAGCTCGGAGAGGTGAGAGTGCAGGTCCAGGCCGCGCGCGCGCGCCTCGTCGTGGTAGCGGGGCGGCACCGCATGCTCGACGAGCCAGGCGAAGATGTCGCCGACCCCGCTCTGGCCGGCCTCGTAGCCGTACAGGCCCGGAACGACGCCACCCGGGACGACGCCGCACATCCCCGGCACCTCGGCGAGCGCGTCGCCGAGCATTATGTGACAGGTCGAGGTGCCCATGACGGCGAGCATCTGGCCCGGTTCGATCACGCGCGCGGCCGGGGCCGTGACGTGGGCGTCGACGTTGCCGACGGAGACTGCGATCCCCTCGCGCAGCCCCGTCCACCCCGCTGCCTGCGCGGTGAGGCCGCCCGCGCGCGCGCCGAGCGGCCACAGCGGCGCCTCCAGCTTGGCCGCCACGAAGTCGGCGAAGCGCTCGTCGAGCGCGCGCAGGTAGTCCTCGGAGGGGTAGCGGCCGTCCTGGTGGATCGCCTTGTAGCCGGCCGTGCAGACGTTGCGCGTCTCGGCGCCGCAGAGCTGCCACACGATCCAGTCCGCGCCCTCGATCCAGCGCTCGCAGCGCGCGTACATCTCGGGATCCTCGTCCAGCACCTGGAGCGCCTTGGCGAACTCCCACTCGGACGAGATCCGGCCGCCGTAGCGCGACAGCCACGGCTCGCCGCGCTCCTCGGCGACCTCGTTGACGCGGTCGGCGTGGCGCTGCGCCGCGTGGTGCTTCCACAGCTTCGGGTACGCGTGCGGCCGCCGCTCGAGCCCGGGCACGCGGCACAGCGGCGTGCCGTCGCGCAGCACCGGCAGCGGCGTCGAGGCGGTGAAGTCCGTCCCGATCCCCACGACGCGCTCGGGCGCGATGCCCGCGGCCGCGACGGCCGCAGGCACCGCGGTGCGCAGCACGTCGATCCAGTCGTCCGGATCCTGCAGCGCCCACTGCGCCGGCAGGCGCTCCCCCGACGCCGGCAGCTCGCCCTCGATGACCCCGTGCGGGTACTCGTGAACGGCGGTGCCGACTTCCTCGCCGTCGGCCGCCCGCACCACTACGGCCCGCCCGGACAGCGTGCCGAAGTCGACGCCGACGACATACGTCATGGCTTGACCGCTCCCTGCGCGCTGGCCGCGGCGCGCGCGCGCCGGTACTCGTCCACGACGATCTCGGTGAGCTCCTGGACCGACGTCTCCTTGGTCGCCTTGTCGAGCGTGATGACGCCGTCCTGGATCAGGTTGACCCGGTCGCAGCTCGTGATCACGTGGACGTAGTTGTGGAGGACCATGATGATCGACACCCGTCCCTCGTCCTTCAGGCGCTGGATCAGATCCAGGATCAGCGCGCCCTCCTTCGCGCCCATCGCCGCCAGCGGCTCGTCGAGCAGCAGGATGTCGGCCTCCGAGTGCACCGTCCGCGCGACCGCGATCGCCTGGCGCTGGCCGCCCGAGAGGCGCGCGACGGGCGCGTTGAGGCTCGGCATGTTGATGCCGATCTCGTCGAGCCCGGCCCGCGTCTCCCGGCGCATCACGCGGTTGGCGAGCAGCGGCAGCGGCCGGCGCACCCGCTCGCGGCGCAGGAACATGTTCTGGAACACGGACAGCTCGTCGATCAGCGCGAGGTCCTGATAGACGGCGTCGATCCCGAGCGAGCGCGCGTGATCGACGCTCTTCGGCTCGTACGGCTCTCCGCGCAGGAGCATGTGACCCTCGTCGGGCTTCTCGAAGCCGCAGAGGATCTTCATCAGCGTCGACTTGCCGGCGCCGTTGTCGCCCAGCAGCCCCAGCACCTCGCCCTTCTCCAGGCGCAGGTTGATGTCGCGCAGCGCGACGACCGGCCCGAAGCGCTTGCTGATGCCCTCGACCCGCAAGACCTCGTCAGCCACGTCCGGCCCCCGTTCGAACCCGCCCTACGTACGTGTTGGCGGCCATCGCGATGATGATCGCGAGGCCCAGGTAGAAGCTCAGGTAGTCGGCGTTGACGCCCTTGATGATCAGGCCGTCGTTGAGGATGCCCAGCAGGAGCGCGCCGATCAGCCCGCCGACCACGGTGCCCGAGCCGCCGGCGAGCAGCGTGCCGCCGATGACCGCCGCCGCGATGCCGTCGAACAGCACGGAGTTGGCCCCGGACGGGTCCGGCTGCACGGATGTGGTGCGCACCGCCTCCAGCACGCCGACGAGGCCGGCGAGCACGCTGCACAGGATGAAGTTGCGGATGATGACCATGCGGACCCTGATGCCCGCCTCGGCCGCGCCGTGGCGGTTGCTCCCGACGGCGACCGAGTAGATCCCCCAGCGCGTGAAGCTGAGCACGACCTGCAGCACGCCGACGACCACCAAGGCCCAGATGAGCTCCGAGTACGTGCCGCCGCCGAACACCCTCGCGAACGTGCTGAGCCCCTCCGTGACCGTCGTCCCCGGTGTGGCCACCGGCTCGGCGTCGGAGATGATCAGCGTGAAGCCCGAGAGCGCGAGCAGCATCCCGAGCGTGGTGATGAACGAGTTGATCCCGATCACCGCCGTGAACACGCCGTTGATCACGCCGATCACCGTGCAGGCGAGCAGGGCGAGGGCCAAGGCCGGCAGCAGCGGCAATCCCCAGTTGTTGATCTCGTAGAACAGGAACGGCGTGAACAGGTAGACCGCGCCGATCGAGAGATCGATCTCCCCGTTGATCATCAGGAAGACCTCGCCCGCGGCGAGGATCGCGAACGGGGCGAAGTACGGCAGGAGCGTCTTGAAGTTCTCCCACGACAGGAACGCGTCCGTGGTCGCGGCGAAGTAGGCCGCGACCACGAGCGTGATGACGATGACGCTGCCCTCGCGGAGCGTGAGGAAGCGCCTGCCCAGCCGCAACGCGCCCAAGCGGAGTCCCTCGCGGGGCCCGCCCGGGCCGGTGCGCGCGCCTCCGGCGCGTGCGGCGTCGGTGCCGGTCTCGACAGCCACGGCTACGACTTGGTGACGCCGGCCGACTTGCTGTTGCCCTCGTAGCGGGACTTCGTCGTCGTGTAGGGCACGACCGTTTCCTTGTCGAGGAACTTCAGGCCGGTGTTGACGTCGGAGATGCCGGTCAGCGTCTCCGACGCCTTGTACATGAACAGCTCCAGCACGGGCAGGAACCCCTGCAGGTACGGCTGCTGGTCGATCGTGAAGTCGATCTGCCCGGCGGCGAGCAGCTTCATCGTGGGGTCGAGCAGGTCATAGCCGCCGCCCTTGACGCCCTGGTCGCGCAGCTTGTACTTCTGGATCACCTGGGCGGTTCCCTGGGTGCTGCCGGCGTCCACCGCGAACATGCCCTTGGTGTCCTTGTGCCCGAGCCAGTACGCGTCGATCGTCGACAGCTCCTTCGGGAGCGCGGCGCCTGTGGCGATCGTGTGGTGGGTGATCGAGCCGCCCGCCTTCTTGATCGAATCGATCGCGCCGTCGATCCGGGGCTGGATGTTCAGCGAGCCGGGCGTGGCGATGAACAGCGCGACGTCGCCGTCGCCGACGAGGTCGACGATCCGCTTGCCCATCTCCTGACCCGACACGAACAGGTCCTGGCCGATGTAGGCCAGCCGCCCGCTGTCGGGCGCGTCGGCGTTGTACCCGACGACCGGGATGCCGGCGGCAAGGGCCTTCTGGATCGGGCCGTTGAACGCCTTGAGGTCGACGAGCGCCACCGCGATGCCGTCCACCTTGGCGCTGACCGCGCTGTTGAAGGCGTTGACCATCTCGTTGACGTTGCTGCTCTCCGAGCCCGTCCACTGGTAGCTGCAGCCGAGCAGCTTGCAGGCGTCCTCCGCGCCGTACTTCGTCGGGACGAAGAACGGGTTGGTGGTGACGTGATTGACGAACGTGAACTTCAGCTTCTCCTGCTCGCCGAACACGCCGCTGGCCGGCGTGCCGCTCTGCGCGCCGCTCGTTCCGGGCTCGTCGCCGTCGCCGCCGCAGGCGGCGATCATGGTGCTCACGAGCCCCGCCGCGGCGCCGGTGAGCGCCGTCCGGCGGGTGAACGCCCTGAGGCGCGCGTGCGGCGTCTCCTCCTCCTTGGAGTCCTGCCACTCGAGACGTTCGACCGCCCCGTGGACGGGATCAAGATGCGACATCGTCCCTCTCCTCCTCTCCTCGGCCTCGCCGCCGTCGCTGGGAACGTGGACCGGGGCGAGGGTCGGCGATGTTATCGCTCACATTCTCGATGTCAAGCAAGCACCTCCGCGGCCCACGGCCCTGGCGGGTCCGGCGCTCGATCCGTACTCTTCCGAGTTCGTGAGCGCTAACGACAAAAATCAGGTGATCGCGCGCCGCGCGGTCATGTCGGACGTGGCCAAGCTGGCCGGCGTGTCGCACCAGACCGTGTCGCGGGTGATCAACGGCTCAGACCAGGTTCGCGAGGAGACGCGCGAGCGCGTGCTCGCGGCGATGCGGATGCTCGACTACCGGCCCAACCCGGTCGCGCGGGCGCTCGTGACGGGCCGGTCGAAGACGATCGGCGTGGTGAGCTTCGACACCACGCTCTACGGGCCGGCGTCGACGCTCTTCGGGATCGAGCGCGCGGCGCACGAGGAGGGCTACTACACGAGCATCGTCAGCCTCAAGTCGCTCGATCGCCCGTCCGTGCTGACGGCCGTCGAGCGGCTGCGCAGCCAGGCCGTCGACGGCATCCTCGTGATCGCGCCGCAGCTCTCGGCGGCCCACGCCGTGGCGCAGTTGCCGGCGGACCTCGCGGTGGTGGCGGTCGAGGCCGGCCCGGACGACGAGGTGCCGGTCGTCGCCGTGGACCAGTTCGCCGGCGCCGTCGCCGCCACGCGCCACCTCCTCGAGCTCGGGCACCGGACCGTCTGGCACATCGCGGGTCCGGACGACTGGCACGAGTCGCGCCAGCGCGTCGCCGGCTGGCGCCACGCGCTGGAGGCGGCCGGCGCCGAGGCGCGGACCCCGCTCACCGGCGACTGGAGCGCGCGCGCCGGCTACGAGGTCGGGTCTCGGCTGATGACCGATCCGGGCGTGACCGCGGTGTTCGTCGCCAACGACCAGATGGCGCTCGGCCTCCTGCGCGTCCTGCACGAGAACGGCCGCGACGTCCCGGGCGACGTCAGCGTCGTCGGCTTCGACGACGTCCCCGAGGCGGCCTACTTCACGCCACCGCTCACGACGGTGCGCCAGGACTTCATGGAGATGGGCCGCCGCAGCCTCCACCTGCTGCTGAGCGACATCGGCAACGGCAGGCGCTCGACGACACGCGAGACGGTGCCGTCCGAGCTCATCGTCCGCACGAGCACGGCGCCGGCCCGCGTCTAGTCGTCGTGGAGTGCCTGCGCATCGAGCCGCTGGAGCCGCCGCTCTCGCGGCTCGCGCTCGGAACGCTCGGCTTCTCCCCGAGCACACGTGACCGCGACTACGCGGTGCTCGACGCGTGGGTGGAGGCGGGCGGGTCGATCATCGACACCGCCCACGTCTATGAGGACGGCGACGCCGAGCGGCTTCTGGGCCTCTGGCTGCGCGACCGTCCCGGCGTGCGCGAGCGGATCGTGATCGTGACGAAGGGCGCGCATCCCGACGGCGCCCGCGCGCGCGTCACCCCGGCGGACATCGCGAGCGATCTGAGCGACAGCATCGAGCGCCTGGGCGGTCCCGTCGATCTCTACCTCCTGCACCGCGACGATCCCGCCGTCGACGTGGGGCAGCTGATCGACGCGCTCGACGCGCACCGGCGCTCGGGTGAGATCCGCGCGTTCGGGGTCTCCAACTGGACGCTGCCGCGGATCGAGGAAGCGAACGCGCATGCCGCCGCCCGCGGCATCGCGGGCATCTGCTGCAACAGCCCGCATCTCTCGCTCGCGGTGCAGAACGAGCCGCCGTGGCCGGACTGCCAGTCCGCGACCGACGCCGAGTCACGCGCATGGCACGCCCGCACCGGGATGCCGCTGCTCGCCTGGTCGGCGCAGGCCGGCGGCTTCTTCGCCGGCTCGGGCGGGGAGTCCGCGCGGGTCTATCAGAACGCCGCTAACCAGGAGCGCCGGGCACGCGCCGCGGCGCTCGGCGACCGCACCGGCCACAGCGCCAACGCGGTCGCGCTCGCGTGGGTGCTCGCCCAGCCGTTCCCGGTGATCGCGGTCATCGGGACGCACAGCGTCGAGCATCTCCGCTCCAGCCTCGACGCGCTCGACATCGAGCTCAGCGCCGAGGAGGCGCGCTGGCTCAACCTCGAGGCATGAGGGTCGACGGAGAGGGAGGGATTCGAACCCTCGGACGAGGTTGACCCCCGTCACACGATTTCCAGTCGTGCCCGTTCAGCCGCTCCGGCACCTCTCCTGGAAGGCAAGCAAGGGTAGCCGCTTCAGATCTGCCAGCGGCCCTCGGCGAGCACCGGCACGCGGTCGCCGTCGCGGGTGATCCCGGTGACGGAGAGCTCGTTGGAGCCGATCATGAAGTCGATGTGGATCTCGCTCTCGTTGGAGCGATGCTTCTCCTCGTCGTCGAGCATGAACGGGAAGCCTTGCCCGAGCGCGATGTGGCTCGCCGCGTTCTCGTCGAGCAGCGTGTCGTAGAAGATCGTGCCGAGCTCGCCGATGCGGCCCTCGCGGTCGACGAGCGCGACCTCGCCGAGCCGTGCCGCGCCCTCGTCGGTCCGCGCGATCGTCTCGAGCGTCTCGCCGCCCTCGGACGCGCGCAGCTCCGCCACGCGGCCGCCGTCGAAGCGGACGACGAGGTCGCGGACGACGGTGCCGTCGCTCAGCACGAGCGGCTTGGTGGAGGTCACCGTGCCGTTCGTCCGCTCGGGATCCGGCGTCGTGAACACCTCCTCGGTGGGGAGGTTCGGCATGTGCTCGATCCCGTCGACCGTCTGGAAGCGGGCGGCGCGCCAGCCCGAGGAGGACAGCA
>Ga0126313_10000952_pt1 | contig 14656 bp, 17 predicted proteins | sample Plot105A_FD_89954 | JGI IMG/M metagenome (GOLD analysis project Ga0126313, IMG submission 89954) | Serpentine soil microbial communities from UC McLaughlin Reserve, CA, USA - Plot105A | ecosystem: Environmental > Terrestrial > Soil > Grasslands | place: USA: UC McLaughlin Reserve, Lake County...
GTGTGCGGCTCGTCGAGCTCGCCGAACCAAACCGCCACGTCGCCGCCGACGACGACCGGACGCCCGCCAGTCCCGACCACGACCACCTGCGTGCCGCGTGTGTGGCCCGGCGCCGGGACGAGCCGGAGCCCGGGAAACAGCTCGAGCTCGCCGTCGACCGGCACGTACCGCACGCCGGGCGCCTCCACCCACTCGCGAATGGTGTAGTCGTCCTCGGTGCGCGCGTCGTCGAGCTCCCGACGCTGGACATAGAACGGCCTGCCGGCGAACAGGTGGTTGCCGCCGCAGTGGTCGAAGTGCAGGTGTGTATTGACGACGATGTCGATGCCGGCGAGATCGAAGTCCTGCTCGCTTAGTGGCCGGAGGCGGGGATCCATGTCGGCCACCGCCGGGTGCGGCTCCGTCATGCCGGTGTCGACCAGCACACGCGCATCCGGATGGTCGATGACGTGCACGTAGATTGGCATCCGCTCGCCCTCGACGTGCAGATCGGCAACGAAGACTGGCGTGACGGTGGTCGAGGCGGCGGCGTTCATTGTGTACACACCGCCGCGATAATGGTTGACATGTGAGTCATGATCACTCCTTTGCCAGTTACTGGCTGACGCGCGGCCGGCCGCACTGCCTCGCGCGCTGACCGACCAGCTCCATCAGTCGTTGGGCTAGTACAGCAGTGAGCCGGGGTGACGGGCCCCGTTTGTCGATCCAGCCGCCGCTTTGAGAGTTGGGATCGGTTGTGCGGGGGCTCCGTCGGTCACTGTAGCGGTGAAGACGGCGAGAGTTCTCCAGCCCTGGCTGCTGTGTGGGCCGTTGGTGGTTATAGATCTCTTTCCAGTCATTTATGACCATTTGCGCCTCGATCACCGATATCAAGAAGGGCGCAAGGGACCGCGTTTTTCACTTGACCCGCCTCCGAACTTCGGCAGCCGGAAATGCTTGCCGGACGGTCCCACCGCTGCAGTCAAACCTCTTGCTGATCTGCATAAGGGATAGTCCGGCCCCTGTACAGCTCAATGACTTCGCCGAGTGGTCGTCTGGGATGCCAAGCGGGTGCGCGAGGTCCAAAGACTCAAATATGCCGAGCCGTCCCGGCTCCTGGAGGAAGCTGGCCGTGAGTTACCGGTTCTTGGCTTGACGCCACCGGAGAAGAAGCTGCGTGTTGCGGTCCTGATGACGACGACTGAGGTTGCTCGCATGCTCCGAGTTGATCCATCGACGGTGAGCAAGTGGCGGTCATGCGCGCAGGGGCCTCGGGCGACGTGGCTGACGCCAAATACGCCGAGGTACGCCCGCGCGGACATACTCGCCTGGCTGCGGTCGGGGTGTCGGGTGACGATCCGCAACTTCCGTCGGGGGCCGTTCCAGGCCATCATTAAGGCCGGACGTACACAGGTCTGCAGCAACTCCTTTTCGACCCGTCGGGAGACGCAGGCCTAATACGCACGCGAGAAGGCGGCGCTGGTCGGGCGGTGTCGACCCGCGCGCCGGCCGGGCGGGCATCCGCTCACTGCTACCTATCTGGCTCGAGGAACGCAAGCACGCCGTGTCCCGAAGACGTACGTCGCCCAGGCCGCCTTGGTCCGGCTCGTACCCTCCCTTGGCGCCATGCAGATCGCGGCTACCACTGATCGGGAGATCACACGCGCGCGCTGGTCGGGTGGAGCCGGCACGGCTTCGCCGAGGCGTCCGTCCGGCCCACAAGAACTCGCTGTCGTCCTTCTTCGCCTGGGCCGTCCGCGAACGACTGGTCACCGTCACCCGGTAACCGTGACCCGCGTGCCCCGGTCCCCCGCCCGTCGGACGGAGATGTACCCCTTCAGCGAGGACGACCTCGAGCGGCTCTGGAGCGGGCTTCGGAAGAGAACCACCGGCTGGCCGGCCTTGTGCTCTCGGCCGCGTGGACCGGTCTGCGCTGGTCGGAGCTCCGGGTGCGCGACGTCGTCGAGCTGCCGATGCCGATGTTGATCATTCAGCGAGCTGAGCCGGAGGCTGTGGCGACCAAAGGAACCAAGTCCGGCAAGAACCCGGCGCGTGCCGGTTGCGGACCGCGTACTGCCGATCGTCCGCGAACTCCGCGAGGGCCGCGAGCAGGATGCCTTGCTGTGCGTCACCGAGACAGACACCAACTGCACGCCACCGCACTCAAACGCACGCTCGGCTAGTCGGCGAGTGCCGACGGCCGGCAGATCCATGACCTCCGGCACACGGCCGCCTGGCTGTGGTTGGCCCGCGGCGTCGACCCGGCAACGATTCACGTGTGGATGGGCCACGCGTCGATCGCCACCACCAATCTGTACCTGCATCACCTCGGTACCGCCTCGGACCGCGCCGGGCTGGCCAGGCTCAACCAGGCAGCGGGTTGCACACGGGGTGCACGAGCCGACGTGATCGCCGAATCACAAGAGCATGAGACGAAAGAGGCTCGATCGTCCCGACCAAGTCAGACCGGCTTTCGAGATCTGTGGAGCTAAGGGGACTCGAACCCCTGACCTTCTCGTTGCGGAGGTGTCCTCTGCTGGGGATAATGTCGATGCGTCGTGTGAATCGACTGAGGAACTGGCAGTGGACGACGCGTGATGAAGCGCGGGGTGCATGGGGGGTGCACACTTCACGTCACCGTGGGGAGTTAACGCGAGCCGCATATCAGCAGCGCGCTTCTCCTTCTCGTGTTCGTCGTCTTGGTCTGCCGCTTCGTGTGGTGACTCGCTGGTGCGCCACGCGTCAGCGGCAAAGAGGTGGTGCGGCCGCGGCGGGCCGGTGAGGTGCGCGAAAGCGGCGTCCTCGATGGCCTGATCCTCGGCAGTTAGGCGCATTTGGTGTTGGCGCTGGTGCTCTTGCCAGCTGGCCACCTCACTGACGGGCTTTGGCTGTACTTCGGTGTGACGTCGTCGCTGACCTGAACAGCCGGCGACAAGAAGGGTCGCGGCCCGACCGCACGCAGCGACCACAGATCAGGTTGGACACCGTGATGATCCCGGTGACGGTGGCGAAGATCATGGTGCCGATCTCGGGCACCAAGATCGCCCAGGACAGCCAAAGCCCCTGGTTCACCACGGCAAGGATCAGGAACAGCACCCAGACACCGACGATGCGCTTCGCACGGACCAGCTCGATACTCTGGCCGGCCTGGCGACGACGGCGGTGATTATCGCCGTCGTCGCCGAAGGCGGCGGACCCGAGAAGTTGGTGATCGTGATCAGAGTTCCTGCGTTCAGCAGCACGGGCAGCAGGCGGCGGTGCGTTCGCGCGCCATCAGATACAGGAGGGGACGGCACAACACAGACTCAGGGCACTGGTCAAGATCTGGGGAAGCTGTCCGATGCTGATGCCGTGCGCAGTCCAATGAGGTTGACCACCAGCATCGCCGGCCACGCCGTCAGGGACAGCCCGTCGACCCGGCGGATACGGACCAGCCGCAAGCATTCTCCGAGTGCTCCGTCATGGGTGGCTTTCAGCACAGTGGCTGGAACCCAGCTTTGCTCAACTCGCCGCGACTGGGTGATTCCGTGCGGACGTCTCGTCGAGCCCTGCTTGGTGGCTCCGCCCTTCCTCCGCCGTCACTCACCTCACATTGCCTTCGGAAGGAACGCTCTTGCGATGATCGGTGATCGACAAGGACGTCATGGTTCCGATGACGGACGGAGTTCGACTCGCCACGGACGTGTTCCGGCTGCAGGATGGGCCGCCGTCGCCGGTGCTGCTCTGCAGCAGGCCGCGACCGATGAGAACGAGCGGGCCTTACATGACAATGTGCCCCTGCGGGTCACATTGATACATGGGAACGCGTTCTTAGCCTCACCCCGGGCACCATGCACTTGCCGTGCACCATGCACTGGCCCGGCCGAATCGACCTGCTCGAACCCGGTGAGCGCATCGAGCAGGCGGCCCGTCCTTAGAAGGAGAACGTCCCGTTGAAATGATGTGGATGCGGCGCTCATGCTCACGGCGCCGAACTCCCGACAGCTCCTGCTCGCACCCGCGAAGGCCCTGACCCTCCGGTGACCTGGAAGGTCGTATCTATACGCAGACCCTTCGCTACGCAGACCCTTCGCTAAGCCGTGCTCGTGGTAGTCGACGTCCTCGTGGTGCGACTGGGTGAAGATGGTCTCGTTGTCCAAGACCAACGCGCCAGGCTCATCGACGATGTGGCACGTCACACCCAGTGCGTGAGGAGCTCAACGACGGTGGTCGCTTCCCCACGGCGGCGTGCCTCCGGGCGGGTCCATGCCGGCTGTCTGTGCTCGGAGCCATGAGTGGCTTGCTCCACCCGGTCGGGCCCGGCTCCGTGCGGACCTATTGGGCTCGCCGCGCGCTGGTGTTCGGGGCAGCGATGCTGCTTGCGATCGCTGTCGCGCTGATCATCAGTGTCACGAGCGGCGGCTGGCGGCTCGACCAAAATCCACCCGCGGGCGCCTACTCCATCAGCTCCCCAATCACGAGCATGAGGCCGGCTAAATTGCAAGCCAAGCGCACACCGAAAAAGCCTGGATGACGTGCGGATCCGACCTGACAGACTACCGGCGTTTTCTGGTCAATCACGAGTTCGGACACGCCCTGGGCAAGCACGACGCGGACTGCCGGGGCCCAGGACGGCTGGCGCCGATGACGATGCAGCAAACCAGAGGCCTCAGCGCCGGCCGGAGGAACTATCAGAGGAGGGATCAGACGCCAGGGACGTGCTCAGTAGGCAAAAGCCGGAGATGAACCGATTTCCTTATCGGCTGATGAAGAGGGGCCGCGCGGCTAGAGCAGTTTTGAGCATTCGTTCAACCTCGGACGTTGACTTGACGCCTATATAGGTAATCGGCGACACCGGCGTGTGTAAGGTCGATATCCTTGGCCGCTTAGTGGCTCTTCGAGCTTTAGCGGGGTGGACTTCGGGTTCGTGTCGTAGCCCTTGACGGGCTTGTGGCCCCGACATGCTGTTGGTCTTCCACCACGTCCAGCAGCGGAGCCACGAGCATGACGGATGCTTACGTCAGTGTTGTTCGGCCTGGAGGATGAGTTTTCATGTCCTCAAGGTTCACCGGGTCGATCAGGACACGGTGAAGGTGATCATCGAGCAGACCGCCCGCGGGCGGCTTGTCCGGCGTTTGGTGTAATCACCAGCGCGGTGAAGGAACCGCCGCTGATGCGGGTGAAGGCTCACCGGGACCGAGCACCTGTCGTCAAGACAGTGGGCCCGGCTCGGCAGGATCCTCGACGAGCATGATCGACTCAGGAGATCGGCGGCGCCTGGGGCGTCAAAGAACGCGAAGGAGTGCGACCCCGTCCAAGATCCGGTGGCGGCTGGGCGACTTCTACGACGCCACCGTCGACGCCGCGATGCCGGAGACCACTCGGCTCGCGACAACCATCCAAACCTGGTGGCCGGCCATTCCCGTTGCGCTCACCCACGACCTGTCCAACCCCCGCACCGAGGGCTTCAATCGGGTGATTAAACAGACCAAGTGCGGATACCGCTCCATGGACAACTATCAGCGCCGTATCCTCAGCCACATCGCGGTCACCCGACCACAAAGATCAGCAGCATGAACGGGTCACACCCCGCTCAAAATCGTAGAGCCCGCTTAGTGTCAGAATCGGCGGTGTCGGCGCTGGCAGATCATAGGGCGACCCGAGCATCCGCACCGCTGATCATGGCGTTCATTGACGACATGAGAGCCGAGGGTTGCGCGGTCGAGTCGACCTGTCGGGTGCTGCGCGAGCAGGGCTGCCCGGTCGCAGCGCGGACCTACCGGGCCTGGAAACGGGGCCGGCCACCGGCCGAGCGGACAATCTCCGACGCCGTGCTGACCGATGCAAATCTTGGCCAGCGCGGGCCCCCCGGAAGGGCTCTACGGTCGTCGCAAGATGACCCACTACCTGCGGCGAGCCGGCCACCGGGTGGCGTTTTGCACCGTGGACCGCCTCATGGCTGACCTGGGTCGGAACGGGATCCGTCGCGGCAGAGGGGTCCGCACCACCGTGCCGGCCAAGGGCGCTCATCGACGCCTTCAGCCGATTGCCGCCGCCGCTGCGTCGCACGTTGACCTGGGACCAGGCAACGAGATGTTCCACCACCAGCGGATCGAGCCCCACACCGGACTCAAGATCTACTTCGCCGACCCGCACTCGCCGTGGCGGCGCGGCAGAAACGAGAACGTCAACGGGCTGCACCGTCAATACACGAGGGCAGCGACCTCAGCCTCTGAAGCGCCGGCCAGCTTGCCGACATCGCCGCAGAGCTTAACGACCGGCCCCACTCTGCCTGGTAGACCAGACACCGAATCAAGTCCTGCGACGATGTCACGCCAACAAGCACGACAATGAATTTGCGACGACCAATGGAATCCGCCCTTTCTCCAACGGGCGGCCCTGCCGCGCCTTGACCTTCCTCAGCCACCGCCTCAATGTTGTTGGAAATCGTGTGGTGGCTCAACACCGTGCCCAGCGCGCGTTCCAGATGGGCCTGAATGTCGCGGATCGTCATCCGCTCGATTTCTTCCAAGTGTTTACAAAGACCACTGACACCTCCTACCCAGAAGCTCCGACCGATCACCTTATAAGCGACGAGCACTCCGAGGTTGTCATTGAAGAAGGCCGGGCGGCGCACCAATTCCCAAGCCGTCCAAGGAAGACCCGGACACCCCCATCGGGACTCGGCACTGGCAGAACACCGAGGCCAACCCGAGCATCCGCAGCGACACGCACGACATTTTGACTCTTGCATACCAATGTCCGTGACAATTCCTTGCTAGTCGATATGCTCAGTTCCGCTGTGTCCCGCCCAGCTTGAGCGGTTTGAGCTTCGAGCGAGACGCGGCTGTTTAGCGCTCCGCACGTGCAAATAGGCCTCGAAGAAAGGGAGAACCTTACCGTGACAGGGAATGTATCGATTGCCATACGTTCGCTCAGTGTAACGCTGTTGGCGACTATCCTGGCGCTGGCTTTGGTTGTGATCTCGGCCGAGGATGCGGACGCCAGGAAAGTGAGGCGTAAAAAAGGTGTCGCGGACTTTGCCCAAGTTTTCCACCACTGCGAGGATCGGTACACGTTGCAACTTGTGCGCGAGCAGTGCGAAGGCGAAGACACCGACAGCCAGAGATTTGAGCCACCGGATCGCTTCTCTTGCCGCCCGGGAAGGCCTTTCCTGATCCCGACCAGGGCGGACTGGGACCCACCGAACATCCAGCCACCAAAGCCAATTGATGGCTACATCTGCAGGGCCGAGGGCAGCGTAGCAGAGGGCCAGGCGTCGATATTCGACCTGAACGATGTGTTAGACCGAGATGCGCCGGGCCGGGCGGCGGAGTACACTCCTCCGCCTGGCCCACTTGCGAGCCCGGACCTCTTCAAATGCCACTTGGTACCTAACGCTCCAACCCGGACCACCGATAACTTCAGCTGCGAGTTCGCCGAAAACCAGCAGACTTGTGTCATCACAATGCACGAGCTCGTGCCCACTAATGTCGATGAGGTAGACGACGACGACGACAACAGCAAAAAGACTCTGGGAGGTCTCGACCGCTGGGACCCCGAGGATAAGGTCGACTCGTTTAACGACCTGTTCCTCCCCATCGCGTGCCACCCGGTGCCCCTCGCCGCGGTGCCTGCAGGTGCGGATGCTGCCGGCGAAGGTTCGGCGGCCTGGCTCTTTGGTTTGGTGTTAGCCGCTGGTGGGGCGGTGGTGGGAGGCGTGGTGATTGCGCGCCGCCGCTTCCTGCATGCTTCCTGATCCGACATTCCTGCGGGCTGGCCGGACACCACGAGGGCCAGCCCGGTTCATTGCCGCGCTGTGCCTCGTGGCCGTCACAGCTGCCTGCAGCACCGACGGTGACCATGTCACCACAGTCGGGTCCACAGCCGCGCCGTCGGCAGCGACGACGTCACCGGATGTGAGCGAGCTGCCCCCCGAGCCGACAGCGAAACAAGGTGGTGGCATCGAGGGCCCCTATGTATTGCGCATTCCTCGAATCGGTGTGAACGCCCACGTCGTGCCCGTCAAGAGCAACGACGAAGGGATACTTGAGCCTCCACCAAATCCCACCGTCGTCGGTTGGTGGAGCGACGGCGCTGCCCCCGGCGAAGCGAAAGGATCGGCGGTACTGGTCGGACACGCCGTACGCAACAAACGCGGCGGCGTCTTCGACGACCTCGGGGATTTGAGCCGCGGCGATGCCATCAAGGTCGACGGATCGCACTCCACATTGACCTACCGTGTGCAGTCCAACGACATGCTGTCGAAAGAAGACCTCGCTCGCAATGCCGAACAGATCTTCGACCAAACTGGAGCCGAGCGGCTGGTCGTCATCACCTGCGGCGACTTTCAGGGTACGGTGTGGCGGTCCAACATCGTGATCATCGCGGCGCCCGTCTCACAGTGATCTGGTGTAGCTCGTTGTAAGGCCCTCAGCTACCGCCTCAGTCGCCGGAGAAGGTGAAACCAAGCCGCAATCATCTTGCCGGAACCGACACATGAGGCGTAGCCCGACAGCGGTTCTTGGGCTGTTGGTCCCATACGACTATTGCCCGGGCTGGCGTCGGTGGGCGCGGCCCGCTCCGGGTTCGAGTCCCGTCGGCTCCATTCCGCGTCCGACGCTTTGGTCCCTCGTCGTCGTCCATTCAGTAGGTCGCGGCGGGAGCGGGGCTGGGGGCGCCCGGTCCAGAGGGAAACTCCTCGCACGTGCGCTGATATTCCTTGCCAGGCAGAAACTGCTGCCACTCGGTCAATGACAAGTTGCGCCGGACCAGTCGGCACCCCACGGCCTGCCACTCCTGGAATCCCAGGTCCCATAGTCTGACTGCCCCGTTCGCGCCGACGGTGCCAAGGGTTCTACCGTCGGGACTGAAGTCCAGCCCGTACAGGGGCCCTTCGCGGGCTGAGAGTTCGGAGCCGACCTGCCCCCCGTCCGAGACCCGCCAGCGTTTCGCCGTTCCGTCGCCGCTAGCGGTGGCTAGGGTTTGGCCGTCGGGGCTGAACGCCACCTGCCAGATGACGTCCTCATGTGCCAGGATCGGTCGCCCGTACGGCTGGCCCGTGGCGACATCCCACAGCCGAACGGTCCGGTCATCTCCCGCACTGGCCAATAGCTTCCCGTCCGGGCTGAAGTCGATGCTCTCCACCTGGTTGGTGTGGCCGCGCAGGACGTGCCCGTACGGCTGCCCGGTCTTGACGTTCCAGATGTGGACTGTTCGATCCGCCAGCCCGGCGGCAACCAGCGTCCCGTCCGGGCTGAATGTGACGGCATTGACGATCTCGATGTTGGTCAATGGCTTCCGGTACTCGTGTCCGGAGTCGACCTGCCAGAATCGCACCTCCGTGTCGCTGTCTCCGGTCGCAAGCAGCCTTCCGTCCGGGTTGCTGAAGGCGACGTCCTGCACGGTGTAGCTGTCGTCCGACGGGTCGTGCAGCTGGATGGTCCGGAGACGCCGCCCGTGCGCGACCTCCCAGATCGTCGCCGTGCCCCAGTAGCCTGCGGCGGTTGCGATCAGTCGGCCGTCAGGGCTGAATACGACCCGCTGCGGGTACTCGTCGTGCCGCAGAGGGCTGCCACGCGGCTGCCCGTCGGGCAGCTTCCAGAGTCGGGTGGTGTTGTCATTGACACCTGATGTGGCCAGCAGGCGCGCGCCCTGGGGCGAGAACGCGATCCCGTGCACGTCACCGACGTGGCCGCTGAGGAATCGGCTCACCGAGAAGGTTTCGGGCACCCGCCAGGCTCGTGCCGTGGTGTCCCAGCTACCGCTCAGCAACGTAAGGCCGTTAGGGCTGAACGCGACGTCTTGGACGTCTGCGGTATGCCCGATGACAGGGCCACCGCGGGCAGCGCGTGAGTTCACCTGCCAGAACCGGACCCGTTTGTCCGCGCTGCCGGTGGCCATCGTCTGCCCATCGTTGGTAAAGGCGACCGCGAGGACGTCGTCGGTGTGACCAGTAAAAGCTGCACCGACGGCCCTGCCAGTGGCCGGATCCCACAGTCGCACCGACTTTCCGGCGGCCACCGCCAGCAGCCCGCCCGCCGGTTGGAAGGCGACGCTGCGCACCGGGTCGTCGAAAGTGAGCGGTGACCCGAACGAAGAGCCGTCACGCACTCGCCAGATCCGTGCGCTGCCGGTTCCATCGTTCTCCCAGACCGCCGCGGCAAGAAGCTGGCCGTCCGGACTGAACGTTACGCGGATCACCTGAGCGTCGAGCTGGCCGAGCGGGCGGCCGAACAGGGGCCGACCGGTGGCGACGTCCCAGACGCGTACGGTGCCCCCCTCGGAACCAGCGGCGAGGAGCCGGCCGTCCGGGCTGAACGCGACGCTATACAAGTAGCTCCCGTCGACGTTCACTCGCGTGCCGACCGGAAGCCGGGTCGCGGTATCCCACAGCCGCACAATGCCGTCCTCTCCACCGGTAGCCAACAGGCGGCTGTCCGGACTGATCGCCAGCGCATTCACAATGGAGGGCAACTGGATCGGCGCACCAGCCTCCTGGTACGTGCGCGGGTCCCAGAACCGCACCGTCCGGTCCCAACTCCCAGTCACCGCGAAGCGGCCGTCGGGGCTATAGGCGACGGCATGCACCTGGTCGGTGTGCGCCGTGAGCAGCGTGCTCTCGTGGCTCATCTTGGCCAAGCCGCTGATCAGGCCGGCAGATGGTGGTGGGCGGTCGGCGTCGGCGTGGGCTGCACTCAGGGCCTGCAGTCCCAACAGGATGGCGGTGTCCGGTTCATTGACGGCGATGCTCCCAGCATCCGCGCCCAACTGTCGCGCCAGTGCCACTCGGGCCTGCGCCTGGTTACGCACGTTAGCCTGGACCGCGATCGCGGTGGCGACCAGGGCCAGCACCAGGAACCCGACGAGGCCAGCCACGGTGAGCCGCAACCGGCGGACGGAGCGGCGCAACCGAACTTGCTCTCGTACGGCGAGCGCCTGACTTGCCGCCATAAAGGCCTGTTCCTCGGGGCCGAGGTCCGTGGTGAGATCCGCCCAGGAGCTCAGCTCAGCCAACCTGCGGCCCCGTAGCAGGTAGGAGTCGTCCCGCTGGCCCGCGATCCAATCCAGCGTCAGCCGCTCCACCTCAGACCGCATCCGAAGGCTGGACCGGGACGCCTCGATCGCATCCCTGAGAGGGGTCCACTGCCGCAGCAGCGCTTCGTGTGCGACCTCGACCACGCGATCGCCGTCCGGCTCATGCTCCAGTCGCGACGTCAGCAGGCGCGCGTCCACGAATGCGTCGACGACCTCCGCGTCGGTGGCGCTCAGAGTCTCGCGCCGGACACGGCGCCCGGTGGGCTCGCCGGAACCCTCGATCGTCACAAGACGCATCAGCGTGGGCAGGACCACGTCGCCGTAATTGCGCCTTTCGAGCTCTGCCAGGACCTGATTCGCCCGGCGCTGCAGTGCACCGACGACACCCCCAACCGCTTCATAGTCCTCGACGCGCACGGTCGCGTTCGGCCCGACCCGTTCGTACAGCTCGCGCAGCGTGTACGCCAGAAGGGGCAGGCCGTCGCCCCGATCAGTGTCCTGCTCGGTGTCCAGCACCATCCGCTGCACCAGCCCAGGCGCGAACCGCAGGTCAGCCAAGGCCGCGGGACCTTCGATTACCTCGGGCAGGCGATCCGGACTGAGCGGCTCGACGACCAGGAAGTCGTCCGAGACCTCCGCGAGACCGGACCGCTCCGGCGTGGTACTGAGAAACTCCGACCGCACCGTCTGCACCACCCACAGTGGCACGTCCTCTTGAAGGCTGTTGCGCACCAGACCGAGGAAGGCCCGGCGTTCCTCGGTTCCCGTCCGGGTCAGCAGCTCCTCCGCCTGATTGATGACGAGCAGCACGCGGGAACGGTCGTTGGCCCGATCCACCAGGTCCTCCACGACCCTGCGTAGCGCGCCGTTTCCATTGCTGATGGCCGTCTCGATGTCGGCCCAATCCCGGCTGACGCCGAGCTGCTGATAGGCCCGCGCGAGGCTGCGGCAGAGAGCGACCACGGGACGGCCGCCGGGCCGCAACGGCGGGACCACGATCCATCGGCTGTCCCGCCGGTTCAGCCGCGGGAGTAGCCCGGCGTTCAGCAGTGATGACTTCCCGCTGCCCGACGGTCCGATGATCGCCACCACCCGGCCTGGCTCCCGTTGCAGGGTGGGATGTAGTAGGTCGACCAGCTGCTCGATCTCATCACGGCGGCCGAAGAAGGCGGCCGCATCCTCGGCTTCGAACGGCCTCAGCCCGGGATACACCTCTCGGTTGATTGCTAATGAAAACGAGTCCGCTGGATCGAGGCCGGCGGCCTGCAACCCGCGCCATAGCCGCGAGTAGGCAGCGTCGCCTTCCAGCAGGTTGATTGCCTGCTCAGCAGCCAGTAACGAGAACCGCGACTCGCCATCCACGCTGAGTTGAAACACTGGTCGGTCCAGCGACCGAGCCAGGCAGACCTCCGCGAAGCACCATTGTGACTGCACCGAAGCACGGCTGGCTACGAGAATGACAGCACCGCAGCGGCGCAGCTGCGAGTACAACTCATGTTCCCACGACCGCCCTACAGGGATCCCGTTGACCGGGTCGAAATCAAGGAAGAGTCCGTCGTAACCCGCGGCGGCCAGTCGCTCTTTTACCTCCAGCGCCGCCGCACGATCGACACTGCTGTGGCTGATGAAAATCAACGACATGGGGATGACCTGATGGTCACTTTTGCTTCACGTACCGCGGCATGAACCGGGTATCGATGGCCATCTCGTTGGTCTTGTCGCCCTCGACGATGATGGCCATAGCCTTATCGAGCTTGAAGCTGAAAGTCTTGCCGGCGTCATACCGGCAGGCGCAACTGTAAGCAGCCGGGTTGGTGCTGCTTCCTTTGCACAAGAGGCTCCGCCGCCTGATGAAATTGTTCGCATTGATGTCTTCCGGTGGCGTTTTTCCGGGAAACAGCCCAACCTCGCCGAAGAAGTATTGAGCGGTGGGGTCTAGCCAGTAGCACCTGAAGTCTGTGAGCGGCTGTTCATCCGGCCGCCCAACAAACTCGGTAGGTCTTGACCCTCTTCTGACCCTTCGCGCGTCGGCTGCAGTCTTTGCAATGGCCATCATGACAAAGACCAACGCCAGGACATGAGCGTCGCGATTGCGACTCGCGCGATGGATCGGGCGGCACCGAGATTCGACATCATGGCAAAACCCCTTTTCGGCCCGATCACCGAGCAAAAGGGACCGCGATCCGCAGTCGGCCCGAACGACCGCATCGCCGCTTTCCGTTCTCTCGAACAGATCAGGCAATCGTCCGCATGATCCATCGATGTTAGGGCGATATGTCGCATTTGTATACATGCGGCCTTGCACAGAGGCGCCGAGGTTGATCTCAGACCTCACGCCATCCGTCGCGTTCACTGAGTGCGGTCAACACATCGACCGCCAACTACTTGAGCCGGCGCTCCCGGTCGGCATGTTTTTTGCGCAGAACTCCCTGGGCATCAACGCCGATCGACGCGCCGGCTATCTCACCCACGCTGGGCACCGCGTCCGACCGTGCCGGGCTGACGAGCCTTAACCGGGCGCCGGGGTGCACACGCGGTGCACCGGACGACAGAACCGCAGAATCACAGGAATGTGAGGATTCGGAGGATCCAGCGTCTGACTAGTCAGGGCGGACATCGACACCGGTGGAGCTAAGGGTGTCCAGGTTCACGACATTGTTCATAGATGAGTCGAGACATCGTTCACAGCTGGTCGGCACGCTGCCGAGGGATCATCTCCATCAAAACCGGAGGGCTCAGACGGCGAGGTTCCTCCACCGCTGCCATTCCTGTCGGCGCGCAGCCGCGGTCAACGTGCATTGGAATCGGCCCGTGCCGATCAGGCTTGACCGCGGCGAGCACCGGCATACCATCCGCGCGCGGAGGAACGCCGCCCCAGTACTAGAAGATCAACATCGTTATGAACAATCTCTCTGCTCATATCTGAACGATGTCTCGACTCATCACATCGGTGGAGCTAAGGGGACTCGAACCCCTGACCTTCTCGTTGCGAAGGCTCCTCCTACGCCGAGCGGGCTCGTCTGGCACCGTGCCGACCGGTGCATGAGATGCATGGCGAGTGCTGGTGTCTCAGGTTGGGAGCACACAGGGGGCACACGGCGACGACGCGGCAAGCTACGACCGGGGACAGCAGGCCTCACTGCTATACGCGCCTTCAGCATCGAGAGGCGAACCGGCCCAGCCGACTCCGCAGGTCGTGGCCCAGACAGCTCGTCGGCCCTGATCCATCGTGGTCCATTGTGCTGCGCAGCCCACGTCGAAGTGACGGAGCACGAGAGCCATAAGCAGTTGGCGCTCCTGCCGCCTTTTCGTGTAGTCCTGTCGGGTGTCCGTCCGAGATTCACTTCGATGCTCGCATCGCCGCCATCGACGCGGCCGCGCACGGCGGCATGCACGCTCCGGACGTCATCGACCCAACGGTAGACTTCCTCGCCGAGCTCGCGGGCAACGGAGCCGCCCTTGAGTTCGGAATCGGCACCGGACGGATAGCGACTCCGCTTCGCGCTCGGGGAATCTCCGTCTACGGACTCGACCTTTCACCGGACATGGTCGCGGCGTTGCGCGACAGGCCGGGCGGCATCGACATTCCGGTGACGATCGGTGACATGGCCACCGTCCGTGTGGAACGACAGTTCACCCTCATCTATGCGGTGTGGAACAC
>Ga0126313_10000954_pt1 | contig 14638 bp, 15 predicted proteins | sample Plot105A_FD_89954 | JGI IMG/M metagenome (GOLD analysis project Ga0126313, IMG submission 89954) | Serpentine soil microbial communities from UC McLaughlin Reserve, CA, USA - Plot105A | ecosystem: Environmental > Terrestrial > Soil > Grasslands | place: USA: UC McLaughlin Reserve, Lake County...
CGAGATCGGGCGGACCGACTCGTTCCTGCACGACATGATCGTCAAGCAGATCGAGGGGCACTGGATCATGCTGCTGTCCTACTGGGACGGCGGCTGGGTGCTGCTCAACGTCGACGACCCGGCGAACCCGGTGTTCCTCGGCGACAGCGATTACCCGGCGGTCGATCCGGAGCTGCTGGAGTCGTTCGGTGCGTCGCTGACGCCCGAGGGCAACGCGCACCAGGCGGAGTTCACGATCGACAACCGGTTCATCATCGGGACCGACGAGGACTTCGCTCCGTACCGTACGGGCGCCTTCCAGATCCTCACGGGCGAAGGCGCCGGCGAGTATCCGTCGGCGATCGTTCCAGGCGGAGCGGCTCCCGCGATGCTCGAGGATCTGACGCTGTCCGGGCCGGTCGTCTACGGCGGCTATGGGTGTCCCGACTCGGCGCCGATCCCGTCGCCGGAGGACATACCCGGCTACCTCGACATGCTCGAGGAGGGCGACGAGAAGATCATCGTCCTGCAGCGCGGGCCGGCTGGCGACCCGTCGGCGCCCGAGGAGGCCTGCTTCCCGGGTCAGAAGGCGCACCAGGCGGTCCTTGCCGGCTGGGACGCCGTCGTGTTCGTCCAGCGCCACCTCGGCGCGAGCGAGGGCGCAGACGTGGCGTTCTGCGGCTCGGGCGCGTTCGTGGACGACGTCGTGGCCGTGTGCACGACGCACGAGGCGTTCCACAAACTGTTCGGCCTGGAGCCCACCGAGGGTCCCTGGACCTATCCGGAGAGCATTGCCATCGGGACGATCGGCGAGCGGATCATGGTCGACTCCCTGTTCGACGGCTGGGGCTATGTCTGGCTGCTCGACGCGGAGACGCTGAAGCCGCTGGACACCTTCGCGATTCCCGAGGCGCACGATCCGGCGTTCGCGTTCGGCTTCGGCGACCTGACCGTGCACGAGGTGGCAGTGGACCCGCAGGATCCGAGCCTCGCGTACCTCTCGTACTACGCGGGCGGGATCAGGGCGATCCAGATCCAGTGCGCGAATCCGGATGACACGAGCACCTGCGAGCTCGTCGAGGTCGGGGGCTACCTGTCCCCCGAGGGCAACGACTTCTGGGGGGTGGAGACGTTCGTCGGCGACGACGGCCGCACCTACATCCTCGGAAGCGATCGCGACAGCGGCCTCTGGATCTTCGCCGATCCGTGAGCCGCGCCTGACGCGAGAGACATCGGTGAGGGGCCGGCCGACCGCCGGCCCCTCCCGGCTCGCCGGCTGACACAAACCATGTCTTCGAGAATCGCAACGAGAGGCGCATCTGCAGTCATCGCGGCGCTGGTGGTCGCGCTCGGGGCAGCGCCCACCGCGGAAGCGGCAACGCGCCGAGCCACGGATCGCGAGGCCCGCGTCCGCTTCACGCTGGACGGTCGCGTGCTCACCGCCCGCCTGCTCCGCGGAGCACCGGCGCGAGTCCGCCGGCAGCTGTTCGGCCGGACCATCAAGGCCGTGTGCGGCACCGACTTCAACTTCGACCGCGGCATCAAGGTCCGCCACACGCGCCTGTGGCCGCGCGGGCGCAGGGCGGTTCGCTTCCGCTTCCGCCGCGACATCTCGCGGCGAGCCAGGTGGTGCTTGCTCGAGCATCCTCGCGGCGGGGACGTGGCCTACGCCAACTTCCCTCGCTAGGCCGGTCCTCGTCGTCAGAAGCGACGGCCCCCGAGCCGCATGTGTCCGTCTAGACTGTCGCGCATGTGCGCGCAGTGCATGATGGGCGCGACGACCGCCGCCGCCGGGGTCACCGGCATGCGCGCATGGCTCGTCGCCAAGGGATTCAGTTGGATGACGCCGCGCAGGACGCGCCTCGCGACCATGTCGATGATCGCGGTCGGCCTGATCGGCGCCTCCTTCGGCCTCAGCGGCACCTGACCGACGGGGCGGTCGAGCCGCCCCGCCGGAATTGTGCGAACGTCAATCGCAGTAGGCCGGAGCTGCGCCCACCGGCTCGTAGCACAGCGCGTTGCCCTGGTTCGAGTTGCCCTCCAGGAACCGGATGTGCTTGACCTCGTTCTCGAACCGGCCCTGGTACTTGAGGACGTACAGGCCGTTGCGTAGATCGATCACGTAGATCAGCCCGTCCTTGATGATCGGGTAGCTCCACATCACGACCTTCTCGTGCCGGCCCGTGTCGGGGTCGGACGAGAGCCGCGGATCCTCGAGCATGACCTCCGGCAGCGGCTTCGGGAAGAACTCGGCCAGCTGGTACGGCGCCCACGGATGCTGGATGTTGATCGCCTGGAACCCGCCGGAGTGCCAGGTGGTGAAGGCGATCCGCGGGGTCAGGGTCGGGTTGTGAGCCGAGTACGACGTATGCGGCGGGTTCCAGTCGTCGCACGTCGACGGGTCGTTCTCCGGCAGCCTGTACTCGGCCTCGACCGTCGGCGCGGTCGGATCGGAGATGTCGATCATGCGCGCCCACCCCCACGGGCAGCCGTGCCCCGGCCCCGTGGCCGTCCCATAGACCTCGTCGGAGACGTACGCCCAGTCACGGCCCCACAGCTTGATGGCGCTGTGGGCTCCAGGCCCGTCCCAATGCGGGCGATTCTGGTTGACGGTGATCGGGTGCGGCTGCGCGAGAGGCGCGCCAGCCGCGAACTCGGACACGTCGACCACGGCGAACCCGCCGGTCAGCAGCGCGTAGTACGCCCTGCTGCCGTCGTTGCTCACGGAGAGGGAGTGCAGCCCGCCCCCCGGCACCTCAGCCGGCGCGGGCGCGGGCGGGAACCGCGTGTAGCCGTGCGGTCCTCCGAACGCGCCGTACAGGCTGACCGGCGCGTTCCCCTCCGGTACGCCCGAGATGTCCCACACCGCGAGCGGGCACGACGGTACGCCGCCGGACGTCCCGCAGTTCGGGTTCGTGCTGGCGTTACCGGCGAAGATGAGCGCGCGCTCGGGGTCGTTCGGGTCCTCCCAGAGGAAGAACTCGTGCGTGTTGATGTTGAGCTGCGTCAGCAACCGCGGGTTGGTCGCGTTGTCGCCCCCGATGTCGTAGAAGCGGAAGTTGCTGACCGACGGCGCGGTGCAGTGATGCAGGGCGTCACCAATGCCGCAGTTGGTGTTGAGTACGATCAGGACGTCCTGCGACCGCCACACGCGCAGCTCCCGCGAGGACTCGCCCGGGGCCGCGAACAGTGGCGGACCGAGCAGCGCGGGATCGGACGGATCGGAGATGTGGACGATCATCACGCCACCTGTGGGCATGCCCTCGTGTCCGCCGTCGGTCCGGCTTCCGACGTACGCGTAGTCGCCGTGGATCGCGATGGCGGCGTTCATGCCGCGGTTCATCAGCGGCTCATGCCCGACCTGGGTCAACGAGCCGGTCTTCGGCGGCGGTGCGGCCGTCGCCGCCGCGGGCACCAGTGGGATGAGCGCCGCGATCGCCACGAGCGCTCTGCGCCAACCTGATACGGACATGTCGCCTCCCCGGTCGTGACGGCTGGGGGAGCGCCGGCCATATCCCCGCCAGGTCCCGAGGTCTCCCAGATCTCGTTCCGCTCCCCAGGCCCCTGATCACCGCCGACGGGGAGCATGAAACGCGCCGGGTCGGCGCGCGCCCGCGGGCGGGCTGCGATGATCCTCGACGTGCAGCGGCGCATCGCAATGGCGTTGCTGTCGGTGCCGCTGGCGGGGGCCGGGTGGCTTACAGCGCATTCGGTCGCTTACGAGCTGGCGGAGCCGGACAGCCACGATCGCGCGAAGGTGCTCTCCGCGACCGGTCACGGCTACCTCGAGTTCGAGCCCCTGTTCATCGCGTGCGGGTTCGTGCTCATGGTCGCCGGGCTGTTCGCGAGCGTGACGGAGGGCATTCGCGATCGCCCGCATGCGCGCCCTCCGTCGCGGCTATTCGCGCTGACGCCGGTGCTCGCCTTCGTCGTGCTCGAGCACGTGGAGCGCCTGGCCGAGCACGGAAGCTTTCCCTACGATCTCGCACTCGAGCCGACGTTCCTCGTCGGGCTCGTGCTCCAGCTGCCGTTCGCGGTCGCCGCGCTGAGCTTCTCGCACGCCCTTCACGCGCTGGCCCACGCGCTCGGACACCTCCTTCGATACTGGGCCCGTCCTGGGCGGCCGTTCCACGCGACGACGCCGCCGCTCGCCCTGGCCCAGCCCTCGCCCGACGCGGCTCGTCCGCTCCCGCTGGCGCTGGTGCCCGGGAGCGGGCCGCGCGCGCCGCCGGCCGCGCGCGGCGTGTAAGTCGAACTCGCGCGCGCAGGCGCGCGTAGGGGAGGTACATGATCTTGCTGCATTCCCAGCCCCGGGGTTGGGTGCTCGCAGCCGGAGCGACGGCGTTGGCCACGCTCGCGGCCGCCGCGCCCGCCTCCGCACATTCGACGCTGATCGCGACAGAGCCCGCGCGGGATGCCGTCGTCTAGCACTCGCCCAAGCGGGTCGGGCTGCGCTTCGACGAGCCTGTCGAGACGGCGCTCGGTGCGGTGCGCGTCTATGACGGCTCCGGCGCGCAGGTGAGCGCCGAGGGGATCCTGCGGCCCGCGCGGGAGCAGGTCGCGCGGCGATCGACGACGATCTCGAGCGAGGCACGTACACGGTGGCCTGGCGGGTGATCTCCGCGGACTCGGACCCCATCAACGGCGCGTTCGTGTTCCACGTCGGCGCCCCGGGGCCGCAGCCGAGCGGCGTCGCCGCGCAGGTGCTCGAGGACACGCCGTTCGCAGTATCGGTCGCCTACCTCGGCGGGCGCTTCCTGGACTTCACGCTGCTGCTGCTCTGCTGCGGCGGGACGGCCGCGCTCGCGATCGCGCTGCGCGGTGCGGCGGAGCCGCTGCGCCGGCGCCTGCTCGGCGCCGTTGCGCTGCTCGCCTGCGGGCTGGCCGCCGTCGCGCTCGCCGGGCTGCCGCTGCAGGGCGCGGCGGCCGGCGGCACCGGGCTGGGCAACGCCTTGACGGTGGACGTGGTGACTCCGGTCGCCGGGACGCGCTTCGGCCACTACTCGCTCGCGCGGATCGGGCTCGCGGTCGCGCTCGCGTCGTTGATGCTGCTGGCCCGGCGGCGTGGCGGCCGCGCCGGCGATCCGCTGCTCGCGGTCGCGCTGGCGCTGGCCGTGGCCGCCGTGTTCACCCCCGGCCTCTCCGGGCATGCGAGCACGATCGGCGCCGGCTCCGTCGTGGCGGACGCCGCGCATGTCCAGGCCGCGTCGATATGGGTCGGCGGGCTGGCGTTCGTCGTGATCGCGCTCGTGCTCGCGGGCGAGCAGCGCGGGCCGCTCGCCGCCTCGGCCGTCCCGCGCTTCTCCGCTATGGCGGTGGCGTCCGTCGCCGTGCTGCTCGTGGCCGGCGCCGTCAACGGCTACCTCCAGGTGCGCGCTTGGCGCGCGCTGTGGGAGACCGAGTACGGGGTGCTGCTGCTGATCAAGGTCGGCCTCGTCCTGCCGCTGCTGGCGCTCGGCGCGTACAACAACCGCTGCGCCGTGCCGCGCCTGCGTGCGCAGATCGCCTCGGTGATCGAGCGGCGCCGCTTCCTGCGCTTCGCGGGCGCCGAGCTCGCGATCATGGTGACGGTCGTCGGCGTCACCTCCGCTCTCGTGAACGCCCCTCCCGCGCGCACCGAGATCGAGGTGCACGAGGCGTTCTCCGAAGAGCTGGAGCTCGGCCCGTTCATGGCGCACATCGAGGTGATGCCGGCGATGGCGGGACGCAACGAGATCCGCCTGGAGTTCGAGCGTCATGCCGCGCGCGGCATGACGCTCGTTATGCCGCGCCGGTTGTTATGCCGAAGCGACGAACGCGGGCGTGTTGGCGTGCCGTGATCGCGTCGGTTCGCTCGGCATAATCGCGACGGCCTGACGGAGGCTCCTCAGCCGGATTGTCCATGTCCGGGTGAGGAGGTCGTTGCGATGAGGGATCCGTTGCGGGTGCGGGTGAGCGGCCCGTTGGAGCCGTTTGTCGCGGGGTTCGTCGCCGAGCTCGGCGACCGGGGCTTTGCGCGCGTGTCGGTGGTCGCTCGGGTTCAGCTGGTCGCGCATCTGAGTCGCTGGATGGCGGCGCGGCGTGTCGCGCCGGCGGAGTTGACGCGTGACGTGATCGAGCGGTTCGTCGAGTCGCGTCGGGCTGCTGGGTATCGGCACTTCTTGACGTCGGGCGCGTTGGCGCACCTGCTCGGGTATCTGCGCGTCCTGGGTGTCGCGCCCGTGCCGTGCGCCGTGTCGACCGCCGCGCCGGCTGACCTGCTGCTTGAGCGCTACCGCGGCTATTTGGTCGGTGAGCGGGGGTTGGCGGCGGGCACGGTGCGCTACTACGAGAGCGTCGCGCGGTCGTTTCTCGGCGTTGTGTCCTCGTCGCAGGGCGAGCTTGACGTGGCCGGGATGAGCACCGCGGTGGTCGGCAGCTTCGTGTTGGAGGAGTGCGGCCGGTGCAGTGCGGGCTCGGCGAGCAATGTGGTCGTCGGGCTGCGATCGTTGCTGCGCTACTTGCACGTCGAAGGGCTCGTCGCCGGTGATCTGGCGGCGGCGGTGCCGTCGGTCGCGCCGCGCCCGCGAGGGCTGCCCCGGGCGCTTGCGCCCGCGGTGGTCACGCGGCTGCTTTGCAGTTGCGATCGGCGCCGCGCGAAGGGTCGGCGCGACTACGCGGTTCTGATGGTGCTCTCGCGGTTGGGGTTGCGCGCCGCCGAGGTCTCCGCGATCGAACTGGCCGATGTCAACTGGCGCGACGGCGAGCTGCTGGTGCGCGGCAAGGCTCGTCGCCGCGACCGGATGCCGCTGCCCGTCGACGTCGGCGAGGCGCTGGCGGGCTACATCCAGCGCGGTCGTCCGCGCGTCGAGAGCCAGCGGCTGTTCTGGCGCGTGACGGCGCCGATCGGCCCGCTGACGAGCGATGCCGTCAGCGAGATCGTCCGCCACGCATGCCGGCGCTGTGGGCTGCCGGTCGTTGGCGCCCACGCCCTGCGCCACACCGCCGCGACCGAGACGTTGCGCGCGGGCGGGTCGCTCGCAGAGATCGGCCAGCTGCTGCGCCAGCAGACGGCGTTCACGACCGCGATCTACGCCCGCGTCGACCGCACGGCGCTCTCAGAGCTCGCGCGCCCGTGGCCGGAGACCGGGCGATGAGCGCGCTGCGGCAGGCGTGCGAGGACTACCTGGCGCTGCGTCGCGCGACCGGGTTCAAGCTCACCCGGCACGGCCGGATGCTCCCGGACCTCGTCGCCTATCTGGAGGCCGCGGGCTTGGCGACGATCACGACCAGCGCGGCGCTGGAGTGGGCGACACTCCCGGCCGGGCACCCGCAGGAGTGGGCATCGCGGCTGTCGGTCGCGCGCGGCTTCGCGCGGTACCTCAAGACGCTGGACGAGACCTGCGAGGTGCCGCTCGCCGACCTGTTGCCCAGCCATCGCCGGCGGCTTGCCCCGCACCTGTATTCCGGAGAGGAGATCGCCGCGTTGATGACGGCGACCGAGGCGATCTACTTCCCGCAGCGCGGCGCGACCTACCGCACGCTGATCGGGCTGCTGGCCGTCACCGGGATGCGCATCGGTGAAGCGATCGCGCTGAACCGCGACGACGTCGACCTAACGGCCGGCCTGGTGACCGTGCGCGCCGGGAAGTTCAACGCCGCGCGCGAGCTGCCACTGCACGACAGCACGGTGCGCGCGCTCGACGAATACCGGATGCTGCGCGACCGCTGCTGGCCGACGCCGAAGGCGCCCGCGTTCCTGTTGTCGATGCGCGGCACGCGGCTGCTCCAGAGCCACGTCCGCGAGACCTTCCGCGACCTGCGCCGGCACGCCGGCATCAGCGTCGGACCTGGGGCCCGGCAGCCGCGGGTCCATGACCTGCGCCACAGCTTCGCGGTCGCGACGATCGTCGACTGGTACCGCGCCGACGTCGACGTCGCCGCCAGGCTGCCACGGCTGTCGAGCTATCTCGGGCACTCCGCCCCCGAGGCGACCTACTACTACCTGCAGGCCACCCCGGAGCTGCTCGCGCTCGCCGCCGAGCGCCTTGAGCGATTGGAGGCGCGGTCATGACGCCGCTCGCACCGACGCTCCAAGCGTTCTTCACGCAGCGGCTGATCGACCAACGTCGGGCCAGCCCGCACACGATCGCCTCCTACCGCGACACCTTCCGGCTGCTGCTGGCGTTCGCTCACCAGCAGACCGGCACACCGCCATCCTGCCTGCGACTCGAGCACCTCGACGCGCCGCTGATCGTCGCGTTCCTCGCGCACCTCGAACAGCAGCGCCACAACACCGCACGCACCCGCAACGCCCGATTGGCCGCGGTGCACTCGCTGTTTCGCTTCGCCGCCCTGGCGCATCCCGACCAGGCCGCGCTGATCGCGCGGGTGCTCACGATCCCGCCCAAACGCCAAGACAAGCCGGTCGTGACGTTCCTCACCGAGCCCGAGGTCGACGCACTGCTCGCAGCACCCGACCGCAGCGGATGGCTCGGCCGACGCGACCACGCACTCATGCTGCTGATGATCCAAACCGGGCTGCGCGTCTCCGAACTCACCGCACTGCGGAGCTGCGACGTCGAGCTCGGCCGCGGCGCTCACGTCCGCTGCGAGGGCAAGGGTCGCAAGCAGCGCGTCACCCCGCTCACCAGCCAGACCGTCCGCGTCCTACGCGCCTGGTTGGCCGAGCAGGCCAGCGAGCCGAACGATCCGCTTTTCCCCGCCAGCCACGGCGGCCCGCTCAGCCGCGACAGCGTCGAGCGGCTCGTCGACAAGCACGCCAAGCTCGCCGAGCACGCCTGCCCGACGCTCGCTGGCAAATCGATCTCGCCGCACGTGCTGCGACACACCAGCGCGATGCGCCTGCTGCACGCCGGCGTCGACGTCACCGTGATCGCGCTCTGGCTCGGCCACGAGTCCACACGCACCACCGACATCTACCTCCACGCCGACCTCACGCTCAAAGAGAAAGCACTCGCCCGCACCAGCCCACCGCACACCCGCGCCGGACGGTACCGCGCCCCCGACAGCCTCCTGGCGTTCCTGGACGGCCTGTGATTATGCCGAGCCCTCCACCACGACAAACCGAGTCGGCGCGCGCGATCACGGCGCCCAGCACGATCGATTCGGCATAACAACCGGCGCGGCATAACGAGCGCGGACGGCCCGCCGAGGTGCGGGTGTCGGCCGCGCTCGAGTCGAACAACATCGGGCCCCTGCGCTTCGAGACGCGCCGCCGGATGGACGGACGCGAGTACGTCGTCAACGCGGCGGACCTCGCGCCGGCCGGTGACTGGCAGCTCCGGGTCGAGGCGCGACGGGGCCAGTTCGAGCTGTTCACAGAGACCGTTTCCGTACCGATCGAAGAGGGTGAGAGATGAGACCCGCCACCGCAATAGCCGCAGCGGCGGTCGCAGCGCTGGCGCTACCGGCCGTGGCCGCGGCGCACGTGACCGTGAACCCGCCCGAGTGGAAGGCGGAGGGCTTCGCTCGTTTCGCGATCCGCGTCCCTACGGAGCGGCCGGATGCGTCGACGACCAAGATCAGCGTCAAGCTGCCCGAGGGCGTCTTCTTCGTCAGCTTCCAGCCGAAGCCGGGCTGGAAGCGGGAGGTCAAGATGGCGAAGCTCGACGAGCCGGTCGACCTCCTCGGCGACAAGGTGACCGAGCGCGTCGACACCGTCACCTGGTCCGGCGGGCGCATCATGCCGGGCGAGTTCGACGAGTTCGGGATGTCGCTGCGGATGCCGGAGCAGGAGGGCCGGGAGATCGCGTTCCCGGCGGTGCAGACCTACTCGAGCGGTGAAGTCGTGCGCTGGATCGGCGAGCCCGACGCCGAGCAGCCGGCGCCGCGCGTGAAGGTGCTCCCCGCGGCGGCGGAGGGGGATGCCGGCGCGGCTGCGAGCCCGGCCGCCAGCCCCGCGCCGACGCCTGCGGCCCAGGAGGACGACGGCGGCAGCGACACGCTGGCGATCGTCGCGCTCGTGTGCGGGATCGGCGGGCTCGCGGCCGGCGGTGCGGCGCTCGCGATGAGCCGCCGGGGCGCCCGCGCCATCGCCTGAGCGCCGCCACCGGGGCCGACGGACCTTGCGTCCTCGGCCCCGGCCGCGGCGGCGTTTCAAGCTAGGTCGGCGCAGGCGATCTTCGGCCCGCCCGCCGTGCTCCCGCCGGGCGGGATGTAGTGGATGACGATCGACTGGGCCTCCGGCCGTGCGACCCAGTCGGCGCTTCCGCGCCCTTGGGCGACGCCGTCCTCGTTGGCGGTGATCCCGGCCATCGGGTCGCTGGTCGACGAGAGCCACAGCTCGTTCGGCGGCATCGCCGGGCCGAGCGGATCGTTCTTGTAGTGCGCTCCGCCGGGGTTGTCGGCAGAGCACGGTGCGTTGTGGAGATGCGCCGCATAGGTCGCCCCAGGCTCGAGGCCGCGCACGACGATCTTGGCGAAGGTCCCGTCGTCGGTTCGCGTGAGCTGGGCGATGCCCTCGATCTGCAGCCCGAGCTCGGTGCCGGCGGGGAGCGTCACGAACGTTCCGCGCGTCTTGGTCGCAGCTCCGGCGGCAGGCGCGGCGGCGAGTGCTATCGCGAGCACGACTGCCGCGTACGTCATTGACCTCATAGAGGCTCCTTTCCGACGATGTACTGATCGGTGTCCGTTCACGCAGAGCGGGTACCCCGGCAGTTGCGCGGAGTACCACCCGATACGTTCGCGCGGGACCGGGGGAGGTCAACAGAGCGATGCGTGCGATCGTCCGTCTCACCGCTGCCGCCAGCGCTGCCCTGATCGGGTCGCTGGCTCTAGCCGTCACCGCTTTCGGCCACGCCGAGCTGCTGAGCACGCAGCCGCGGGAAGGGCAGGTACTGAAACGCGCGCCGCGTGCGGTCGTGCTGACCTTCAACGAGGGCATCGACCCTGCTCTGGTGCGCCTGCAGGTGACCGACGCGGAGGGACGCCGCGTCGACCGCGGCGAGATGTTCAACCCTGGCGGGCGCGAGGAGGTCCTGGCGGTGCGTCTCGCGCCGGAACTCGCCGGTACGCTCGTGGCGCGCTTCCGCGTCGTCTCGGAGGACGGCCATCCCGTCGCCAAGCGCCTCAGCTTCCGGGTACGGCAGGAGCCCGCTGATCAAGAGGCTGCGCAGTCCACCCCGGCGCCGACCGAAGAACCGCCTCCGCCGTCGTCGATGCCGGCGGACGAATCCGATCATGTCGACGCCGGCACCGGCGACGTGACGGATGCCAGCTTCGCGGCGACGCGGGCGGTCGGCTATCTGGCGATCGCGCTCTCGATCGGCGGCGCGCTGTTCGTCTTCGTGGCCTGGCTTCCGGCCCTTGCGCAGGTCGCGACGGGGCGCGGTGAGTGGGTGCACGTGTCCGCGGCGTTCGCCAAGCGCCTGCGCCAGATCGTTCTCGCCTCGGTCGTCGTCGGGCTCGTGGCGACGGCGCTCGCGATCGGCTCGAGGCCGCCACGGCGGCGGGCGTGTCCTTCTGGTCGGCGCTGGATCCCGACATGGTCGACAGCGTGTCGGAGACGCGGCCGGTGCGGGCGTGGAGCGTCCGGATCGTCATCTGGCTCGTGCTCGGCGCGCTCCTGCTGGCGGCGCTGCGGCCGCACCGGCTGCCGGCGATTCGACGCGCCGCTCCGGGGCGGAGGGCACCGCGATCGGTCCCGCGCCGAACCGGTTTCAGCTCGTCGTGCTGCTGGGCGCGGCGATCGGGCTCGCTCTCACCGCTCCGCTCGCCGGCCATAGCGGCGAGCACTCGCCGCGGGGCCTGCTCCTGTGTACCGACACGATGCACGTGCTGTGCTTGAGCGCATGGCTCGGTGGTCTCGTGACGCTCTTGATCGCGCTTGCGATCGTCGCCCGCCTGATGCCGGGTACCGACCGCACACCGCTGATGGCCCTCCTGGTCGGGCGCTTCTCGTGGATGGCGAGGATCGCCGTCGCGCTGCTGCTGCTGACCGGCGTGATCCAGTCGATCGCGCTCGTGGGGTCGTTCAGCGCTCTGGTCGACACCGATTACGGGCTGCTCGTGCTCGCGAAGATCGCGCTGTTCGCCTTGATGATCGGGCTCGGCGCCTACAACCAGCGGTGGGCCCTTCCGCGTCTGAGACAGCTGGCGACTCGCGGGGCGGAACCGGGCCGTGCCGCCGCGCTACTGCGCCGGTCCGTCGCGCTCGAGGTCGGGTTCGCGCTCGTCGTGATCGCAGTGACCTCGGTGCTCGTGGTCACCGAGCCGGCGAGCCCGGGGTGAGCCGATCTCCATGACGTGGAGAGGGCGGCCGACGGCCGCCCTCTCCGATCGCCTATTCGCTCGAGCGCCGTCTCACGGCGAGCCGAGGGAGAACTCCAACGTCTGCGGGTTCAGATAGGGCAGCTTCTTCGCGCCCGCTTCCCACTTGCCCGACAGGTTCCAGATCAGGAGTCCGCGCGTGATGTCGGACTCGTAGATCCGGTTGTTGTACCAGTACGTCGACCAGTCGCCGCCGAGCTGTGTCGGGACGAGCGGCGCCGGGTCGGCGTACGCGATCGCGGTCGCGTTCGCCGGGTCGGTGAAGTCGACCACGCTGATCCCGGCCTGGTAGTTGCCGCCGACCAGCAGGTAGCGCCGATCGGTCGGCACGACGTTGTAGTTGTGGATCGTGCAGTTCTCGGCTGCGGTCTGCGGCCGAGGCAGGACGAACTGCCCGAGCTTCGCACCGCCGTTCGTCGCGTCGTAGAAGAACCAGCTCTTCTTGACGTCCGGGTCGGTGGCCTCGCACTCCGGCGCAGCGCCGCCGCCGGGCTCCCAGCCGAGGATGATCACCTTGCCGTCAGGCGAGAACGCCGCCGAATGCCAGTTGCCGTTGCAGAGCGGCCCACCGGTGTTGCAGACGCCCGGCTCCTCGATCGTGAACAGCGGGACCGGGTCCGCCTTGCTGCCGCCGGGGAACGCGTTCGGCCCGATGTCGAACACGTTGCTCATGTGGCCGGAGGCGACGGCGAGCAGGTTGGCGTCACCGAGGATCACGCCGTTGTCGTGCGCGGCGTGGCCACCCTCGAGCGGCTCACGATGCAGCCAGCGCGCCGCGCTCGGGTTCGAGAGCGGTACTTCGAGGATGTCGAGCCAGTTGCAGTCCCGCATGCCCTCCGGCAATGCATTGTTGCCGCCGGACGTAGCGTTGTAGATCAGCAGCCGGTTGTTGGCGAGATCGGGAGCGGCGGTCGCCGTGTGCGAGCCGCATCCGAGGTTGCCGTTCTTCAGCGCTCGATCGGCCATCGGCCGGGCGCTGAGCTCCACTTCGCCGATCCGCTCGGGGTTCTCGAGATTCGAGATGTCGAAGATGTGCACGCCTTCGAAGCCGACGGGCACCGGCTCACCGTCGCATTCGGTCGCAGCGGTCGGGTTGCCGACGGCGGCAGGCGAGTTCCACGACCGGACGAGGATGTTGCCGTAGACAACCACGTCGCCCTGGTTGCCGGCGCAGCTCGTGAACGAGATCTGCCGCGGGCTCTCCGGGTCCTAGATGTCGACGATCCGGAAGCCGAGGTAGTGGCCCTGGAACGCCAGCTTGCCCCTGAACGCCAGATCCGAGTTGGCCGTGAACGGGTTCGCGGCCGAATTCGGGAACGGCGAGAACCCCAGCGGATGCAGGTTCTGTGTGTACGTGTACGTTTCGACGGGCGGCGGCGCCTGCGCGAGCGCCGCGGACGGCGCAACGACGGCGAGCACCAGCGCTGCCGCTACCCAGCAGAGACCCTCATAGCATCCCCTCCCCCGTGGATGGATGGACGGCGCACGCGAACGCTGCGCCGAGTTGTCGCTCGATGGTTCGGATCCGGGCCGGCTCGGCCGATCGCGGATCGAGATCGTGTGTTCCCGCAATGCCCTGCCACCCGCCCGATAAGCGGGCGTCGGTCACGCGGCCGGCGAGCCGCCGCGCAACGGCCGGCACGCAGCGTGATCTGCGCATCATGAACCTCCCTCCCGGTGCCTCCTCTACCTCCCGGCACGTCCGACACCTCGCAGTGCCCGGCAGTCGCCTGGATCAACCGGGAAACCTCGCGCATGCTCGACCACGGGTCAAGCTCCGAGTGCACACGGCCACGGCCGGTGCGGCGCCACGGCCATCCTCGGCTAGCCATCAGACAGCCAGCAGCCTCCTGCGAGGGCGGCGGCGCGTCGTGTGCGTTCTGCGCAACCTCCGAAGAACTTCCGAAGCCGCGGACGCCCTGCTCACGCGGTCAGCGCCGCTCGCGGTTCACCCACAAGTCGAGCGGAGACCCCGAAATGACGGCTCCTTCAAACGTGCGGCGAGGCTTCGGGAAGGCCGTCAGGGCGGGTGCGCCTGAGCCGGGGGATGGCTGGCGTGCCGTAGATCTGCGCGCGTAGCCGGACACAGCGAGCGCCCCGGCTCAGGTCGGGGCACTCGCTGCGGAAACATCGACGCCGGCTAGGCCGGACGGTGGTCTGGTCCGCGCCGGCAGGTCTGCGCGGCCGTTGGGGTTGGGACCGGGATCCGCCGGCTATGCGGTGGCGGGGGCCGGGCCCGGCCCAACGGGGCTCGCGTCGTCCTGGCTCGGCGGCTCGTGGCCGCCCATGTCCAGGCGGAAGGGCGGATAGATGTCGGTCATCAGGCCCGCGTACGCGGCGACGCGGAACACCCAGCGATTCATGCCGAGGACGAGGTAGTAGATGCCGCGCGGGTAGCGGCCGCGGACGA
>Ga0126313_10000956_pt1 | contig 14631 bp, 14 predicted proteins | sample Plot105A_FD_89954 | JGI IMG/M metagenome (GOLD analysis project Ga0126313, IMG submission 89954) | Serpentine soil microbial communities from UC McLaughlin Reserve, CA, USA - Plot105A | ecosystem: Environmental > Terrestrial > Soil > Grasslands | place: USA: UC McLaughlin Reserve, Lake County...
GGACGTATCCAGGTCGACGGAGACGAGGATCTGCCGCTGGTTCATGCCTTGCAGGATTCGTTCACGCTGACTGCGCTTTCGGTCCATCACGGCGAGGCCGCGCCCAAGCCGCTCGTCGGCCTGCCGACCCCAGATCCGCGTGTCCCCGACGACCTCGCATGGTGGGACCAGTTCAGGGTCGCCCTCGCGGCCTTCCCGCCGCCCGCAGCCGACGCCCCGTACCTCGATGTCTGCAAGCAGTTCGGCCTTCTCGATGCCGATTCGCCGTACGTCGATCTCGACTCCGAGCGGGCGACCGTCCTCGTCGAGGGCGCCAAGGCGGGCCAGGCGAAGGTCGAGGAGTTGATGCAGCAGGTCCACGCCACGCCGGAGGGCTGGCAGTCCGCGCTGCACCTCTTCGACTACAACCTCCACCGCCTCGGGCTCGGGACGATCGACGCCGCCGGCTGGAAGATCGCTGACCGCACGACGGCCTACGCGACGCGTGCCGTCGCGGCCCGAGCAGGCCTGTGGGGAAACCACGGCTACGAGGCCGACTACGCCGTCATCTGGACCGACGCCGACGGCAATCCGCTCGATGGCAACAACAGCTACGAGCTACGCCTTCCGACCCCGCCCCCCGTGGACGCCTTCTGGTCGCTCACGATGTACGACGGGTCCGACTTCTACCTGGTCGCCAACCCCATGAACCGATACTCGATCGGAGACCGCACACCAGGCCTGAAGCGCAACGACGACGGCTCCATCACCCTCTACATAGGCGACGCCTCCCCCGGCGAGGACGGGGAGTCAAACTGGCTGCCAGCGCCCGCCGCGCCGTTCCGGCCGTGCATGCGCATGTACCAACCGCGCGAGGAGATCCTCGACGGAACGTACGTCCTCCCGTCAATCGCCCGCATCAACGGATAGATGCAGGACTAGGCACGCCCAGGGATCGTCGAGACGCCGGCGGCATTCGCCGGAGCAGATCATCAGGAAGTTGCGTGAGGCCGACCGTCTCCTCGGCGAGGGGCAGGAGGTCGCGGTGGTCGCGAAGCATGGGATGATTGCGGGGAGGTGGTATCAGGCAACCTGAGTTGGCCGCTCGAGCATGCGGTGCGAGTGCACGGCGACAGGCCGGCCGTGATCGAGGGCGCGTGGCGTCTCAGCTATCGAGAGCTCGGCGACAGGGTCGCGCGCTTGGGCGGCGCGCTGGACCGGCTCGAGGTGCCGCCCGGCGGGATCGTCGGCGCGCTCGCGGGCAACATCGCCGCGCACCTGGAGTGCTGGCTCGCCGTGCCTGCGTACGGGCGGGTGATCAACAGCCTGAACCATCGGCTCGCCTTCGATGAGCTGGCGTTCATGATCGACGACTCCGAGACGAACGTGGTCTTGGCCGACGACGCGCGGCTCGAGGTGGCCGTTGCCCTTCGCGAGCGTTGCGAATCGCTGCGACATGTGGTCCACGCCGGCGGTGGACCGTGCCCGGACGACTGCGTCCCGTATGAGTCGCTGCTCGAGCAGAGCGTGGCCGCCCGGCTGCCTGAGGTTCGTGGGGATGCACTCGCGGCGATCTCGTACACCGGCGGCACGACTGGGCTTCCGAAGGGCGTGATGCTCAGCCATGCGAACCTCGTGGCGAATGCCAAGCACTTCTTGTTCACGGACGCGCTCACACGGGAGGACCGCTACGTCCACGCGGCTCCGATGTTCCACGCTGCCGACGCGACGATGGTCTTCTGCCTCACGTGGGCCGGCGGCGCACACATCCTGGTCGATCGGTTCGACCTGCCGCGCGTGATCGAGGCGATCGAGCGCGACGGCGCGACGGTGCTCGTGCTGGTCCCGACGATGGTTCAGATGCTGTTGGACCACATGGAACAGCACCCGGCCGACGTGAGCGGGCTGCGGCTGGTGCATTACGCCGCCGCGCCGATGTCGGAGAAGCTGCTCGAGCGCGCCATGCACACGCTGCCGTGCGAGCTCCTGCACGGGTATGGGATGACGGAGGCGGCGCCCGGCGTGACGTACCTGTCGCCGGCGGATCACCGGCACGGCCGCCACCTGCGCTCCGTCGGGCATGCGATCCCGGGCGTGCAGGTCGAGATCCGCGACCCGAGCGGCGGGCCGGTGCCCGACGGGGAGATCGGCGAAGTCTGCGTGCGCGGGCCGAACGTCATGCTCGGATACTGGAACCGATCCGACGCGACGCGGGAGGTGCTGTCGGCGGACGGCTGGTACCGGACCGGCGATGCCGGCCGCCTCGACGGCGGCTATCTGTATCTCGCCGATCGGCTCAAGGACATGATCATCAGCGGCGGCGAGAACGTCTACTCGATCGAGGTCGAGAACGTCATCGCCTCGCACCCGGCCGTCCGCGAGGTCGCCGTCATCGGCCGCCCGGACGAGCGCTGGGGGGAGCGCGTGCACGCGATCGTCGTGACGGAGCCGAGCGCGGACCTCGACGCGGCGGCCATCGTCGAGCACTGCCGGCCGCGAATCGCCGGGTTCAAGATTCCCCGCTCGGTCGAGTTCCGGGGCGACCCGCTCCCGAAGTCGAGCGCCGGCAAGGTGCTCAAGGCGCAGCTGCGAGCCCGAGCAGACGGGCAGCGTTCTCCTTGAGCACGAGCGGGCGTACCTCGTCGCGGAACGGGGCCGCCTCGAAGTCGGCGAGCCAGCGGTCGGGCGCGATCATCGGGTAGTCCGAGCCGAACAGGACCTGGTGCTTGAGCAGCGTGTTGGCGTACTGCACGAGCTGCGGCGGGAAGTACTTGGGCGACCAGCCGGAGAGGTCGATGAAGACGTGCGGCTTGTGCATGGCGATCGAGATCGCCTCGTCGGTCCACGGGAACGACGGGTGCGCGAGCACGATCTTGAGGTCGGGGAAGTCGACCGCGACGTCGTCGACGTAAATCGGTTGGGAGTACTTGAGGCGGATGCCGCCGCCGCCCGGGAGACCGGAGCCGATGCCGCTGTGGCCCGTATGGAACAGGACGGGCACGCCGGCCTCGGCGGCCACCTCGTAGAGCGGGTATGCCATCCGGTCGTTGGGGAAGAAGCCCTGGATGTTCGGGTGGAACTTGAACCCCCGCATGCCATGGTCGGCGATCAGCCGCCGCGCCTCCTCGACGCCGGCGCGGCCGCGCGCGGGATCGATGCTGGCGAACGGGATGAGCACGTCCGGGCTGGCCGCCGCCGCCTCGGCGACCTCCTCGTTGGGCACCCGGGGCTGTCCCGTCGCCAGCTCGTGGTCGACTGGGAAGACGACCGCCATCATGCGCCGCGCGCGATAGTGCTCGGCGATGTCCTGCGCCGTCGGCCTGGGGAGCTCGCCGCGGAAGTGCCGTGCGGCCGCTTCCACGAGTGCCGGCGGCAGGCTGTCGTGGCCCGCGCGCGAGCGCTCGGCGTGCGTGTGCACGTCGATGGCGACGATGTCGTCCAGCGCCGTCACCACAGCTCGCCCCAGCCGCCCTTGAGGACGACCGCATCGCCCGCGCTCGCCTCGAACGTGAAGCCGCCGTCGGCTCGCCAGACGCGCGTCGTGACGGCCTCGCCGAGCGCCACTGGGGCGGAGAACCGCACGGCCAGGCGCGACGGCTCCCGGCCCGCGACCTCCTCGACCGCACGTCCGGCCAGCGCCATCGTGCAGAGCCCGTGGAGGATGCGCCCGGGCAGGCCCACGGCGCGCGCGGCCTCCTCGTCGAGATGGATCGGGTTGTGGTCGCCGGAGGCGAGCGCATAGCGCTCGGCCTGGTCGGGCGCCACGGCGAAGCTCGACTCGTGCGGGTCGCCGTCGCGAGCAGCGTCGGGGACCGTGGGCGCGGGCTCTCCGCGCTCTTCGGGCGGTTCCAGGCCGCGGAACAGCTCGGTGACGTACTGCTCCGCCACGAGCTCGCCGTCGACGCGGGTCTGAGCTCGGATGACCAGTGCGGCTCCGCTGCGGCGCGCGAAGAGCCCGATCGGCGCTGCGGTGGTGTTCAGCGCCATGCCGGCCTCGATCGGCTGGTGCAGGTGGAGGTCCTGCGCCGCGTGGACGATTCGCCGGCGCGCGTCGTCGGATGAGACCGATCGCGAGGCGGCCGGGATGGTCTCCCACGCGGGCACGATCGCGAACACGGGCCCTGCCGTGCGGCCGCCGGTGGCATCCGCGTAGGCGCGCAGCGCGTCATCGCGGACGTCGTAGCGATGCGGTTCGCCCGTCCGGCCGATCGCGTCGAGGTCGAATGCGCTCACGTCGTCATCCCCGTGGTCTGCCCGCCGCTGGCGGTTATCACCTGGCCGTGGATGAAGTTCGACCACGGCGTGCAAAGCAAGAAGATCGCGCCCGCCGCCTCCTCGGGCGTCGCGGGGCGGCCGAGCGGGATGATCTGGCCCGCCGCCTCGCGCATGCGGTCGGGGATGCCGAGCGGGATCTCCACCCCGCCCTTCTCGAACGTCGCGCCCTCGCTGGCGGACGCCGTCAGGCGGGTCTCCACGAAGCCGAAGGCGACCGCGTTCACGTTGACCTTGAACGGGCCCCACTCGCGCGCGAGCGTCTTGGTCATGCCGACCAGGCCCGCCTTCGCGGTGGCGTAGTTGATCTGCCCGAGGTTGCCCTGCGTGCCGGCGATCGACGTCACGTTGACGACCTTGCGGAAGACCTCGCGACCCTCGGCGGCCTCCTGCTTGGCGGGCTCGCGCAGATGCGGCGCCGCAGCCCGCAGGATCCGGAACGGCGCGACGGTATGGATCTCGAGCATCGCTCGGAACTGCTCGTCGCGCATCTTGTGGGCCATGCCGTCCCACGTGTAACCGGCGTTGTTGACGACGATGTCGATCCCTCCGAACGCGTCCACCGCGCGCTGCACCAGCTCCTCGGCGACTCCGTCGGCGGTGAGGTCGCCGGCGTGGATCGCCGTCTCGCCGGCGATCTCGGACGCGCTCTGCTGGGCCGCGCCGGCGTCGAGATCGTTGATCAGCACCCTGGCACCGTGCTCGGCGAGCAGCGCGGCGGTGGCCCGCCCGATGCCTCGGGCGGACCCCGTCACGATCGCGGCCTTTCCGTCTAGGACGCCCATCAGAACGTGTACTCCTCCGCGTCGGGCGCGGTCTGCGCGTCGCCGAGCGGCTGGAGCCCGCCGGGGGCGTCCTTGCTCGCCTTGGCCACGTACACGAGGCGGCTCGGCGGCTGCGCGGGGTCGGTGAAGTCCAGCTTCCCGGCCACGGTCCCGCCGGTGTCGAGCGCATCGATCGACCGCAGCGCCTCGAGCACCCCCTTGCGCGTGAGGTCCTTGTTCTCGCACGCCTTCGTCAGCGCGGCGTCGGCGATCTGCGCGCCGGCGTAGGCGTACAGCGAGCCGTTCGAGGACGGCGTGCCCTTGGGGAATGCCTGCTCGTAGGCGTCCAGGAAGGTCGTGACGCCATCGGTGTCGAGCCCGAGCGGCGCCATCGACGAGACGACGTAGTAGTTGGCGAGGAGCGCATCGGCCGCCGGCGTCGTGAGCAGTTGCGGCGTCCAGCCAGGCCCGTTGGCGACGATCGGGACGTCGAGTTTCTGTGAGGCGGCGATGCCGGCCAGCGACGCGGCCTGCGGTGGCGCGGCCGAGAACAGGATCGCCTTCACGCCCGCGCGCCGGAAGGCCGCGACCTGGCCGGTCATGTCGGTCTCGGCTGGCGTGATCTTCTGCTCGACGATCTTCAGCCCGTGCTTGTCCGCGGCGAACTTCGATCCCTTCAGCGCGTTCTCGCCGTAGTCGCCCTCGAAGTAGACATGGCCGATCGTGTCGCCTTCCTTGATCCCGTGCTCGCGCATGAGGAAGTCGACGGCGTTGATCGCCTCGATGTCGTAGGTCGTGCCGGCGATGGCGACGTTCTCGTTGGGCAAGATGTCCGACGTCCATCCGGCAAAGTTCAGGAACATCCCTTCCTCCTCGACCGAGGGCAGGAGTGCCGAGGTGATCGAGGACCCGAGGACGAGGCCGAGCCCGATGACGTCGCCGGAAAGCTGCTGGTAGGCGGCGACCGCCTTCTGCGGGTCGTAGCCGGTGTCCTGGACCGCGAGCTTGATCTTGCGCCCGCAGATTCCCCCGTCCTTGTTCTTGGCGTTCCAGTACAGGTTTGCGCCCTCCATCATCGCCTTGCCGTTGGGCGCGAACACGCCGGACAGGTCCGGCAGGTAGCCGAGCGTGATGGTGTCCGCGGTCGCGCCGGGGCCGGTCTTGACGCCGCCGCCGCCGGCCGCCTCCTCGCCATCGTCCGAGCCCTTGCCGCAGCCGGCCATCGCGAGGGCGAGCGCCACGGCCACGGTTCCGAACAGACGTCTGCTCATGCGAGACTCTCCTTGACCTCGGGGGATGGACGCGCGAAGCGGACGAGCCCGGCCAGCCCGTCGCGCGCGAACAGCAGGACGGCGACGATCGCCGCGCCATATAGGAAGCGGCTGAGCTCCGACGCGCCAAGGCCGCCGCTTCCGGGCTCGGCGAGCAGCGGCAGGGAGCCGCTGTAGTGGTTGAGGACCAGCGGCAGCGCGGTGACGAAGACCGCCCCGGCCGCGGCGCCGCCGACCGACCCGGCGCCGCCGATGACGATCATCACCAGGAAGTCGACCGACAGCAGGAACCCGAACGATTCCGGCACGATCCGCCCGAACGCAAGCGCCGTCAGCACGCCGCCGAGCCCGGCGTACATCGACGAGATGGTGAAGGCGGCGGCCTTGTAGCGGACGACGTCGACCCCCATCACCGCGGCCGCGACCTCGCTGTCGCGCACGGTGGCGAGCGCCCGGCCGGGGCGGCTGCGGACGAGATTGCGGCCGTACCAGATCGAGATCGCGACCAGGATCAGTCCCACGTACCACAGCCGCTCCAGCCGGCCGTAGGGAACGCCGAAGATCGTGAGCTCGTCGGGGTCGGTGTTCGAGAAGCTGAAGCCGAAGATGCTGAACGGCTCCACCGCGACGCCTTCGTAGCCGCCCGTGATCCCGGTGGCGTTCTGGAGGATGTGCTGGCCGATGAAGACCAGCCCGAGCGAGGCCAAGCCGAGGTAGATGCCTTTCACCCGTCCTGCGATCGGGCTGAACATGGCGCCCGCGACGCCGGCCAGCGCGACGGCGCCGACCATTCCCAGCACCGGCGGCAGCCCGAGGCCGGCGGGCCCCTCGGAGCCGGGCACCTCTTGGCCGGCCAGCAAGGCGTAGCCGTACGCGCCGACGGCGACGAAGAAGGCGTGGCCCAGGGAGAGCTGGCCCGCGACGCCGACCAGCAGCGTGAGGCCGATCGCGGCGACGATGGCGCCCATGGCGAACAGACCCGTCTGCAGCCAGAAGCTCTCGAGGTAGATCGGCAGCGCCGCGAGCACTGCGACGGCGCCGGCGGCGACCGCGAGCCGCAGCAGCCTAGACACGCGTCAATTCCTTCGTTCCGAACAGCCCCGACGGCCGCACGAGCAGCACGAGCAGCATCACCACGAACGGGGCGACGGTCCCGACGCCACGGCCCAGGAACGACAGCTCGTCCTGGTACCCGGCCGTCAGCACCGAGACGACGCCGATGACTAGGCCGCCGATGACGGCGCCCTCCGGCGAGTCGAAGCCGCCGAGTACCACGGCCGGGATGGCGGCCAGCGCCACGAGGCCGACACCGGCCGTGACGCCGGCGGCCGGAAACGACGTCAGGAACAGCCCGCCTACCGCCGCCAGGGCGCCGGCCAGTGCCCATGCGCCGGCGGCGACGCGGTTGAGCCGGATGCCCATCAGCGAGGCGGTCTCCCCGTCCTCGGCGGCCGAGCGCATCGCCACGCCCCAGTCCGTGACCTTGACGGCGACGGCCAGCGCCGCGACGAGCACGAGTGCGACCGCGCCTGCGATCACGCGCGATGCCGCGACGCGGATGCCGGCGACCTCGATCACGTCGGCGCCCCACGGCGCGCCGATATTGATGACGTCGGTGCCGATCTCGCGCGTGAGCTCGGTCAGCAGCAGGATGTCGACGCCCAGCGTGAGGATGGCTAACGTGCCGAGGTCGGAGCCGCGGATGCGGCGGATCAGCAGCGCGTCGACTAACACCGCCACGAGCGCCGAGGCGACGATCCCGACCGCTACCGCCGGCCAGAAGCCGATCGAGTCGTGCAGGCGCCCGATGACGTAGGCGCCGGCCAGTACCAGGGACCCCTGGGCGAAGTTGATCACGCCCGTGGCGCGGAAGATCGTCACGAAGCCCAGTGCGACCAGCGCGTAGACCGCGCCCACGAGCAACCCGCCGACGAACAGGGTGACGAACTGATTCACGACTTCCCTCCCAGGTAGGCGCGCCGGACCTCGGGGTCGTCCTGGACCTCGCCCGGCCGGCCGTCTGCGATCCGGCGGCCAAAGTCGAGCACCGTCACGTGGTCGGCGATCCCCATCACGAACGCCATGTCGTGCTCGACCACCACGGCGGAGATCCCGAGCTCCGCGCGGGCGGACGCGATCGCCGCAGCCATCGCCGTCGACTCGTCGCGCGTCATGCCGGCCACCGGCTCGTCGAGCAGCACCAGGCCCGGCTCGGCGCACAGCGCGCGCGCGAGCTCGACACGCTTGCGCGTGCCATAGGACAGCGTCTGCACGGGCCGCCTGATCGCCGGCTCGAGGTCGAGGAGGGCTGCGATCTCGCGGACTCGGGCCTCGTGTCTGGCTCGCTCGCGGCGGGCGCGTGGAAGCCGCAGCCCGTCCGCGACGAAGCCGGCTCGCATGAGCCGGTGACGCGCCAGGAGCAGGTTGTCGAGAACGGTCGCGCCCGGCGAGAGCGAGATGTTCTGGAACGTGCGCGAGACGCCGAGCGCCGCGATCCGGTGCGGCCGCAGTCCACGCAGCTCGCGGCCCCGGTAGCGGACGTTGCCGGCGCTGGCCGCATAGACGCCGGAAAGCACGTTCAGGCACGTGGACTTGCCCGCGCCGTTCGGGCCGATGAGGGCATGCATCGACCCGGGAGCCACCGTGAAGGAGACGTCGGAGAGCGCCGTGATGCCGCCGAATCGCACGGTGAGGCGCTCGACGACCAGCTCGCCGGCGCGCTCGGCGGCCTGGGCAGCGGCGCGGCGCGGCGAGGCGGCGCGCTCGGCGACGCCGAGGTAGCGGTCGCGCACCTGCGGGTTGGAGGCGAGGTCGCGGGCGGGGCCTGCGAGCGCGACGCCGCCCACCTCGAGCAGGAGCGCGTCGTCGGCAACCGCGAGCGCCATCGCGGCGTTCTGCTCAACCAGCACGACGGTCACGCCTTGGCGGTTGATCTCGCGGATCACGTCGCCGATCTGGTCGACGACCCGAGGCGCCAGTCCCAGCGACGGCTCGTCGAGCAGCAGGACGCGCGGAGCGGCCATCAGCGCCCGGCCGATCGCCAGCATCTGCTGCTCTCCACCCGACAGCAGTCCGGCGCGCTGATTGCCGCGTTCGGCGAGGATGGGAAAGAGGTCGTGCACCCACGCGCGCGCTCGCTCACGCACCGCCTTGTCGCGCGCGGCGAGGCCGCCGGCGCGCAGGTTCTCGGCCACGCTGAGCTGGCTGAAGATGCGCCGGCCCTCGGGCACCTGGACGACGCCGGCGCGCGCGATCTGCGCCGGATCGAGCCCGAGCAGCGTGCGCGATGCGAGCTCGATGGCGCCGCCGGTGACCGAACCTCGCTGGCTCCGGAGCGTCCCGGAGATCGCGCGCAGGAGCGTCGTCTTGCCGGCGCCGTTGCTGCCGAGTACGCCGACGATCGCGCCCGCCGCGACGTCCAGCGACACGCCGTGCAGCGCCTGCACGGCGCCGGCGTAGGCCACGGTCAGGCCACGGACGCTCAGCAGCGTCTGACGCCGGCGGGCGACGCTGCTAGCGGCCTCGGCGGATGTATCCCCAAGCACTCGCGTCTCCTCGCCGCGAGAGTATCAGGTTGCCTGATGTATGTCAGGCGGCTTGCTACGTGTCCGGCAGACCGGCGCCGAGTCGGTGCACGCAGTCCTTGAGCGCCTTGAGCAGCTGCTCCCGGGCTTCGTCGTCGAGGTCCTCGAGCATGCGGCTCTCCATCTCGGTGACCGCCTCCTCGCAGCGCGCGAGGGCCTCCTGCCCGGCCTCGGTCAGCGTCATCTCGAGCACCCGGCCGTGGTTCGCGGCGGGCGAGCGCGCGACCAGGCCATCGCGCTCCAGCGCCGCGATGACCTCGTTCATGGACTGCGGCGTGACGTAACTGCGACGAGCGAGCTGGGCGTTGGAGAGACCGGCGCGGTCGCGGAGGATCGACAACGCCGTGTACTGCGGGACGGTCAGCCCGTGCGGGGCGACGAGACGGCCGATCTCACGACGCAGCGCACGGTCCAGCCGGCCGACGACGTAGGAGATGCGCGGCGTGACCTTCGGGCGCGCGGTTCTCGGGGAGCTCACGCGCCGACGGTAGCAGCGTCGCGCCGCGCGTCTCAGGCCGCCTAATATCAGGCTACTTGACATTGAGCGTACGCTGGCGGGGAGGCGAGAGGAGAGGCGCGATGCTTCCAGTGAGCGTGCGGGTGCGAGTGATCGGTGCACTGGTCAGCGCCGTCGCGGGGTTGGCGACGGCGGGACCGGCGCTCGCGGCGCCGCCGACGTGCACGAACCCGAGCGTCACCTGCGTCACGGGCACCGCCGACGACGGTTCCACGTTCAAGGCGGAGGTGCCGCCGGACTGGAACGGCACACTGCTGCTCTACAGCCATGGCTACGTGCCGCCCTTCGTCCCCAACCCACCCGCGGAGACCGCGGGCAACCGGGCGGTCGCCGATCACCTCCTCGCGGAGGGCTACGCGCTCGCCGGCTCCTCGTACGCGTCGAACGGCTGGGCCGTGGAGGAGGCCCTGCGCGATCAGGTCGACCTGCTCGACCGCTTCGCGGAGCGCTTCGGCAAGCCACGCCGCACGATCGCGTGGGGTCATTCGATGGGCGGCATGATCGGCGCCGGGCTCGTTCAGCGCCACCCGCAGCGGTTCGACGGCGCGCTGCCCTTCTGCGGCATCCTCGGCGGGGCAGTCGGCCTGTGGAACCAGAACCTCGACCTGCAGTACGCGATCAAGACGCTGCTGTCGGCCGACCCCGATCCGGCCGTCTCGGTCCCCGCGTCGCAGCTCCAGCTCGTGAACATCACGAACTGGCCGGCGAACGTCGCGCTCGCCAACTCGGCCGTCACCGCCGCTCAGGTGACGCCCCATGGTCGCGCGCGCCTGGCCCTGGCGGCGGCCCTGTTCAACCTGCCGGACTGGTACGAGGTCGGCACGGAGCGGCCGGCCCGCGAGGACTATGCAGAGCGCCAGCAGAACCAGTTCCGCGCCCTCCAGTTCCAGCTCGCGTTCATCTTCGGGTTCCGGGCCGAGCTCGAGCAGCGTGCGGGCGGCAACCCGTCGTGGAACGTCGGCGTCAACTACGGGCGGATGCTCGCCCGCTCGGGAAGCCGCGACCTGGCCCTGGCGCTCTACCGGCAGTCAGGACTCTCCCTGCACCGTGACCTGCGCCTGCTCGCCCGCGCCCCACGAGTCAGCGCGGAACCGCGCGCCACGGCCTACCTGATTCGCAACATCGTCTATGACGGGCGCATCAGCGTGCCGGTCCTTACCGTGCACACGACCGCCGACGGCCTCGTCGTCTCGCCGCACGAGGCCGCGTACCGTGACGCCGTGCGGCGCGCCGGACGAGCGCGGCTGCTCGAGCAGCTCTACGTCGACCGGCCAGGGCACTGCTCATTCACCGACGCCGAGACGCTCGCCGCGCTCGACGTGCTCGTTGAGCGCCTCGACGGTGACCGCTGGCCGAGCGATCGGGACAGTGCGTTCGTGGACTACGAGCCGCCGCCGTTCCTGCGTCCCTTTGACCTCGCGCCGCCACGATTGAACGGGCCGCCGTAGCGCGACGGGGAGGATGGGCGGTCCCGGGCTCGAACCGGGGACCTCTTGCTTGTAAGGCAAGCGCTCTGACCAACTGAGCTAACCGCCCGCTTGCCAAGGGATCGTAGAGATGCCCTCGCTGACATCATGGGCGGCATGGACCTCGGGCTCGACGGGAAGGTCGCGCTGGTCACCGGCGGGTCGAAGGGAATCGGCCTGGGCATCGCGCTCGGGCTGGCGGCCGAGGGCGCGCGGGTCGCGGTGGCGGCGCGGAATCCGCAGCGCGTCGAGGAGGCCGCTGCGCGGGTCGGCGGTCACGGCGTCGTCTTCGATTCGGACGACCTCGACGCCGTTCCCGGCGTGATCGCCTCGGTGGAAGACGCGCTCGGGCCGATCGACGTGTACGTGGCCAACACGGGCGGGCCGCCCGCGGGGGAGGATCCGTTGGCGTTCACGCGCGAGCAGTGGGAGTCGGCGCATCGGACGCTCCTGCTCTCGCCGATGGCGTTCCTGGAGCGGTTGCTCCCTGGCATGCGAGCGCGCGGCTGGGGCCGGGTCGTCGCCGTCGGCTCGCTGGCGGTGCGCGAGCCGATCCCGGTGCTCCAGCTCTCCAACGCCCATCGCCCGGGCCTGGTCGCGGCGTTCAAGGTGCTCGCCAAGCGGTACGCCGCCGACGGCGTCACGCTCAACACCGTGCACCCCGGGCGGATCGGCACCGATCGGATGTACGAGACGGCCGAGTCGCCCGCGGCCGCGGAGGCAGCTGCACGAGAGCAGATCCCGATCCGCCGGCTCGGCACCGTCGATGAGATGGCGGCCGCGGCGGTGTTCCTCTGCTCCGCGCCGGCGAGCTACATCACCGGCACGACGCTGCTGGTCGACGGTGCCCTCTCCGCGTCGGTCTAGACTCCGCGTTGCAGTGCGGGCCGTTAGCTCAATTGGCAGAGCAAGGGACTTCTGGAAGGAGCGCTAGTCGGGAGACCGCTAGTACGTCGGCGGCTATTTGCTGGAACCCCCTTAGAGCCCGTGGGTACCGAGCGACTCGGTGAAAATCCCACGGGATTGGGCGATCAGCAGGCAACCCCGCGGGAGCGGGAGAGCCCTCAGAGGCCATACGCCGCCCACCCTAACGGGACCGGCCGAGGGTGAAGAGATGGTCCAGACCGCAAGCCCGCGCCGGTGGCGCGGGTGGCCGGTGAAAGCCGGTGCGGCAGGTTAATCCCGTGGTTCTGGGTTCGAGTCCCAGACGGCCCACTCAGAGATCGAGCCACTCCGGCCTCTCGATCCCGGCGTGCTCCTGGATGGCGCCGTAGATGGTCTGGACGATGAACGCTCGCTGCCTTGGCTTCACGAACATACGTTCGCATACCGAGCGGACGGAACGGCGGGCAGATCGAACCCCGGTGAGGCGTTGTCAGTACCCCCAGCGAGGGTCGAACTCGCTCTTACGGCGTGAAAGGCCGTCGTGCTCACCGTTACACCATGGGGGCGCGCCGGTCATTCTAGGGCCGCCGCGAGTAGGCTCAGCCGGTGGCCGTGAACGTACCCCACCACTCCGAGCCGCGCCGGCGGCGCCGGCGGACCCCCGAGGTCGCCGAGCAGGAGATCATCGCGGCCGCCGAGGCGCTGCTGCGAGAGCGGCCGTTCCGGGAGCTGACGGTCGACGAGGTGATGCGGCGGACGGAGCTCTCGCGGCCGTCGTTCTACGTCTACTTCCGTGATCGGCACCACCTCGTGCTGCGCGTCGTGGAGCACATCGGCGGCGAGCTGTTCACGATGGCCGATCGCTGGTTCAAGGGCGAGGGCGACGGGCCGGCGCTCGCGCGCGAGGCGACCGAGGGCATCGTGTCCGTGTTCGCCGAGCACGGGCCGGTGCTGCGCGCGCTCGCCGATGCTGCGGCCGACGACCCCGACGTCGACGAGGCGTACGGGCAGCTCGTGAACAGCTTCGTCGACGTCACGGCGGAGCACATCGAGCACGAGGTCGCCGCAGGCCGGATCCTGCCGCTCCACCCGCGCGAGACCGCCACGGCGCTCGTCTGGATGAACGAGCGCTACCTGACGCTGTCGCTCGGGCGGGAGCCGACCACTGAGCGCGCGGTCGTCGCGAGCACGCTGCACACGATCTGGTCGCGCGTCCTCTACGGCAAGGGCTGAGCGGGCCTCAGTCCAGCGCGGACTGGAGGTACGCGCCGAGCAGCACGGATCCGCCGGCGATCGCCGCGACCGCCGGCACGGCCAGCGGCGGCAGGCTGTCGCGGGCGCGGAGGGTGGCGACGAGATCGGCGGCGTCGGCGATCACGCCCGCCCGGAGCCACGCTCCCGCGCCGCGCCCAACCCGCAGGGCGCGGAGCGTGCCGAGCGCGATCGCGACGTCGCGCGCTCCCAGGCCGATCGCGAGCGCCTGGCCGTCGCGCTTGTCCGCGACCCCGCCGACCCAGCCGCCCGCGACGAGGCCCGGCGCGACCGTCAGCCCGCCGCCGAGGACGAGCCGGCCGGCGGCCTGCAGGCGCGCAAGGGAGCGGGCGGTCATGGCCGCGGAGCGTACCGGCGGGCCCTAGGCTGAGCGCCGCATGACCGCCCTGCGCCGCCTGCTCCGCGCCGCCGCGATCGACACCGGGCCGCTGCGGCGCCACCGGGAGTTCCGGCTGCTCTACGTGGGGCAGGCCGTCTCGCTGGCGGGGTCGATGATCACGTACGTCGCGATCCCGTACGAGGCCCGCGAGCCCGTCAGTGCTTGAAGTGCCTGCGGTGGGTGAACACCATGCTGATCCCCGCCGCGTCGGCGGCCTCGACGACCTCGAGGTCGCGCTTGGA
>Ga0126313_10000958_pt1 | contig 14625 bp, 13 predicted proteins | sample Plot105A_FD_89954 | JGI IMG/M metagenome (GOLD analysis project Ga0126313, IMG submission 89954) | Serpentine soil microbial communities from UC McLaughlin Reserve, CA, USA - Plot105A | ecosystem: Environmental > Terrestrial > Soil > Grasslands | place: USA: UC McLaughlin Reserve, Lake County...
GTCCCACGGGGAACATCACAAAGCAGTGCGACATTGCGCTTCACCAGGTCGCGCGCCTGCGCACGGCGGATGGACTGGCGCAAGATAGAGATGAGGCGGTGCAGGGTGTCGGTACTCAGCGTCTTGGCCTTGGTGGCTAGCCACTCGTCTACCTCTTCGGCCGATAGCTGAGCCAGCTTCCGTGCTCCCAGCGCGGGGATTACGTGCGTGCGGGCCAGGATGGTCCGATTGACCACCGTCGAGTCCTGGCGTCCGGTGAGGCCATGAGCGAGCCATGACTCGACGGCGTCTCGCACGGTGTAGGTCTGACCATCGAGCGCGTGCCCATCGTCTCGGTCGCGGAGCAGCTGCTTGAGCTTCGCCTTCGCTTCCGTCTTGGTCCGGGCGCTGACCTTGACCTTGCGCCGCTCCCTTCGGGGGAGTAGCCGACATAGACGGTGGCGAACCACCGCTGCCGAGACTCCTCCCAGTGCAGGCCGCCCTCGCCTGGATTACGCCGCATCGCCACCGGTATCTGCCCGAGCCTCGCTCGTCAATAGCGACACGTAGGCGTCGATGGCCGTGGCTGGTATGAGCCGAACGCGTCCTTCTTTCACAGTCTGCAGCCTGCCCGATCTGATGAGTTCGTACAGCTGGCTACGGCTAAGGCCCAGCAGCATGACCGCCTCCTCCACTCGGTACAAGACACGCCGTGGAACCTCCGGGCTAACTAACTTCTGAGCCACTCGCACGCCCTCCTCGCATGCCGAATTTCGACCTACAGCGGATCAAGCCCACCCAAGACATTCAGGTATGCAGCAGCCTCGCCCGGGCCGAGGTAGCACTCGCGGTGCGCAGTCTCCGCGGCGGTCGTTGCCGCTCCTTCCGCCGGAGCAGTGTCGGCTGTCGTTCTTTTCGTCTTCTCCATCACTGCGTTGTTCCGATGATCATCATCACGATCCCTACGTACCATTCAGCCGCTTGAAGCAGTTGTCCAGCCCTCGGCGCTTCCTGGGGACAACTCCCTGCGCTTCGGAGGTGACATCGTCCAAATCTCTAAGAGCGCTTCGCCCCGGCCAGCGGTCATCTCGGGCAGATCACCTCGGCTGTCACCATCCAGCATCGGGCAGGGTGCTCGCCGTCTGCACCAGCGGCATGATCTCGCGGCGTTGGGGGTCGTCACGAACAGCCACTGCGGGCCGACCGTACCCCCACGACCCGATGCCGGCGGTCACCAACTCAGCCAGAGCCTGAAGAACGGATGCCGAACGGCGCGGGCGGTGCAGCTGAGAGCTCGCCCGAGCGCTGGTGATCGTCCACGCCCCGACGTTAGGGGCTCGGATTGCTTCGTGGGAGTCACTGCGTTGGCGTCGCGATAGGGCCCCAGCCATGCAGCGGCAAGCCCGAGCCCCACAGACACAGCCCTTCGGTGCCGAGCTATTCGAAGCAGCAGACACGACCGTTTTGCGGTGGCTGGGCATGGCCGGGTTCTTGATCAACAGTCGCGGCACGACATTGATGGTCGATCCCCTACTGGGCGGTTTCGACATGCCGGTGATGATTGAGTTTCCGATCGCCGCTGACGACATGCCGAAGGTGGACGCCGTGCTCGTCAGGCACAGCGACAACGACCACTACAGCGTGCCCACTTGTGGTGATCTGGCTCCCGTGAATGGTGAGTACCACTCGACGCAGTACGTTTCTTCGCTGATGAAACAGCAAGGCTTGCCGGCATACGGTCACGACATTGGCGAGCATTTCGCGATCGGATCGGTGGGGGTGGAGGTCACGCCCGCCGACCACTCCTGGCAGAACGAGTCCCCGGGCGCGAGCAACCGCATCTTCGAGCCGGAGGACTGCTGCGGCTTTTGGATCGAATCACCTGACGGCACCATCTGGGCGCCCGGCGATTCACGGCTCATTCCCGATCATCACCTGCGCATGCCCGCCGCCGATGCCATGCTGTTCGACTTCTCCGACAGCGAGTGGCACCTCGGACTCGACGGCGCGATTGCGATGGCGAACGCCTACCGACACCCCATTGCTGCTGCACCACTGGGGCGCCCGGCGAGCCCTTCGTGCTGCGGCGACTGCCGAGTTGATCAACTTGTCAGGACTCAGGCGGCGGAGACCTCTTTCGCGACCATGATCGCCGACATGGCTCGTGGCCAGCCGGCGTAGAAGGCGAGGTGGATGATCACCTCTTTCAGCTCGGTCTCGGCGACACCGTTGCTCTTGGCGATGCCCAGACGAGCATGCAGCTGCTCGGTGCTGCCTGGACAGCCGCTTGCGCGCCACTTTCGGAAACCGCCAGCGTTTTGTAAGGTCCGGATCGTCGATGAGGACGTGCCCACCCCATAGCACATCGCGGAGCTGATTGACGTCGAGGCTGTGCGCTCAAGGTCCGCGAGCACTGGGGCCTCGTGCGGATTGAAGCTCTTGGCCGCCTGGACGAGCCCGCGGCGGTAGCGTCCCTGCGAGTCGTCAGCTGCACGCGCAGGCGGACCCTGGTGCGCATCCGTTCGGCCCTGATCCTCGCTGACGTCCGCGCGCGTGGGCCGCCCTGATCGACCTGCCTCGCATGTGATCAGGCTGCTGCCGGCGCCGCTAGTAGGGCGATGGGCTCGGATCAGAACTTGGGACATCTATGGCAGCGGGGCGGATGGGTAGGGGCGGGTTCAAGATCAAAGTGTGGCTTGATCAAATCCGCGGGGGAGGCGAATCTTGCGAGCCTGGGGAGCGTCAGGGACGGCCAGCCTTCCTCCGGGACTCATCCTGCGTTGCGCTCCTTGAGGTGGTGCCTTCCGGGCATTAGGCCTCTCGTGCTTGACTTCTGATCAAACATCAGCTTAGATCGATCTAGATCTCTTAGATCGATCTAAATATCTGGGAGGTGAACCCCTATGCCACGTGTAACACTTATGGACGTCGCCCGGCACTGCGGCGTCTCGCGGGCAACGGTGAGCCTGGTGCTTAACGACAGTCCGCTGGTCGCCGATAAGACCCGCGACCAGGTCCGCCAGGCGATGACCGAACTTGGGTACGTCTACAACCGCGCCGCGGCATCGCTACGCACCCAGCACAGCGACGCCATCGGTGTGGTGTTGACCAATATCACCAACCCGTACTTCGCCGAGGTGGCCGCGGGCTTGCAAGACACGTTGACCAGCAGCGGGAGTGTGCCGCTGTTGGCGGTCAGTGGTGAGGATCGTGACGTGCAGCACCGTCTCGTCACATCGCTGGTAGAACGCAATGTGGACGGCATTGTGCTGGTCCCAGCTCACGGCACAACAGCCGACGATCTGCCGGATCTGCTCGGCACACCCATGGTGTTGCTCGCCCGCCGCCTCGGCGGCATGAATGTCGACTATGTGGGCGCCCAGAACAGGGACGGTGGGTATGCGGCCGCGGAGCATTTATACGGCCATGGCTGTCGCCGAATCGCCTTCGTCGGCGGCTTCGCCGACTCCTCGGCGCGCGAGGAGCGTGCTGGCGGTGTGAACGACTTCCTGACTGACCATAACCTGTCCCTAGACGCCGACTTGTCCGTGACGTGCGACCCGCTGCGGCAGGAGGCACGGGACGCGGCGATGCGGCTGCTCACCAAAGATCCCGACGTCGATGGCATTGTCTGTTTCAGCGACGTCGTCGCATTCGGTGTCCTGGACGCGATCGCTGACGTCGAGCGCAGCGTCGGATTGGACATTCGGGTGATCGGCTTCGACGACGTCCACGACGCCGGCCTCAATCGGCCCTCCCTCAGCAGCGTGGCTGTGCCGGCCCGTGAGATGGGCCGTCGCGCGGCTCAACTCGTGTTGGAGCGGGCGGCGGGGTCGACCGAGCCGACTGTCCGCGAGGAGTTCCCAACCAAGCTGGAGCCGCGGGAGACCTGCGGCTGTCCCCGTCCCAAACCGCTCGCCTGAACTGACCCACACCTTCTGGAGGATCCCGCGCCTATGCGAACCGTACCTGTGCTGACCGGCGCCGAAGCCGCTCAGCTGATCGCCGACTCCGCTGTCATCACTGTCTCGTCCTCGTCCGGACTTGGCTGTCCCGACGCTGTTCTTGAGGCAATCGGGCAGCGCTACGCCGAGACCGGCTCCCCGGCAAACCTGACGGCCCTGCACCCGATTGCCGCTGGGGACATGTACGGCATCAAGGGCATCGACCACCTGTGCCGACCGGGGCAACTGCGCCAGGTGGTGGCCGGCTCCTACCCCTCCGGCGGCTCCAAACTGGACCCGCCGCTGATCCGGCAACTGATCCACACTGATCAAGTTCAGGCCCTCAACATCCCCTCCGGGGTGCTGTTCCAGATGCACCGGGCTGCTTCCACTGGGCAGCCCGGGGTGCTGACTGAGGTCGGGCTGGGCACGTACGCCGACCCGCGGCTTGAGGGGGGGAAGATGAATGCCGTTACCGAGGAATTCGTCCAGCTCATGAAGGTCGACGGCAACGAGTACCTGTTCTATCCGGCGGTCAATGTTGACGTGGCGATCATCCGAGCAACCACCGCTGACCCCTATGGCAACCTCTCGTACGAGGAGGAGTGCAGCACGCTCGGGGCACTGGACCAGGCGTACGCCGCCCATAACGATGGCGGCATTGTGATCGCCCAGGTCAAGAGGCTGTCCGACGCCCAGCTGGACACCCAGGCCGTTCGCATCCCCGGGATTCTCGTCGACGCCATCGTGGTCGATCCCGATCAGATGCAGACCACCCAGACCTTCTATGACCCGGCGTTGTCTGGGGAGCTGCACCGCAACCTCGACGACATCGAGCCGGTCGAGTTTGGTCTGGAGAAGGTGATCGCCCGCCGGGCCGCGGCCGAGCTGCAGGTCGACGCCATCGTCAATCTGGGCTTCGGGATCTCGGCGGCCATCCCGCGGGTGCTGCTGGAGGAGGGCCACGCCGAGGACGTCACTTGGGTGATCGAGCAGGGCGCAGTCGGCGGCTTCCCGGCGACCGGGTTCGCGTTTGGCTGCGCTTTCAACCCGCAGGCACTCGTGCAAAGTGTTGATCAGTTCACTCTGCTGCAGGGCGGTGGCTTCGATGTGGCGATGCTGTCGTTCCTGGAGGTGTCGGGCGCCGGCGATGTCAACGCTTCCTCGCTGCCAGCACGGCCGCATGTGACTGCTGGCGTGGGCGGCTTCAATGACATCATCACCCGCGCACCCAAGATTGTCTACTCCGGATATTTCACCGCCGGCAAGAAGGACATTCAGATCGCCGACGGTCAGCTCAAGATCATCTCTGATGGCTCGATCGCCAAGTTTGTTCCCGAGGTTGCCCAGATTTCCTTCTCTGGTGAGATGGGCCGTAAGCGCCGCCAAGAGGTTCTTTACGTCACCGAGCGCAGCGTCATCGAGCTGACTGAGCACGGGCTGACCGTGATCGAAATCGCACCCGGCGTCGATCTAGAAAAAGATGTGCTCGCCAAGGCCGGCGTACCGCTGCTGGTCAGCCCCAACCTCCAGCTGATGTCTGCAGCGCTGTTTCGGCCCGAACCCATGGGACTGATCTTGTCCCGCAAGCCATCCCGGATCGCCCACTTGATCAGAAAGCAAGTACTCGCACCCGATTCCCCTGGCCCGAATGGCCAGTCCACACCTGACCGATAGGAACCTCCACCATGCCCGCCACTCACTACGACTACGTGATCGTCGGTGCTGGCGCCGCCGGCTGCGCAGTAGCCAACCGCCTCTCCGCCGACCCGAACACGACCGTGCTGCTGCTCGAAGCCGGCGGCAAGGACTGGTCGCCGCTGGTCCACATGCCTGTTGGGTTCACCAAGCTCAGCGGCCCGCGCTACAACTGGGAGTTCTCCACTGTCCCGCAGCCGGAGCTGAACAACCGGGAGATGTGGTATCCGCAGGGCCGTACGCTCGGGGGCAGCACTTCGATCAATGCAATGATCTACATCCGCGGCCAGAAAGAGGACTACGAGGCCTGGGCGGAACTCGGCAACAAGCACTGGGGTTATGAGCAGGTGCTCCCGTTTTTCCGGCGGGCAGAGGCCAACGAGCGACTCAACGACCGGTACCACGGCAGCGTTGGTGCGGTAAACGTCACCGAGCAGGTGCAGCACAACCCTTTGAGCAAGGCATTCGTACGCGCCGCCCAGGAGCTCGGAGTCCCCTTCATTGCTGACTTCAACGGCGCCGTTCAGGAAGGCGTCAGCTGGTACGACGTGACGCAGAAGAATGCCCGCCGTGAGAGCACCGCCACCGCGTACCTGAAGCCGATCCGGTCACGGAAAAACCTGACGGTCGTCACTCACGCACTGGCTCGCAAGATCATTGTGCGGAACAGTCGGGTCACCGGCTTGGACATGATGATCAAGGGCAAGCCTGAACATGTGCATGTCGATCGAGAATTGATCTTGAGTGCCGGCGCGATCAACTCGCCCCGCATGATGCTGCTGTCAGGCATCGGGCCGGCCGACGAGTTAGGCGCCCTCGGCATGCCGGTTGTCCACGATCTTCCCGGCGTAGGCAAGAACCTCCAAGATCACATGGACGTCTATCTCACTGCCGAAACCACCCCGGTGAGCTACAACTCCTCCGACCGCCCCGACAAAGCTGCGCTGGCTGGGCTGCAGTACATCACCACCAGGACCGGGCCGATCACAGCCTCGGTCTGTGAGGCCGGCATGTTCGTCAAGAGCAGCCCGGACGTGGCTACGCCGGACATCCAGATGCACGCCCTGCCCGCGTACGTGATCGATCACGGCCGGATGCGGGTCAAGGGCCATGGCATGACGATCAATACTTGCCATCTGCGCCCGCGCAGTATCGGCTCGGTCAGCCTGTATACCGCCAATCCAGATGACCCGCCTGCCATCGATCCGGCCTTCCTCACCGATCCGTACGACTGGGAGAAGTCGCTGGAAGGGTTCCGCTGGGGCCGGGAGATGATAAGGAGCAAGGCGTACCAGCCATTTGTGATCAAGGAGTACCTGCCCAGCGCGGACGTCGATACCGACTCCGAAATCCGTACGTACGTCAAGCAGTGGGCCAAGACCGATTACCACCCGGTCGGTTCCTGCAAGATGGGCGACGACGACCTAGCGGTCGTTGATCAAGAACTCAACGTCCGCGGCATGGAGGGCCTCAGGGTGATCGACGCGTCGATCATGCCCCAGTTGATCAGCGGCAACACTATGGCCACCTCGACCATGATCGGCGAGAAAGGTGCCCACCACGTGCTACGCGGCCTCACCCCACCCGACCCCGGCGACGGCCCGACATGAGTGAATCCGCGCCACCGGACGTCGGCGAGATAAGCGTCGAGGTCGATACGGTTGCCACCATCTGCCTCAATCGGCCGGCAAAGCACAATGCGCTCACTCCGGAGATGCTGGAGCAGCTTGAGTACATCTTGAGCGGCCTGGACGCCGACCGGGAGGTGCGGGTCGTCCTCGTCACCGCCGCAGGGAATCGTTCCTTCTCTGCCGGGGCCGACATCAAACGCTTCAAGGCATTAGAGCCGCTGGACATGTGGGCGCAGTGGACTCGCCGTGGCCACCGGGTGTTCGATCACCTCGCTGGGCTCCGGCAGCCCACGATCGCCGCTGTGTCCGGGAACGCGTACGGCGGTGGGTTCGAGCTCGCTCTGGCCTGCGACATGCGAGTCGTCGCCGACGACGCCACGCTTGGCTTGACCGAGGTTGGGATTGGCACCCTCCCAGGCTGGGGCGGCACAGGTCGTTTGCGCGACCTCGTGGGCGCTGGTCGGGCCAAGGAGTTGATCTTCACCGGCGAGCCGTTGACCGCCGAACGGGCACTGGCCTGGGGAGTTGCCAACCAGCTCACACCCAAGGCAGACGTGATCAACACTGCCCGCGCCCTGGCGTTCAAAATCGCCGAGCGAGCCCCGATCGCCGTACAGATGGCCAAGCAGGCGATCGAGGCCGGCGACGCCTACCAAGCGATGGAGCAAGTCAGCTCCGCCGCCACCGCCTTCACCCAGGACGCCGCCGAAGGGTTCGCGTCTTTCACCGAGAAACGTGACCCGCACTATCGCGGGATCTGACCCCCCGTACGTATCCACCTGATGAAAGCACCGACATGACCACGATTGCCAGCACCGCCCCGCCGACTATCACGGCCAACATCTGGCCCAACCTCATTAACGGCCGCGAGGTTCCCGGAGGAGGCGCGGAAGTCTTGCGTGAGAGTCCTGCCCACGACATCCGCGTTGCCAGCTACCGCAGTGCCAGTGAGGCTGAGGTCGACGCTGCCGTCAGAGCGGCACATAGGGCCTTCAGCGCCGGTGACTGGTCGCGGACCTCCGGTGCGGAGCGGGCTGCACTGCTGCGGCGGGTCGCCGCCCGGATCGAAGATGAACTCGACGAGCTGGCGTTGATCGAGACGCTGGAGTCCGGCAAGCCGATCTCGCAGGCTAAGGATGAGGTGGCCAGCGCGGCGGGCATTTGGTACTACGCCGCCAGCCTCGCCCAGCACTCGTACGGTGACGCACACAACCACCTGGGCCCTAACTACCTGGCGGTAACGGTCAAGGAACCCATTGGGGTTGTCGGAGTGATCACTCCGTGGAACTTCCCGCTCCTGATCGTTTCCCAGAAGCTGCCATTCGCACTGGCAGTCGGTTGCACGGCCGTGGTCAAGCCCAGCGATCTCACGCCCGGCAGCACTACACGGCTGGTCCAGATCCTGCACGACGAGGGACTCCCCAACGGTGTTGTGAACCTGGTGCACGGCGGCGGTGACGTTGGTGGCTGGTTATCGAGCCATCCCGGCACGCACCTGACCACGTTCACCGGATCGACCGGAGTCGGCCGCGTGGTCGCTGCGGCCGCCGCCCAGGATCTCAAGAAGGTCAGCCTCGAGCTGGGTGGCAAGAACCCCCAGGTCGTCTTCGGAGATGCTGATATTGACGCCGCGTTGGAGAAGGTGGTTTTCGGTGCCTACTTCAACCAGGGCGAGTGCTGCAATGCCGGCTCCCGACTCCTGATACACGCCGATGTCGCGGATGAGTTCACCGAACGGGTGGTGGAGCGTGCCCAGGATGTCGCCGTCGGCGATCCACTCGACCCGACTACAAAGGTCGGCGCGCTGATCTCTGACAAGCATCTCGGTGTCGTCAGCGGTTATGTTGATCTTGGTCAGGCAGAAGGTGCCTCCGTCGCGCTGGGCGGCACCCAGCTCGAGTCAGACCGGGGCCGCTACTACTCGCCCACAGTGCTCACCGGCGTACCCAAGACTGCCCGGGTCGCCCGCGAGGAGATTTTTGGCCCCGTGCTGTCGGTAGTCAGGTTCGCTGATCTTGCCGAGGCTGTGGAGATCACCAACGCCACCGGCTACGGCCTCAGCGCCGGCGTTTGGAGCCGCGACATCGACACCGCTCTCGGATACGCGCGGGCCACCAAAGCCGGAACCGTCTGGGTCAACTGCTACATGGACGGCTTCCCAGAGATCGCGTTCGGCGGCTATGGCGCCTCCGGCATCGGTCGCGAGCTCGGCCGGACCGCGATCGATGAGTACATCGAACACAAGAGCACCATCATCCGAACCGGCGCCCAGGCTCCTTCCTGGGTCGGCGGCGTCGGCGAGAAGTGAGGTAGAGACCGTGTACTGGACCTCCCGCGGGGTCAGCGAACGCCGCAATCTGCCCTTCAAAGATGAGACCAAGGCGGCCGCCAGAACTGCCCTCGAGGTCGCTGCCGGCAAGGTGTCGCGGCTGGCCTCCGACTACCCCGACTACTTCCCCCTCTACACCGATCAAGGCCGCTGGAAGCACGGCAAGGAAGCCTGGACCAACTGGTGCGAAGGCTTCCTGGGCGGTCAGATGTGGATCTTCCACGAGCTGGGACTCGGCGATGAGTGGCAGACCCGCGCCGAGCACTACAGCAAGCTGGTCGAAGAACGTCAGTACGACGACCAGGTCCACGACCTCGGCTTCGTGCTGTGTCCAACCTGGAAGAAATGGTGGGAGTTGACCGGCGAGGACACCCGCCGGCAAGTGGTCATTCAGGGTGGCGAGACCATGGCCACCCGCTTCAACACCAAGGGCAAGTTCGTGCGATCGTTCCTGGCCCCGGACTCCAACTTCATCGACATCATGATGAACGTCGGCATCATCGCCGTCGCCGGCCTGGAGACCGGGGATCAAGGGCTCATCGACGTCGCCGAGCAGCACTGCGAGACCACCCGGAAATACCTGGTGCGCGGTGATGGGTCGACCAGCCATGAAGGCATTTCTGATCTTGATACTGGAGAGTTTCTGCGTCAGACCACGCAGCAGGGCTGGCGCAATGACTCCTCGTGGGCGCGTGGATTGGCCTGGTCTCTTTACGGGTTCGCATCCATGTACGCCCTGACCGGCAACCCCCACTGGCTAGCCACTGCAGAGCTCAATGCCGACTACTGGCTGGAGCACACCAGCGGCCCAGACCCGGTGCCACCGAACGACTTCGACGAACCGAACCCGGTACGCCGCTGGGAATCCTCGGCCGCCGCCTGCGCCGCGGGCGGATTGATCATGCTCTCCTCACTCGCCGCCGATGATGATCAAGCTCGGCGGTATCAGAATCACGCCGAGGCAACGATCGCTCGGCTCTGCGAGCCGGAGTTCGTTGCTCATGAGGACAGCTGGGAGGGCGTACTCAAGCACGGGTCCTACCACGAGACCAAGCAGCTCGGAGTCGACGAGAGTGTCATGTGGGGCGAGTACTTCTTCGTCGAAACCCTTGCCCGGGTGGTGCAGACGCCATGACCGCGATTATCAGCAGACCTCCGCTGAGCGACCGGCTCAGCACTGGCCGAGTCATTGCGGTGCTCCGCGCCCCGCACGTCTCCGCCCTCGCCCCGGTCTGCGACGTGCTCGTCGAGGAAGGGATCCTCAGCCTCGAGCTCACACTCACTACGCCTCACCTGCTCGACTCCCTGTCCGGACTGGCCGACAGGTACGCCGACAACGCCGATGTCGGCGTTGGCACCGTGCTGGACACCGCCGACGCCTCGAAGGCCATCGATTCAGGCGCCCAGTACCTGGTGACGCCCACGATGAACCTGTCGGTGATCAAGCTCGCGGTCGAACACCAGATTGCGGTCTTCCCCGGCGGCCTGACGCCGACCGAGCTTGGGGCAGGCTGGGACGCCGGCGCGGCAGCGGTCAAGATCTTTCCCGCACAGACGGTCGGAGCCGCATACCTCAAGCACCTCCGCGGCCCGTTCCCAGACCTGGAGGCCATACCGTCTGGCGGCGTCGACCTCGGCGCCGCAGGTGAGTGGTTGAACGCCGGCGCAGTCGCGGTAAGCATCGGCGGGCCGTTGCTGGGAGACGCTCTCAAGGGTGGCGATCTTGGCGCGCTGCGCGACCGCTGCCGAGCCGTACGTGCGGTCGCTGCCGAGGCCGGGTAATGAACGCGGACAAACAAAGCGTGCTGACGTTCGGCGAGGCTCTGGTCGGCTATGCCAGCGTCGAAGACAACCTGCGACTCGCTATGCATTTCACGCGTTTTCCCGGTGGTGCGGACCTCAATGTCGCCGTTGGCCTCACACGGCTTGGGGTGCGCACCATCTGGGCGAGCGTGTTGGGCGACGATGCGCATGCCGACTACCTGGCAGATGCTATTGGTGGGCTAGGAGTCACTCCGCTGGTGCGCCGAGTCAGCGGCCCGACTGCGCTGATGTTCAAGGCAGGCGGCGCGGACGGCGATCCGGAGGTGCTGCAGGTTCGCCACCATACAGCCTTCGCGCAGCACGCTGATGCGCTGCTGACTGGGGACGTCCTCGCCCTCGAGGGCATTGATCATGTGCACCTGACCGGAATCACGCTCGGTATTTCACCGGTCGTTCGCGCCGTTGCCCACGCACTGCTGGAGGCGGCTGCCGCGGGCCGGGTCAGTGTGTCGTTCGACCCCAACTTGCGGCTGAACTTGTGGCCCGACCGCGATGAGATGCGCGCGATCGTCAACACTGTCGCGGCGCACGCCAGCGTGGTTATGCCAGGCCTAGGAGAAGGCCGCCTGCTGACGGACCACGACGATGCCGAGGCCATCGCCAAGAAGTACCTGGACGCCGGCGCCCGTGAGGTGGTGGTCAAGCTGGGCGCCGAGGGTGCCCGGGCCTGGACGGCGGACGGACGGACGGCCCGATCGCGGCCGTTCACAGTTATCCCGATCGACACCGTTGGCGCCGGCGATGGTTTTGCCGCCGGCTACCTCGCCGCGTTCCTCGGCAGCGGCAGCCTGCAGGAGCGAGTTGATCAAGGTGCCGCCGTCGGCGCCCTTGCCACGACCCGACGCGGCGACCTGGCCGCTTTGCCGGAACGGGAAGAGGTTGACGCCTTGCTCAACTCAAGCGCACCCCAAGATCAATTTGTGCAACGACTCTAAGGACCCGCCATGGATCAGCCGGCACCGGCCCTCCCGCTACGCGATGGCGCGCTCGTTAACGCTGATCAAGACATCCTGACCGCTGATGTCGTGATCATCGGCTCCGGCATGGGTGGCGGCACACTCGCCTGGGCCCTGAAGGACACCGGCTTGGATGTGCTGATCGTCGAGCGCGGTCAGTTTCTGCCCAGGGAGCCGGAGAACAGCCAGCCTGACCACGTGTTCATCAAGAAACGCTATGTCACCTCCAGGCCTTGGTATGACGCCAAGACCGGGCAGCCGTTCCAGCCCGGCGTCTACTACTGGGTGGGCGGGAACACCAAGATGTACGGCGCCTGCCTACCGCGCTTCCGCCGCAGCGACTTCGAGGAAGTGGCCCATCACGACGGCGTCTCCCCCGCGTGGCCGTTCAGCTATGACGACCTCGAGCCGTTCTACGCCAAGGCTGAAGAGCTGTTCGAGGTGCACGGCGCAGTCGGTGAGGACCCGACCGAGCCGGAGCACTCCACGCCGTACCCCTATCCGCCGCTGAGCCACGAGCCCGCAGTCGAACGGCTTGCGGTACAGCTCCGTCAACAGGGCCTGCACCCGTTCCACATGGCCAACGGCATGCACCTGCCGTCGATGGCTGAGCGGCGGGCCGACGCCACGGCCGACGGCTCCCCCTCCCCAACTGGGGCCAAGAGCGACGCAGAGAATCGCGCGGTACGGCCCGCGCTGGAGTCACCGACCGTGCGGCTGCTACTGGGCGCGTACGTCCGAAGGCTGCACACCAGCACCGACGGGCACACCGTCACCGCTGCGGAGGTGCAGGTGGACGAGCGGACCGTCCGGATCGAGGCCAAGACCTTCGTTGTCTCAGGCGGGGCCGTCAACTCAACCGCATTGCTGCTGCGCTCGGTCAGCGACCAGCACCCAGCAGGACTCGGCAACTCCTCGGGACTTCTTGGCCGCAACTACATGGTTCACAACAGCACTTTCTTCATGGCCGTGAACCCGGCCCGGCGTAACCAGACCGCGTGGCAGAAGACTCTCGGGCTGAATGACTGGTACGAGGCCGGCCCCGACACCCCCTACCCCCTCGGCAACCTCCAGATGCTCGGCAAGCTGCAGGCTCCGATGGTCAAGGCTGCCCGCCCCTGGGCACCGATGTGGGCACTGAAAATGATCACTGACCGCAGTCTTGACATCTACCTCACCACTGAGGACCTGCCCCAGCCAGACAACCGAGTCATGATCGACGGCGACAAGATCATGATCAACTGGACCCCGAACAATGTCGCCCCGCATCTCGAGCTGGTCAAACGGGTCAACCGCACGGTCCGCAAGGCTGGCTATCCGGTCGTGCTCACCGAACGTATGGGCATAGCGACCAACTCCCACATGTGTGGCACCGCAGTCGCCGGCATCGATCCCGCGCAAAGCGTTATCAACCCTGACTGCCGCAGTCACGACATCGACAATCTTTACGTCGTGGACGGCAGCTTCTTCCCTTCGTCGGCCGCTCTCAACCCCGCCTTGACCATCGCCGCGAACGCTCTCCGAGTCGCGCCGACTATCGCAGCCAGTACTAGCCAACCGCTGGAGTGCGCCTGACCGCCCCACGATCGCGGCTTGCGGACGGCAGTTCCTGCGCACTTGGCACTTGACCCATTGATCCGATAACGAAAGGCCGCCTCGGCTTGACACCGACTCTCTAATCTGTTTAGATCGATCTAAGAGGTTTAGATCGATCTAAATCGCTTCTCACTCACCCACGGGCATCGGGCCCCACTTGAAGGAGAGAAACATGGTCGAAGGATTCAAGCGGGCGGCGCTCGCACTTACCGCGGCCAGCGTGCTTGCGCTGTCCGCATGCGGCGGTGCCGGCTCAAGCGGCAGCCCTGGAGCGGAGGGCAGCGCCACCGGTGAAGCCGGCGGCGGCACCCTAGAGGTGTTCTCTTGGTGGACCTCCGGTTCGGAGGCTGCCGCTCTAAAGGTACTCGAGGACGCGTTCACCGCCGCGGCCCCGGGTGTCACGTACAAGAACGCTGCGGTATCTGGCGGGGGCGGTTCCAATGCCCGTACAGTGCTTTCTACCCGACTGCAGGGCGGCGACCCACCCGACTCCTGGCAGCTGCACCCCGACCAGGACCTGTTCGCGGTTGTTGAGGACGGCTCGGCCGCCGACATCACCGACCTCTACCAGGCCAACGGCTGGGAGGCCAAGCTTCCCGACACGGTGAAGAACATGCTGCAGAAGGACGGCAAATACTACGCCGTCCCGGTCAACGCGCACCGCGCCA
>Ga0126313_10000960_pt1 | contig 14616 bp, 12 predicted proteins | sample Plot105A_FD_89954 | JGI IMG/M metagenome (GOLD analysis project Ga0126313, IMG submission 89954) | Serpentine soil microbial communities from UC McLaughlin Reserve, CA, USA - Plot105A | ecosystem: Environmental > Terrestrial > Soil > Grasslands | place: USA: UC McLaughlin Reserve, Lake County...
GAACCTCGGTCCCGGCGACGTCGTCGTGATCACCGAGCTCGAGCACCACTCGAACTTCGTCCCGTGGCAGTTCGTCGCGAACCGGACGGGGGCCGCGTTCCGGCACATCCCGATCGACGATGCAGGCGAACTGCAGCTGGACGCGCTCGACGAGATCGCGGCCTCGGGGAACGTGAAGGTGGTGGCGAACAACCTCGTCTCGAACTCGCTCGGCACGATCAACCCGGTCGAGAAGCTGTCTGCGTGGGCGCACGAGCAGGGTGCGATCATGGTCGTCGACGCGGCGCAGGCGGCGCCGCACCGACCCATTGACGTCCAGGCGCTCGGCTGCGACTTCCTCGCGATCTCGTCGCACAAGCTCTGCGGCCCGAGCGGCGTCGGCGCCCTCTGGGGCCGGGCCGAGCTGCTCGAGCGGATGTCGCCGTTCAACCTCGGCGGCGAGATGATCCGCTCCGTCTCGCTCGATCGGACGAGCTGGAACGAGCTCCCGTACAAGTTCGAAGCCGGCACGCCCGCGATCGCGGAGGCGTTCGGCTTCGGGGTCGCCATCGACTACCTCTCCGAGATCGGCCTGGAGGCGATCGAGCGGCACGAGCACGAGCTGACCGAGTACGCGCTCGGCAAGCTCGCGGAGCTCGACTGGGTTCGCGTCTTCGGGCCGCCGGTGGAGCGGCGAGCGGGGATCATCTCGTTCGACGTCGCAGGGATCCACCCGCATGACGTCGCCCAGATCCTCGACTGGGAGGGCGTCGCGGTCCGTGCCGGCCACCACTGCACGCAGCCGCTGATGTCGCGCCTCGGCGTCGCCGCGACGACGCGCGCGAGCTTCTACGTCTACACCATCCCCGAGGAGATCGACCGCTTGCTCGAGGGCCTGCACAAGGTCAAGCAGCACCTGGGATGAGCGAGTTCGACCAGCTGTACCGGGAGGTCATCCTCGACCACTACAAGAACCCGCGCGGGCACGGGCTCCTCGACGCTCCCGACGCACAGGCGGAGGGGCAAAACCCGCTCTGCGGCGACGAGGTGGCCGTGTCACTCCGCTTCGACGGCGACACGATCGCCGAGGTCGGCTTCGAGGGCCGCGGCTGCGCGATCTCGCAGGCGGCGACCTCGATGCTCACGGAGATCGTCGTCGGCCGAACCGCGGACGAGATCGCCCGGATGCCGAAGGAGGAGCTGCTCGAGGAGATCGGGATCCCGCTCACGCCGGTGCGGCTGAAGTGCGCGATTCTCGGCCTCGGCGTGCTCAAGGTGGCGCTGCACAAGTCGAAGGGCACCGCGCTTCCCGACGAGTGGACGCAGGGCGACGACCTGACCATTACGTGACGGTCGACGTCTGCCCGGTCGCAGAGCTGCCGCCGGGGCACGTGAAGATCGTCTGGTCGGGGCCGCTCGCGATCGGCGTCTACAACTGCGACGGCAGCTACTACGCGATCGAGGACCGCTGCTCGCACGACGACGGGCCGCTCTGCGAGGGCGAGTGGGAGCCGGAGAGCTGCATCGCGATCTGCCCCCGCCACGGCGCCCGCTTCGACATCACTACGGGAAGGCCGCTGACGCTCCCGGCCTACGAGCCGGTCGACACGTTCCCTGTCACGGTCGCGGACGGCTGGGTGAAGGTCGAGGTCGGCTAAAGGGAATGTGCAGAGTCCTGAAGCGGATCGAGAGGGAGCCGATCGCGGTGGGACGGGACGGGATTCGCCGACCGTTCTGAGGATTGCGCCGAGGGCTCGGTCGCGGATCACGAGGGCGTCCTCGTCGAGTCGATCCGCCTGCTCGCGCTGACATGCTACGTCGCTTGGGCCTGCTACATTGCGCATATCCGCGGAAAGGAGGTGGTCCGGCAGTGGAGATTTCCAGTACGGGCAGTGGAGGTGTCAGCCGGTAGGGACGTGCCCCTAGAACTCGCAAGGGGAATCGTCTAGCCAGCGTAGGGGGCTCGCGGATGATGGTGCGGAGTCGCACCGGACGCGCCGCTTCGGCAGGAATCGTCTCTGCCAATACAGGCTGGTACCGAACGTGCGAAGGGCCGCGGAAGCGGCCCTTCCGCGTTTCCTGGCCCAGGAAGGTGGATCTGCGGGGCTCGTTCCGTGGCGCGCACAGTCTGATCACGAGCCGCGCCGCTTGGCGGCCCTTCAGGGGTCTTCGCGCGATTCAGGATCCGCTCGTGCGGATCCTGATCTTGCGCAAACTAGACAGCCCGGCGGAGCTGTTCGTCCAAGGGGACGAGCGGGAGGCGGAACGTGTCGACGGCGTCGGAGTTGGAGACGACGTTGTCGCCGGCCGCCAGCATCTTCAGCTGGTCGCGCGTCACGGGCGGCTTCGGCAGCCGCTCGAGGACCGTCGCCTGGACCCGCATCAGCCCGAACGGGACGTGCAGGCTCGGGCGGCGCGATCCCTGCGCGTGCTTCAGCCGCGACCAGAACTCGTTCCAGGTGACGGCGTCGGGGCCGCCGACCTCGAAGATCCGGTTCGCCGCCTCCGGCTTCTCGACCGCCGCCGCGAAGTAGGCGGCGACGTCGTCGATCCAGATCGGCTGGATCCGCTGCGTGCCCGGCCCGACGATCGGCGTCACCGGCGCCAGCCTGGCAATCTTCTTGAACTGGCCGAGAGCGCCGCCCTCGCTGCCGAAGACGAAGCTCGGCCGGAAGATCACGTGCTCCAACCCGGAGGCCTTCACATCCTGCTCCATCTGCCACTTCGCGCCGTAGTAGGGGACGAGATCGTTCGTCTGCTCGTTGGTGCCGAGCGCCGACATGAGCACGAAGCGCTGGGCGCGCGCCTCGCGCGCCGCCTCGAGCAGGTCTCGCGTCCCCTGCTCCATCACTGCGTGGAACTGCTCCGGCCGGCCCGTCAGGATCGCTACGAGGTGGACGACCGCGTCCTGACCCTCGGCTGCACGCCGTAGGCTCTCCGCGTCGGTCATCGAGCCCCGCACCGCCTCCTGGTTCGGCAGCTCCGCGCTCGACCCCGGCGTGTGCTCGAGCACCCGGACCGCGTGCCCGTCCGTGACCAGCCTCCGGACGATCGCCGGACCTACGAAGCCGGTCGCGCCCGTGAGCAGGATCCTCACGAGTCGAAGTTCTTCCAGTACCGGCTCGGCGTCGGCCCCTTCTGGCCCTGGTATTTGGAGCCGAGGCCGCCGGATCCGTAGGGCTTCTCCGCAGGCTCGCTGAGCTGCACGAAGGAGAGCTGGCCGATCTTCATCCCGTGGTAGATCGTGATCGGGAGGTTCGCGACGTTCGAGAGCTCGAGCGTGACGTGGCCGTCCCAGCCTGGGTCGATGAAGCCGGCGGTCGAGTGGATCAGCAGCCCGAGGCGGCCGAGCGAGCTCTTGCCCTCCAGCCGCGCCACCAGGTCGTCCGGCAGCTTCACGCGCTCGAGCGTGGAGCCGAGCACGAATTCGCCCGGATGGAGGATGAACGGCGTCTCGTCGTCGATCTCGACGAGCTCGGTCAGCTCCTCCTGCTCCTGCTTCACGTCGATGTAGGGGTAGCGCGAGTTGCGGAAGACGCGGAAGTAGCGATCGACGCGCACATCGAGGCTCGACGGCTGCATCAGCGACTCGTCGTAGGGCTCCACCTCGATCCGCCCTTCGCCGAGCAAACGGCCGATCGTGACGTCGGAAAGGACCACTTGAGGATTCTATGGTCCGTTGCAAAGCGGACGTTTTCCACATACTGTTCCCGCCCCGTGTCGATGCTGTTCGAGCAGATGGAGCCGAACGAGCGCTTTCGCAAGCGGCGTGAGGAGGCACGTCGGCGCCGCAAGCGTCGCCGCGCCGTCGCCTTCGGCCTCCTCCTCGGGATCACGGCGACCGCGACGGTCGGAGCGCGCTTCGTCATGGACGACGAGGGGGCGGCAGTGGCTCGCCCGAAGCAGGCCGCGGCGAAGCCGGCAGCAAAGCCGGCCGTCCCGGCCAAGCAGCCGCGGGCATTGCCGGACGAGGTCCGCGGGATCCACGTGACCATGGCGCTCGCCTCGCTCGAGGGCAAGCTCGCGGAGTACCTGGAGCTCGTCGACGACGGGATGAACACGATCCAGCTCGACGTCAAGGACGAGAACGGCGAGATCGGCTTCATCCCATCCGCGGTGCCGCTCGCGAAGCAGGTGGGGGCGGCCCGGCCGTACTACCATCCCCGCGAAGCCGCGAAGCTGATCCACCGCAAGGGCGTCTACCTGATCGGCCGCGTCGTCACCTTCGAGGATCCACGCCTCTCGGAGGGCAAGCCCGACTACGCGATCAAGAACCCCGACGGCTCGGTCTGGCACAACCACGCCGACCTCGGCTGGACGAACCCGTACGACAAGCGGGTGTGGGACTACAACGTGTCGATCGCGGAGGTCGCCGCCCGCGCCGGCTTCGACGAGATCCAGTTCGACTACGTCCGCTTCCCGACAGACGGCGCGGTCGAGTCGATCGTCTATCCGCGCAAGACGACGACGCCGCCAGGGTGGGTGATCGCGCAGTTCGTCCACTACGCGACGGAGCGCCTGAAGCCGCTGGGCGTGCGGGTCTCTGCGGACGTCTTCGGGCTGTCCGCGACGCGCGACCTCGGCATCGGCCAGGTCCCGCGCAGGCTCTCGAAGTACGTCGATGCGATCTACCCGATGGTCTACCCCTCCCATTACGGCTCGGGTGAGTACGGCCTCGAGGAGCCGAACGCCTCGCCGGGGGCGACCGTCGAGTGGTCGCTCGCAGACTTCCGGCGCGAGCTGAAGAAGGGGAAGGCCGAGCTGATCCCGTGGCTCCAGGACTTCTCGTACGGTCGCACGTACGGCCTCTCCGAGGTGAAGGCGCAGATCGAGGCGGCCCGGTTGATGGGTGCGCGTGGGTACCTGCTCTGGAACCCGCTCGGGATCTACACGCCCGGGACGCTCGCACCCGCTTCGTAACATTCGTTACACTCGCCTGAATGGCCATCGGCGACGTGATGAGGACGCGTGTCGTGACGGTCGAGCCCGCCGATTCCGCTCGCCTGGCGGTGCTGCGGATGCTGGAGGAGGGTGTGGGGTCGGTCGCGGTCTGCGACGGCGGCACGCTCGTCGGCATCTTCACGGAGCGCGACGTGCTCGCCCTCGCCGGCGATGGCACCGATCTCGATGGGGTCCGCGTCGGCGACGTCATGACCCGCGCGCCGATCACGGTCGACGCGGACGTTCAGATCCTCGACGCGGCGCGACTGATGGGCGAACGGCGGATCCGCCACCTCCCGGTCGTCGAGGGTGATCACCTGCTCGGGATGATCGGGATCCGCGACGTCCTCGGCAGCCTCGTCGAGCGCGCCTGGCAGTCGCGGGACACGGACGCGCACGACACGGCGCGCTCGCTCTTCCGGAAGGACTAAGGAGCCAGGCGGGTGCGGGACCATCCGGTGGCGTCCCGCTCGTAGCGAACGCGGTCGTGGAGCCGGTCCTCGCCATGCTCCCAGAACTCGTACGCGTTCGGGACGAGCCGGAACCCGCCCCAGTGCGGTGGCAGCGTCGGCTCGTCCCCGTGGCGCGCCGCCGCGTCCTCGTAGAGGCGCTCGAGCTCTGCCCGGTCGGCGAGCGGCCGGCTCTGCGGCGACGCCCACGCCGCGAGCCGGCTCGCGAGCGGCCGGGTCCGGAAGTATGAATTCGATTCGTCCGCCGGGAGACGCCCGACTCCGCCTTCGACCCGCACCTGCCGGCCGAGCGGCTGCCAGTGGAAGAGCAACGCCGCCCGCGGGTTGTCGGAGAGCTCCCGGCTCTTCCTGCTTTCGTAATTCGTGAAGAACGAGAAGCCGCGCTCGTCGGCTTCCTTGAGCAGCACCATTCTCACCGACGGGTTGCCGTCGGGGCTCGCCGTCGCGAGCGCCATCGCTTCCGGGACGGGAACGGCGGCCTCTCGTGCCGCCGCGAACCAGCGCTCGAACTGGCGTAGCGGGTCGCCCTCGAGGTCGCGCTCGTCCATGGCGCCCGAGCCTACTGACGCCTGAGCTAGGCTGGGCGCGCCATGGCGACCACCAGGACGATCGAGATCAGGACGGCGATCCCGGGGCCGCGCTCGCAGGAAATCCTCGAGCGGAAGCACCGTGTGATCGCCAACGCAAAATCGGTCGTCCACCCGATCGTCGCGCAGGAGGGCCGCGGTGCCACGCTCACCGACGTCGACGGCAACCGCTTCATCGACTTCACCGGCGGCGTCGGCTGCCTCAACACCGGGCACTGCCATCCGCGCGTGGTCGAGGCCGCCGCCGAGCAGCTGACGCGCTTCGCCCACACCGACTTCACCGTCGTCCCGTACGAGCCCTACGTGGAGCTTGCGGAGCGGCTCCTCGAGCGCGCGCCGTTCACGGTGCCCGCGAAGGCGGCGTTCTTCAACGCCGGCACCGAGGCCGTCGAGAACGCCGTCAAGTTCGCGCGCCTCGCGACCGGACGCCCCGCCGTGATCGCGTTCGAAGGCGCTTTCCACGGCCGCACGCTGCTCTCGATGACGCTCACGTCGAGGCCGCACCCGTACAAGCTCGGGATGGGCCCGCTGGCCCCGGAGGTCTACCGCGCGCCCTTCCCATCCGACTATCGCGGCCCCGACGTGGAGACCGCGCTCGCAGAGCTGCGGCAGATGTTCACGGTTCACGTTGCAGCCGAGCAGGTGGCCGCGATCATCGTTGAGCCGGTCCAGGGCGAGGCGGGCTTCCTGCCCGCGCCGAAGGCGTTCCTCGAAGGTCTGCGGGCGATCTGTGACGAGCACGGGATCTGCCTGGTCGCCGACGAGGTCCAATCCGGCTTCGCCCGCACGGGGACGCTGTTCGCGATCGACCAGACCGGCGTCGAGCCGGACATGATCACCCTCGCGAAGTCGATCGCCGGCGGGCTGCCGCTCTCGGGCGTGCTCGGCAAGGCCGAGATCCTGGACGCCGCGCACGACGGCGCCGTCGGTGGCACCTACGTCGGCAACCCCGTCGCGCAGGCGGCGGCGCTCGCGGTCCTCGACGTGATCGACGACGAGGGTCTGTGCGAGCGCGCCACGCTGCTCGGCGAGACGATGCGGGCGCGGATGCTGGCGTGGCAGGAGCGTTTTGCGGCAATCGGCGACGTCCGCGGCCTCGGCGCCATGCTCGCGCTCGAGCTCGTCCAGGATCGCGCCACGAAGCTGCCCGCTCCAAAGCTTGCGCAGGCCGTGATCGATGCGGCGCTCCAGCGCGGCCTGCTGCTCCTGAAGGCGGGTGTGCACGGGAACGCGATCCGTGTCCTGTGCCCACTCGTGCTCACCGACGCCGAGCTCGACGAGGCGCTCGCGGTGTGGGAGGACGCCCTGGTGGAGGCCCTGGCGTAGTTCGCTTTTTCCCGGCACGGGAACGGTAGGTTGATGCGGGTGCGGCAGGAACTGATCGGCGGTCGCTACGAGTTGAAGCACGTCGTCGGCAGCGGCGGCATGTCGACCGTCTACTGCGCCTTCGACACGATGCTCGAGCGCAACGTCGCGCTGAAGATCCTCCACGACCAGTACGGCGAGGACGAGGAGTACGTCGCGCGCTTCAGACGCGAGGCGCGTGCGGTCGCGCAGCTTTCGCATCAGAACATCGTCACGGTGATCGATCGCGGCGAGGAGGATGGGAAGCAGTTCATCGTCTTCGAGCTCGTCGAGGGCGACAACTTGAAGGAGCTCGTCGAGCGCGGCGGCCCCTTGCCCGTGCGACGGGTACTCGAGCTCGGCCTCGAGGTCGGCCGCGCCCTCGCCTTCGCGCACGCGCAGGGGCTCGTCCACCGCGACGTCAAGCCGCAAAACGTGCTCCTGAACGACGACGGGCGCGCCAAGGTCACCGACTTCGGGATCGTCCGCTCCCTCGACGCGGTCGGGCACACCGAGACCGGCACCGTCCTGGGCACGAGCCACTACATCGCGCCCGAGCAGGCGCGCGGGGAGCGGGTCGACGCGCAGACCGACGTCTACTCCTTCGGCGTCGTCCTCTACGAGCTGCTCGCGGGAGAGGTGCCGTATCCCGGCGACAACTTCCTCACCGTCGCGATGAAGCACGTCAACGACCCGATCCCGAACGTGCTCGACTTGCGTCCCGACACGCCGCTCCGGCTCGCGTCGCTGATCGAGCGTTCGCTGGCGAAGCGGCCCGCCGACCGGCCGGCCTCGATGAACGAGGTCGTCGCGGAGCTCGAAGCCGTGCTCCGCGACCTCGACGCGAAGGAGGGCGGCGAGGGGACGATGATCATGCGCAAGTCAGCCGCCGTCCCCGCTCGGCCCCCGCGCCAGAAGCGGCATGCCGCACCCCGGACTCGGCGCCTGCCGCTCTGGCCGCTGATCCTGGCGGGCCTCCTGATCCTCGCCGTCGTCGGCGGGATCCTGCTCGTGACCCGCGGCGGCGACGAGCCCGGGGCTGCTGCGGACACCACGCCCGTGCGCCTCACTGGCGTCGCGTCGTTCGATCCGGACGGAGACGGTGCGGAGCACAGCGAGCGGGTCGCGGACGCGACGGACGGCGATGCTGCGTCGTACTGGACGACCGAGACCTACCGCGCCTTCTCGAAGCCCGGAGTCGGCCTCGTGCTCGAGGCGGGTGGGAAGGCGAAGGCGCTGACGCTGACCACCGACACGCCCGGCTACACGGCAGAGATCCGGGCCGGCAACTCGCCCGACGGCCCCTTCGACACCGTCGTCGGACCTCCGAAGGCCACCTCCGAGACGACGGCGTGGGAGCTCGAGGAGACGGACGCCCCCTATCTGACGATCTGGATCACGCGGCTCGACGAGGTCGCGCACGTCAACGAGGTGAAAGCGAGCTGAAGCGTCGAGAGCTTCGACCTCGCTTCCACGCGGAGGAGACGCGGCTAGTACTTCAGGCCTGAGCGCCGCTCGTGCCGCTCGAGCGCGAGCTCGATCAGCCGGTCGAGGAGCTCCCGGTACGGGATCCCCGATGCTTCGAACAGGCGCGCGTAGACGCTCGTCGAGGTGAAGCCCGGGATCGTGTTGATCTCGTTGACGACGACCTCGCCGTTCTCTCGGACGAAGAAGTCGACCCGCGCCATTCCCTCGCACTCGGTTGCGATGAAGGAGTCGACCGCCAGCTCCTGCACGCGGGCCGCGGTCTCCTCGGGGATCCGCGCAGGGACGATGATGTCCGAGCCGCCGGCGTCGTACTTCGCCGCGTAGTCGTACCACTCGGCGTGCGGAACGATCTCGCCCACGACCGAGGCGACCGGCGCCGGGCGGACGTTGCCGAGCACGCCGCACTCGACCTCCGTCCCCGCGACGAACTCTTCCACCAGCACCTTCTCGTCGTGCCGCCGCGCGAGCGCGACTGCCGCCTCCAGCTCGGCCGGGTCGTGGGCCTTCGAGATCCCGACGGAGGAGCCGAGCCGCGCGGGCTTGACGAAGACCGGATAGCCGAAGGGATTGTGGATCTCGTCCCCCAGCCGGAGCGTCACATTGGCAGCGACCGGGATCCCGCGGTCCCGCAGCACCGCCTTGAACAGATCCTTGTCCATGCAGAGCGCCGAGGCGGCCACGCCGGCGCCGACGTAGGGCACGCCGGCAAGTTCGAGCAGCCCCTGGACCGTGCCGTCCTCGCCGAAGGGCCCGTGCAGCACAGGCAGGACCACATCCACCGTGCCGAGCGCCTCCGCCGGCTTCGACTCGGCGAGCACGGGCAGCGACTCCGCCACGTGAGTTTGCAACAGACTGTTGCTTGGGCCTTCGAGCGCCCAGCGGCCGTCGCGGCCGATCGCGATCGTCGTCGTCTCGTACCGCTCCGGGTCGAGCGCTTCCAGCACCGACCGGGCAGACGCGAGCGAGATCTCGTGCTCGCTCGAGCGACCGCCCGCGACGACGGCGACCCGGATCCGCCGGCTCACGGCGTCGTCGCGGTCGTGTCGGCCGGCGGCGCCTGTTCGAAGCGGCCGACGACGATCACGACGGTCGTGCGCTGCTCTGCGTTCGAGCCGCCTTCCGGATCCTGCGAGAGCACCTTCCCGTCGAGATCCGAGTTGTCGACGATCTCCTCGACGGACTGGACCTCGAAGCCCGATTTGTTCAGCTGCGAGGTCGCGTCCGTCGCGGTCAGGCTCGTCACGTCGGGGATCTGCGAGGTCTTCGGCCCCTTGGAGACCTGGAGCGTAATCACCGAGCCCTTGCCCTGCTGCGTCCCAGCCGCCGGACTCTGACCGACGACCACGCCTTCTGGACCCTCGTCGTCCACGTCCTCCCGCGCGACCGCGAAGCCCGCGCCCTGGAGCGTCGACTCGGCGCTCTCGAAGGGAATCCCGATCACGCTCGGGACCGCGATCGGCTTCGGGCCTTTCGACACGTTGACGCGGACCGCCGTGCCGACGATCACCTCGGTTCCCGCCTTGGGCGCGACCGCGAGCACCGTGTCGACCGGCTCGAGGGAATTGACGGGCACGACATTCGGCTTCAGCCCCGCAGCCGTCAGCTCGGAGACCGCTTGATCGCGGCTGTCGCCCGACACGTCCGGGACCCGGACCTTCGAAGGCCCGGTGGAAACAGTGATCGTGACGAAGTTGCCCCGCTCGATCCGGTCGCCCGGCTGCGGGTCCTGGTCGAAGACGACGCCCTGGTCGACTCCGTCGTCGTTCGGCTTGCGCTCGACCAGCTCCTTCAGCCCGGCTTCGCGGATCTGCGTCACGGCGAGCTGCTCGAGACTCCCGACGACGTCCGGGACGGCGACCGGCTTCGCGGCGCTCAGCTGCGACTGCACCTCCTGCCAGGCGAACCAGCCGCCCACGAGCGCGAGCGCGACCAGCAGCAGCCCGAGCAGCCACGGCCAGATCGAGCGCCGGCGTGGCGGCGCGTCGTACTCGTAGTAGCGGCCCGGCGTGTAGGTCGTGCTCCCGGCGGCGGCCGCCGTCCCCGCCGGCCTGATCGTCGTCGCGGCCTCACCGACGTCCGTGCGCGAGAGCACCGTCGTCGCCGCCTCAGCGGTCTCCGCGGAGACGCCGATCCCGCGCGCGATCCGCTCGAGGTCGGAGTCCATCTCCTCGGCCGAGTGGTAGCGGTCGGAGGGATCCTTCGCGAGCGCGCGCAGCGCCACGTAGTCGAGGTCGCGCGGGATTTCGGCCCTGTGCGTGGACGGCGCCGCCGGCACCTGCGAGAGGTGCTTCATCGCGATCTCGACCGGCGTCTCGCCGTTGAACGGCACGGTGCCGGTCATCAGCTCGTAGAGGACGATCCCGGTCGAATAGAGGTCGGACGTCTGGTCGACCGGAGCGCCCCGTGCCTGCTCGGGCGACAGGTACTGGGCGGTGCCGATGATCGAGCCGGCCTCCGTCATCTGACTGGCGGCACCGGCGCGGGCGATCCCGAAGTCCATCACCTTGACGCGGCCCTCGCCGTCGACGATCACGTTGTGCGGCTTGATGTCGCGGTGGACGATCCCGTTCCGGTGCGCGAAGCGGAGCGCGGACAGGATCTGGCGCGTGTAGTCGATCGCAATCCCGAGCGGCGAGGGCCCGCGGGCGACGAGGAGCTCCTTCAGCGTGCGGCCCTCGACGTACTCCATCGCGATGTAGTACGTGCCCTCGGCCTCGCCGCGGTCGTAGATCGAGACGATGCTCGGATGGGAGAGCCCCGCGGCGTTCTGCGCCTCGCGCCTGAAGCGCTCCACGAACTGCTCGTCGGCCGCGTGGCGGTCGTCGAGGATCTTGATCGCGACGCGGCGCCCCAGCTCCTGGTCGTGAGCGAGGTAGACGTTCGCCATCCCGCCGGAGCCGAGCTTGCGCACGATCAGGTAGCGCCCGTCAAAGAGCGAGTCGATGAGGTGGTCGCCGGCGGCCATAAAAGGACAGGTTAGGAGTTCGCCGTCGACCCCAGGAGCGCCTGCAATACCTCCTTGGCGACCGGCGCAGCGGTCTGACCGCCGGTCGAATTCTGCTGCTCGACCACGACCGCCATCGCGATCTGAGGCCGGTTCTTGCCCGCATAGCAGATGAACCAGGTCGTGTTCAGACCCGCGATCCCGGTCTCCGCCGTGCCGGTCTTGCCGCCGACGGTGTAGCCAGGGATCTGCGCCGCGGTGCCCGTGCCCTGCTCGACTGCGTCCTTCATCATCGCGGCGACGATCCGGGCCGTCTCCGTCTTCACCGCGCGCCCGAGTTCGTTCGGTCGCGTCTTCGACACGACCGAGCCGTCGGGCGCGACGATCCGGTCGACGACGTGCGGCTCCATCACGACCCCGTCGTTGGCGATCGTGGCCGCCACCATCGCCATCTGGAGCGGCGTCACCAGCAGCCGTTCCTGGCCGAACGCCATCCGGCCCGGGTCGACGTCCGTGTCCTGCTTCGGGTCGAACAGCTCGGTGCCCTTGTAGAGGCCGCTCGGCGCGCGCTCGTTCGACGGGGTCTCGAGCGGCGGCGTTTCGTAGAAGCCGAAGCGCTTCATGTAGTCGACGAGGAACCTCGCGCCGAGCGCCTTGCCGATGTTGCAGAAGACCGAGTTGACCGAGTTGACGAGCGCGGTGTGCAGGTCGAGCCGCCCGAATGGGCGCGAAGTGTCGTAGTTGTTGACTCGCCTCCCGTAGACCTCGCAGTAGCCGGGGTCGGTGAAGCTGGAGTCGTCCCTGTAGCGGCCGGAGTCGAGCGCGGCGGAGACGGTCACGACCTTGAACGTCGAGCCCGGTGCGTAGAGGCCGGCCGTGGCCCGGTTCAGGAGCGCGTCCGGCCGCTTGCAGTCCGCCCGGACGCCGGTCACGCGGCCGAAGTCGGTCTCGACGAGGTTCGGGTCGTAGGTGGGGGAGGAGTACATCGTCAGCACCCGCCCCGTCTGCGGCTCGAGCGCCACGACCGCGCCGCAGCGGCTTCCGAGCGCCTCTTGCGCCGCCCGCTGGCCCCGAGGGGCGAGGGTGAGGATCAGGTCGTTCCCCTCGATCGTGGCTCCCTTCGCCTTGTCGACGAAGGTGTCGAGCACCGTCGAGAGGTTCGCGTTCTGACCCGTCAGGTAGTCGTTCATCGAGCGCTCGAGCCCCGTCCGGAAGCGCGATTGGGTCGAGTAGCCGTGGACGTGGGCGGCGAGCCCGCGGGTCGGGTACTCGCGGAAGTAGAAGGTGCGCCCGCCTTTCTTCTCCTGCCGGTTCCTGGCGTACGTGATCCCGTGGCCGCGAATCTCGCCGCGCTTGATCGTGAACTCGGCGACGCGTTGGATCTGGTTGTCCTGGCGGTCGGCCAGGTCGCCCGCGGCCCACGCCTGCCAGTAGGTCGTGGCGACGACGAGAACGACGATCAGTCCGACGCCCGCGAGTGCCAGCCGCGTGATCTGCTTGTTCACCCGCGGCTCCTCGCAGCCTGCATGTTCGCCCGGTTCGAGACGAGCAGAAGCAGGGCCAGGAGGATGAAGTTGGCGACGACGCTCGAGCCGCCGTAGGAGACGAGCGGGAGCGTGATTCCCGTCAGCGGGATCACCCGGAGCACACCGCCCACGATGATGAACGTCTGCAGGGCGAAGCCGAAAGTGAGCCCGGCCGCGAGCAGCTTTGAGAAGCCGTCGTCGGCGAGGAGCGCGACCCGGAAGCCGCGCGCGACGAAGAGCATGAAGACGAGCAGCAGCCCGGCGGCCCCGACCAGCCCGAGTTCCTGCGCGATCGCGGAGTAGATGAAGTCGGTGTTGAGGTAGGGCACGATCGGTTGGCCCGTCGTCGTCGTGACGATTCCCTTGCCGAGGCCCGTGCCGGCGAAGCCGCCGTTGCCGATCGAGTAGAGGCTCTTCACGAGCTGGAAGGAGCCGCAGTCCTGGCGGAGCGCGAGCTCGCCCGTCTGGGCGCAGAAGACGGGGTGGTCGGTCCACGGCGCCAGCCAGATCGTCACGCGCTCCTGCACGTGGGAGACGTAGTGGTAGACGAAGGCCGCGCCAGCGACGAAGAGCGCCAGCCCCGCGGCCGCATAGGCGGCGCGCCCGGTGGCCACGTAGAGCATGGCCAGGAAGATCCCGAAGAGGAGCAGGCCGCTGCCGAGGTCGTTCGTCTGGACGAGGACGAGCATCGCCGCGCCCCAGATCAGGAGCAGCGGCCCGAAGTCCTTCAGGCGACCCTGTGCGAGCACCTCGCGCTTGTCGCGGAGGTACCCGGCCAGGAAGATGATCAGGAAGATCTTCGCGAGCTCCCCGGGCTGGAACTGGAACGAGCCGACCTTCACCCAGAGGCGAGCACCGTTGATCGTCTGCCCCACGCCCGGCAGGGCCGGCATGATCAGGAGCAGGATCGAGGTCAGCCCGAAGAGGTACTTGTACTGCTCGAGGATGCGGTAGTCGCGCCGCAGCAGGACCAGTACCGCCGCGAACAGGACGACCCCGATCACGATCCAGAGGCTCTGGCGGAACGCGTCGTCGGGCTCGAGGCGGTAGATCAACGTCACCCCGATTGCGGAGAGCAGGGCCGCGAGCGGGAGCAGCACCGGGTCGGCATACGGGACGGCGTAGCGCACGACGAGGTGCGCGGCCAGATAGAGCGCCATGAAGATCCCCGCATACGTGAGCGAGCCGGCGTCGATCTCCGACGGCTCGGAGCGGGCGATGTAGACGCTCGCAAAGCCGATCGCCGTGAGCAGGCCCACGGCGATCAGATTCAGCAGCTCGCGATTTCGAACGCTCAGCGGGTCAGCCCCCAGACGGCCAGCGCCACCAGCAGGATC
>Ga0126313_10000962_pt1 | contig 14596 bp, 12 predicted proteins | sample Plot105A_FD_89954 | JGI IMG/M metagenome (GOLD analysis project Ga0126313, IMG submission 89954) | Serpentine soil microbial communities from UC McLaughlin Reserve, CA, USA - Plot105A | ecosystem: Environmental > Terrestrial > Soil > Grasslands | place: USA: UC McLaughlin Reserve, Lake County...
GCTCGGGGTGCTCGAGGCGCCGGGGAAGTACGGCTGCGCTCTCGCGATCGGCGAGGGCCAGGGCGCGGGCAACCACCAGGCGTTCGGCGGTCCGCACTATGGATTTTTGGCAGCCCGCCAGGACTACATCCGCCGCATGCCGGGTCGGATCATCGGCGAGACGACCGACGCGGAGGGCGATCGCGCGTACGTCCTCACCCTCCAGACCCGCGAGCAGCACATCCGCCGGGAGAAGGCGACGTCGAACATCACCACGAATCAGACGCTGCTTGCGATCGGTGGCCTCGTCTACCTGACGTGGCTCGGCCCACACGGGCTTCGGGACGTGGGGGAGCTCTGCACCGGCCTCGCCGGCTACGCGAAGAACCGTCTTGGACTACCGCTGCTGTTTCCCAACAGGGCAACATTCAAGGAGTTTGCAGTTCGCGTCGGACGGCCCGCCGACGACGTCGTCGCGGCCGCCCGCGAGCAGGGCGTCAATCCCGGATATCCGCTCAGGCGCGACTACTCGGGGATGGAGGACGCCCTGCTCGTCTGCGTGACCGAGAAGCGGACGCCCGACGATATCGACCGGCTCGCCGAGGTCCTGGCCGAGGTCGCCGCATGAAGCTGATCTACGAGAAGTCGCAACCGGGCCGGCGTGCGGCGTCGCTTCCACGCCACGACGACCTTCCCGCCGCTGACATCCCGGACGAGCTACGGCGTGAAGAGCCGCCGCGGCTACCCGAGGTGGCGGAGCCGGAGCTCGTCCGCCACTTCGCCGAGCTCGCCGCGCGCACCTTCGGGATCGACACGGGCTTCTACCCGCTCGGCTCGTGCACGATGAAGTACAACCCGCGCGTCAACGAGCGGGTCGTTGCGCATCCCGGGTTCCGCGACCTGCATCCGCTCCAGGAGCCGGGGTCGGCGCAGGGCGCGCTCGAGGTCATGTGGCGCCTCCAGGAGATCCTCTGCGAGATCTCCGGCCTCCATGCCTGCTCGCTTCAGCCCGCCGCCGGCTCGCAGGGGGAGCTCACCGGGCTGATGCTGATGCGCGCGTACTTCGCCGACCGGGGTGAGGAGCGCGACACGGTGATCACGGCGGACACGGCGCACGGCACGAACCCGGCAAGCGTGACGATGGCGGGTTACAAGCTCCAGAAGGTCGAGACCGACGCACGCGGGAACCTCGACCTCGACGACCTGCGCACCAAGGTGAACGAGCGGACGGCCGGCCTGATGCTGACGAACCCGAGCACGCTCGGCCTGTTCGACGAGAACATCGAGGAGGTCGCCGCCATCTTCCACCAGGCCGGCGCGCTCCTCTACTACGACGGTGCGAACCTGAACGCCGTCTGCGGGATCTCGCGGCCCGGGGACATGGGCTTCGACATCGTCCACATCAACCTGCACAAGACCTTCTCGCAGCCGCACGGCGGCGGTGGGCCGGGCGGCGGCCCGATCGTCGTGCGCGACCGGCTCGAGCCGTTCCTGCCGGTGCCTGCCGTCGTCCCGGACGGCGACCGGTTCCGGCTCGACTACGACCGCCCGAAATCGATCGGAAAGGTGCGCGGGTTCTTCGGCCCGTTCGGCGTCTTCGTCCGCTCCTACGCGTTCATCCGCGCCTACGGGCCGGAGCTGCGGGAGATGTCCGAGCTCGCGGTGCTGAATGCGAATTACCTCCTCGCACGGCTCAAGGAGCACTACGAGCTGCCGTTCGACCGCCTGTGCATGCACGAGTTCGTCCTCAGCGCGCGCAAGCTCAAGCGTGAGCACGGCGTGACGGCCCTCGACGTGGCGAAACGGCTGATGGATTACGGGTTCCATCCGCCCACGATCTACTTCCCGCTGGTCGTGCCCGAGGCGCTGATGATCGAGCCGACGGAGACCGAGACCCGCGAGACGCTCGACGAGTTCGCCGACGCCATGAAGGCGATCGCTCGGGAGGCTGCGGAGAAGCCCGACCTACTGCGCGACGCACCGCTCGGCCGGCCGGTGCGTCGCGTCGACGAGGTCAAGGCCGCGAAGCGCGCGGTCGTTCGTTACCTGTTCGAGGACCATCCGGACCTGTCGGAGGAGCCCGTGACGGCGGCGGCCGCTGAGGCGCCGAAGGGCGTCTGAGCCCGAATCCCGCTCCGTTCGCATCGCGACACGGCTCCGCGCCAGTAGCGCTTCCGCGACTCATGTGAGCATCGTGTGAGCGTCGTGTGAGTTCGGTGCGAGACGCTTCGAACGTCAATCGCCGATCGAACGAGGGTGGTTCAGATGACGCGGTATCCGTTGCTTGTCTCGGCCTTGGTTCTCCTGCTCGTGCTTCCGGGCTCGGGGGCAGCCCGCCCGCAGTCGAGCTCTTCCCCGCTCGGCTCCGTCCGCGAGCGGACGTTCGTCCCGGGCGAGATCCTCGTGCGCTTCAAGCCGGGCGTTGCCGCCGCGGCGCGCGCGAGCATCGTGCACGCGGAGGGCGCAGCGATGGCGGAGGTCCTGCCCCTGCCGGGCCTGACGCGCGTCAGCCTGCCCCCACGCGCGAGCGTCGCCGCCGCGGCCGCGGCGTTCGAGCGCCGGCCGGAGGTCCTGTTCGCGGAGCCGAACTTCGTCCACGAGCCGGCCGCCGACAAGTACGTGGACAACACGGACAGCACGCTCACGATGCTCGCGCCGGTCAACTTGACCGGCCGGGTCGGTTGCACCGCCGACTACGACATGCGCCTCGACACCGAGTACTTCTCCGACTTCTTCTGGATCGAGCGCGCGACGACGCCCGCCGGCCCGTGGCAGATCGTGAACGGCTGGACGGGCTCCACGGAGGGCACCTTCGTGCCGTTCACGGAGGATCTCTCCGCCGCCGACGGGAGCCCGAACCTCTTCCTGCGCCTGCGGCTGACCAGCGACGAGTCCGTCATCGACGACGGCGCATACGTCGACAACCTCGCGGTCAAGTGCCTGAGCTCCACGTACGACGCGACCGACTACGAGTCGGCCAGCGGCACGTCGATGGCGGCGCCTCACGTCGCGGGCGTGGCGGCGCTCAAGTGGGCGCAGACGCCGCTCGCGTCCGTCGCCGACGTCAAGTCGGCGCTTCTGGCCGGCGTAGATCCGAAGTCGTCGCTCTTCGGGCAGGTCGGCTCCGGCGGTCGGGTGAACGCGTGCAAGGCTCTCGCCCCGGGTTGTCCGGCTGCCACCCCCTCGACGCCGAATGACTCGCGCTTCGCCGACCTCTGGGGGCTGCACCAGGCATCCGATGCCGACATCGACGCACCGGAGGCGTGGGCCCGCGAGACGGGCGACGCGGCCGTCATCGTCGCCGTCGTCGACACCGGCGTTGCCTACGACCACCCGGACCTCGACGGCAATATCTGGACGAACGCCGCGGACCCGCCGGGGAACGGGGATCAGGACGGGAACGGCTTCGTCGACGACTCCCGCGGTTGGGATTTCCTCGACGACGACAACGACCCGCGCGACTTCGACGGTCACGGAACGCACGTCGCCGGCACGATCGGCGCCGAAGGGAACAACGCGACCGGCATTACCGGCGTCGACTGGGACGTGAGCCTGATGCCGCTCCGCGCGGGCGATGAGTTCGGGTTCGCGTCGGCGGACACCACGGCGGCATTCCTGTACGCCTGCCGAAACGGAGCCGATGTCGTCAACGGGAGCTTCGCCGGCTACTTCCCGAGCGCGTCCGAGCTCGCGGCGCTGCGGTCCCCGGAATGTGCCAACACGCTCTTCGTCTTCGCCGCCGGAAACGATGCGAGCAGCAACGACGACTATCCCGTCTATCCCTGCGGCTACGGAGCGCCGGCACCGGAGGCCGACCTGCCGAACATCGTGTGCGTCGCCGCGACCGATCGGGAGGACGAGCTCGCGGAGTTCTCGAATTACGGCTTCGCGTCCGTCGACCTGGCCGCGCCCGGGGTCGACGTACTCAGCACGTTCCCGGCCTATTCGGCCGTCCATGGCGACGCCTTCGAGGCCGACCTCCCCGGACGGTGGGCTGCGGCCGCGCTGCCCGGGAACAAGGTGTGGGGCCGCACCGCCGAGGCGGCCGTGGGCGGTTTCAGCGTGGCCGACTCACCGACGCTGGCAGTGCCGCAGCCGCCGGCGCCGGCACCTCCGGCGCCGGCACCTCCGGCGGACGTGATCCCGCCTCGCGACCCGCTGGTGTTGAGCCCGTCCCACGCCATCGGCGTGCCGACCAACGACAGCACGATCGACATCATCTGGAGCGGCGCGTCCGATGCTCAGAGCGGCGTCGACGGTTTCTCGTTCGTGCTCGACAACGCCCAGTTCACCCTGCCGGACGCGGTCAAGGACGCCGAGGAGAACTCGAGTGGGGCAACGTTCTCCGGCCTGGCGAACGGCCCCTACTACTTCCACCTGCGCACGCGAGACAACGCGGGCAACTGGACGAGCGCGGTCCACTACGGCCCGATGTACGTCGCGGTCCGGCGGACCGTTTCCGCGGTCTGCGTAGTGCCGAGCCTGAAGGGCCGGACCGTCGTGGCAGCGCGTAAGGCGCTCGCCGCCCGGAAGTGCGCGCTCGGCGGCGTGCGGCGCAAGTATTCGTCGAAGGTCAAGCGGAACCGCATCGTCGCCCAGAGCAGGCGCGCCGGCGCCCGGCTGCCGCGTGGGACGAAGGTGAACGTCGTCGTCAGCCGCGGCGCGCGCCGTTGAGGCGCGTCGCTAACGGCCGCGCGGCTTAAAGTCGCGCGGCCATTTCGCCGAAAAGAACCTGCAAATGCGGATCTTGCTGGTGATCGCTATTCCGGTGATCGCGTTCTCGCTCTGGGTGCACCACAAGCGCACGGAGAACGAGGCGCGCCTTGGCGAGGTCGCGAGCGCGATCGCGCAGCGGAGTGTCGGCGTCGACTGCCCGGGCTTCTGGCGCCAACTCGTCGAGGTCGGAAGCGACGACGGACGCGTTCACTTCGACATCGCGGGCCGGCCGAGCGACACGGCGGAGCTCTCCGGCAGGACGTGCGGCCGCCTCGCGGACTTCTCTCGCGCCGGCACGAAGCCGGCGTTCGACTGCCTCGTCCCAGACGACCGTCAATGCAAACGCGATGTCGTGGAGAGCGCCCGCGCACTCTCCACGCTCGCGCACGAGGCGTACCACCTCGCCGGCGTGCGCGACGAAGCGGCGGCCGAGTGCTACGCGACGCAGAGCGTCGACTTCGTCGCCGAGCAGCTCGGCGCCAGTGCCGCGGACGCGAAGATCGTCGGGATCTGGGCGGCGCGGACGTCGCCCAAGACCCATCCCGCCGAGTACCACTCGCAGGAATGCCGTTCCGGCGGCGCGCTCGATCTCGAGCCCGGTACGGCCGCCTGGCCGTAGACGGACAGGCGACAATGCCCGCATGACCGGCGTGTCGGAGCCGATGCAGGCGCTCTACGAGGGCGATCGCGAGCGCGCACAACGGCTGCTCGCCGAGCGCGACGAGATCGACGTCTTCGAGGCGGCGGCGTTCGGCCGCGTCGAGCGGCTGCGCGCGCTCCTCGAGGCCGACTCCGAGCTCGCGAAGGCGTTCTCGACGGACGGCTTCACCGCGCTGCATTTCGCAGCCTTCTTCGCCCAGCCCGACGCGGCCGAGCTGCTGCTCCGGCGCGGGGCGGACCCGCGCGCGCGTGCGCAGAACCCGATGAAGGTGGAGCCGCTCCACAGCGCGGCTGCAGCCGGTCAGACGGAGATCTCGCGCATGCTGCTCGACGCCGGCGCCGACCCGAACGCGAAGCAGGAGCGCGGCTTCGTGGCGCTCCACGCCGCGGCGCAGAGCGGCAACGCGGAGCTGGCGGAGTTGCTGCTCGAGCGCGGCGCGGACACGACTCTCGCGAGCGACGATGGGAGTACCTCCGGCATGATCGCCCGCGAGGCGGGGCACGACCAGTTGGCAGACTCTCTGGCGTGATCGAGCTCCGGTCGGACACGCTCACGCAGCCGACGCCTGCGATGCGTCAGGCGATCGCGAACGCCGTCGTCGGCGACGAGCAGAAGCGCGAGGACCCGACCGTGAACGAGCTGGAAGCCCGCGGCGCCGAGCTCCTAGGTCACGAAGAGGCGGTCTTCGTCCCGACCGCGACGATGGCCAACGAGATCGCGCTGCGGCTGCACAGCCGGCCCGGCGACGAGGTCATCGCCGAGGAGAACTCACACATCCTGATCGCCGAGCTCGGCGGCCCGGCCGTGTTCGCCGGCCTCGTCACGCGCGGCGTCCCGAGCGTAAACGGCCGCTTCGGCCCGGAGCTGATCAGGTCACTCGCGCGCGCGGGAGATTCGCATCACACCCCGCGGACGCGGATCGTCTCGATCGAGAACACCCACAACAGCTCGGGCGGACGCGTGTGGCCGCTCGCGGAGGTGGCGGCGGTCGCCGCCGAGTGTCGCGCGCTCGACATCAGGCTCCATCTCGACGGCGCGCGACTGATCAACGCCGCGGTCGCGCTCGGCATCCCGGCGGCCGAGATCGGAAGCCACGCCGACACGGTCACGCTCTGCCTGTCCAAGGGTCTCGGTTGCCCGCTGGGCGCACTCGTCGCCGGCTCGCCCCAGGCGATGCAGGAGGCGCGGAGGCTCAAGCACCTGTTCGGCGGCGCGATGCGGCAGGCGGGGATCGTCGCCGCGGCCGGCCTGTATGCGTTCGACCATCACATCGACCGGCTCGCCGAGGACCACTCCCGCGCGCGGCGCCTCGCCGAGGGCCTGCTCGACGCAGGGCTCCCGATCGATCTCGACCAGGTCGAGACGAACTTCGTCCAGATCGACGTCGGCCCGCTCGAGCTAACGCAGCAGGAGGCGCTCGCACGGATCCACGCCCAAGGCGTCGGGGTCTCGGGGACGGTCCACCCGACCGTGTTGCGGGCGGTCACGCACCTGGACGTCTCGGACGAAGACGTCGAGCGTGCGATCCAGCTGATCCCCCAGGCCCTCGGAGTCCTTACGCGCGCCTGATCTTCTCGCCGCCCGCCTGGGGCGGCAGATCCTCGCGGCGCAGGCCGAGAAGCGCTAACCCCGGTCGCCCGCGACGAGAAACGTCGTGGCGACCCCGCCGTACGCGGCGATCAGCGCGATGCCTCGTCCGCGCGTCGACCAGCCCTGCCAGAGGAGCGCCGTCGTAAGTGCGACGGAGAACGCAAGGGCGCAGAGCTCGACGGGGCGGAACGCCAGCGCGAGCGGGTCGATCAGGAGGGCGAGCAGCGCGACCGCCGGGATCAGGAACACGGCGACCTGCGCGGACGACGCAAGCGCGATCTCCGCTGCGAGCTTGATGTTCCCGCGCCACGCGACCACGACGGCGCCGCCGTGCTCGGCCGCGTTGCCGACGATCGCCACGATCACGGCCGCGACGAAGAACTCCGACAGGTGGGCCTTGTGCGCGAACGTCTCGATCGAGCCGACGAGGATCTCGGCGATCAGCGCGGTGACGATCGTCGCCACGGCAAGGACGCTGAGTGAGACCGGCAGCGACCAGCCGACCATCTCCTCGGGGTCGTCGGAAGTGTGCAGCGCGCGATGGCGCCGCAGCGACCACCAAGTGACGGCCAAGTAGACGACGAGCAACGCGATCGAGACGGGTATCGACAGCGCGACGATCAGGTCGCGTTCGGGGTCGTCGCCCCAGCTCGGGACGGCGGGGATGAGCAACAACATGAGGGCGAGCGCGACGAGACCGAGGGAGACGAACGTCGACTGGCGGTCGAGCTGACCGCGCCCGCCGAACAGCAGCGAGAAGCCGAGAACGAGCAGGAGATTGCCGACGACGCTTCCCGTGAGCGAACCGCGGACGACCTCGAACTTGGCCTCCGAGACGGCGAACAGGGCGATAATCAGCTCGGGCGCGTTCCCGAAGGTCGCGTTCAGGAAGCCGCCGATGCCGGGCCCGGTGTGGTGGGCCGCATGCTCCGTTGCCTCGCCGATCAGCCAGGCGAGCGGTACGAGCGCCAGAGCAGCGAGCACGAAATCTGCCGTATCGCCGAGATCGGCGACGTAGTGCAGCAGGATCGTGACCGGGGCGAGCGAGAGCGACCCCCAGAGGACTCTCCGCGCCACGCGGATACCCTAACCAGCCGTGCTGGACGCGGTCTTGTTCGACTGGGGGTCGACGCTCATGGACTTCGTCTGGGACGACGCCCTGGTCGAGGAGGGGCATCGCGCCGGCCTACGGGCACTCGGCCGCGACGATCCCGAGGAGCTGTCCCGGCTCTCGGCGCACTTCCGCGAGCGGTATCTCCCCCTTCTGCACGCACCGGACGCGCTCGAAGAGGTCGAGTACCCGGGGCTCGTCAGCGAGCTGCTCGGGCACTTCGGGATCGACGCCGACGACCAGGCGGTCTACCGGTATCTCGAGGCTGAGCATCGCGCCTGGGATCCCGCCATGCAGGTTGCCTCGACCAGCGTCGCGCTGCTCGAAGCGCTACGAACGCGCGGGCTCAAGACCGGGCTTGTCTCGAATGCGACCGACCCGGGCTGGCTGCTGCGCGCAGATCTGGAGCGCCAGGGTCTCACGCCCTGCCTCGACGCCGTCGTGTTCTCTTCCGAGCTGGGCAAGCGTAAGCCGCACCCTGCGATCTACGAGGCGGCGCTCTTGGAGCTCGGGGTCGCGCCCGAGCGCGCGCTGTTCGTCGGCGACCGGCTGATCGAGGACGTCAAGGGGCCGTCCGAGCTCGGCATGACGACCGTCCAGGCGGTCTGGTTCCGCGCCGACGAGAATCCGGACGGGATCGAGCCCGACTACCAGGCGTTCACGCAGATGGACGTCCTGAACGTCGCCGAGCGGCTCCGCTCGGCGGCATAGCCTCAATCGTTCGTCTTGACCTGTGCGAAGACGCGGAAGCTCGGCGTGCCGAGCGGGAGCTCGAAGAACTCCGGGTTGACGCAGCCCAGCTCATCGGCCTTCGCCTCGTAGCAGCTCGCCACCTCAACGTCGCACATCGGCAGCGGACGGCGGGCCGCGCGGACGGCGCCGAAGCCACCGCTCGCCTCGGCCTCGAGCAGCAGGTCGAGATCGATCTCGACGTCGAACACCTTCTGCATGCACCCGACGTAGGTGTGACCGACCTCCTCGAACGCGTACAGGAACGGACAGTTGCGCTCGACGCACGCGCCGGGGTGAACGACCTTGTCACAGTGGACCTCGCAGCGGCGGCACTCGACCTCGTCCTGCGGCCGGAGCGGTAGCTCGGCCGGAGGCGAGGCCTCTCGCTGGTCTTCCATGTCGGAATTGTGAAGCGCGATCAGCGGTCTCCGCAAGACTTGACAAACAGGCGATTACGTGGTTGCCCAGCGCCCGTGCAGCTCCTTGAGCCGCGTGATCTGCTCGGCGTCCGGCCCCTTGCCGTTCGTTCCCGGGACCTCGAGGACGGCTGGAAGACCCTGGAGCTTCGGATGGCCGAGGAAGACCCCGAGCTTCTCGCCCATGAGCCCGTCGAGGACGTTGTCGTGGCGGTCCCGGTTCGAGCCGAGCGGCGTCTTCGCGTCGTTGACGTGCAGCGCTCGCAGCCGCTCGAGGCCGATCCGCTCGTCGAGCGCGTCGAGGGTGGCGTCGAGCACCGGGGGGTCGGTTACGTCGTACCCGGAGACGTACAGATGGCACGAGTCGAGGCAGATGCCGAGTCGCGGGTGTGCATCGAGCCGGTCGTAGAGGATCGCGAGCTCCTCGATCGAGCGGCCGATCGTGGCGCCGGCGCCGGCGGAGTTCTCCATGAGCAGCCAGGTCGTGTCCGAGCAGCGGTCGAGCACGGTCCGCATCGCGGCCTCCACGCGTTCGAGCCCCGCCTCGAGGCCGGCGCCGAGGTGCGAGCCGACATGGAACACGACGCCCTCCGCCTCGATCGCGCACGCCGTGTCGACCGTTGCCGAGAGCGTCGTGACCGACTTCTCGTAGACCGTGTCGTCGGGCGCCGCGAGGTTGCAGAGGTAGAGCGCGTGACAGAGCACCGAGCCGATGCCCGCCTCGGCGCGACGCTCCCGAAAGGCGGCGTACGCCTCCGGATTCGGGGCCGGCGCCCGCCACGTGCGCGGGCTCTGCGTGAACAGCTGGACGGCGTCCGCTCCGATCTCGACTGCGCGGTCGAGCCCACGCTTGACGCCGCCCGAGCAGTGGGCTCCGAGGAGCATCCGCCTACGATAGTGGCCTGATGTCCGCGCCCGTCCGCGTCCGCATGGCACCGAGCCCGACGGGGTTCATGCACATCGGCAACGTCCGCACGGCGCTCTTCAACTGGCTGTTCGCGCGCAACCAGGGCGGCGAGTTCCGCCTGCGCATCGAGAACACCGATACGAACCGCGAGGTGGCCGAGGCGACGGAGCAGATCCAGGAGTCGCTCCGCTGGCTCGGCCTCGACTGGGACGGTCCCGTCACGTTCCAGCTCGACCGCATGGAGCACGCCCAGCGGGAGGCGAAGCGGCTCGTCGACGAGGGGAAGGCCTACGAGGACGAGGGTGCGATCCGCTTCCGGATGCCCGACGAGGGCACGACCGGGTGGGACGACGTCGTGCTCGGCCGCATCGAGGTCGCGAACGAGACGATCGAAGACGTCGTCATCGTCCGCTCCGACGGCCGGCCTACCTACAACTTCGCGTCGCCGATCGAGGACGCGCTCGACGCGATCACGCACGTCATCCGTGGGCCCGACCACGTCTCGAACACGCCCAAGCAGATCAACCTCCTACGAGCGCTCGGCGCCGACATCCCCGTCTACGCGCACGTCCCGAACGTGAACGGGGGCGACAACCGAAAGCTGTCGAAGCGGCATGGCGCGGTGACGGTGGAGGAGTTCCGAGCCGACGGCTATCTCCCCGAGGCGCTCGTCAACTTCCTCGCGTTGCTCGGCTGGAGCTACGACGACAAGACCACGATCATGAGCCGCGACGAGCTCGTCGACCGCTTCTCGCTCGAACGCGTCGGCGCGAGCCCTGCGACGTTCGACTACCAGAAGCTCGACTGGATGAACGGCGTCTATGTCCGGGCGCTCCCGCCCGGCCGGTTCGCCGAGCGACTCGCCGCCTACCTACAGGAGCGCGGGATCGACTGGGACGTCGACCTCGTCCGCCGCGCCGCGCCGCTCGTGCAGGAGAAGATCGAGACGCTCGGCAAGTTCCCCGATTTCGCACGCTTCCTGTTCGAGGCTGTCGGCCCCGTCGACGGGTTCGACGAGACCGGGAAGCGTATGCTCGAGAAGACGGCGGGCGCGCTGGCCGCGGTCGAGCCCTTCGAGGCGGAGCCGATCGAGCAGGCGCTGCGGACGACGGCGGACGAGCTGGGCCTCAAGCCACGTCAGGCGTTCCAGCCGATCAGGGTCGCGGTAACGGGCTCGACGGTGTCGCCGGGTCTCTTCGAGAGCCTCGAGCTCCTCGGCCGCGAGGAGTCGCTCGAGCGGATCAGGCGCGCGGCCGGCGCAGAGGCCTAGGCGGCGCCAACGGGTCGAGCGCCCGCTGGAACGCCTGCCAGGCTCGGAGCCGGTAGCGCGGACTGGGCCGGGGAACGTCGAACGCGAGCCGCGGCTGCGGTCCGGGAACGGCGGGCCAGAGTCCTCCGTCTTTTCTCATTTCTAATTTGGAAACGCGCTGGACGCAGGCGCAGGTACGGCTAAGCTTCGATCGCAACCGACCTGGGGGGGTGCTGCGGCATGACGGTGCTCATCGTCGACGATGACGCCGCAATTCGTCTTCTTTGCCGGGTGAACCTGGAGCTGGAGGGTCACCGGGTGCTCGATGCGGCCGATCTGGTGCACGCTCGGACGCTGCTCGCCGAGGAGCCCGTGGACGTGGTGTTCCTCGACCTGCACCTCGGCAACGAGCGCGGTCTCGACCTCCTGCACGAGCTTCGGCGCGACCGACCGGACGTCGGTGTTGCTCTGTTGACGGGCAGCCCGCAGTCTCGCTCGCCCGAAGAGGAGGCAACGGCGGACGCCCTGATCACGAAGCCGTTCGAAATAGAGGAGCTCGGACGAACCGTTCGCCGGCTGGGGAAGAGGTCGGTTCGGGAGCGCGTGCAACAATAATCCGCCGATGAGCGTCGCTGCCGTTCGCACACCGGCGGAGTACGAGTCCCGCCTTCAGCGCTATGTCTTCGAACGATCCGAAGAGGGTCGCTCCGTGCGCGTGGGCGAGAAAGAGGTCTCCGAGCAGGCGGCGATCGTTGCCCGCTACGCGGACCTGTTCACACGCGCGCAGCTGGAGGCGCTGCGGCAGGCCGAGGCGGAAGCGTCCGACGAGGAACGGGAGCGGCTCTACCGGCTTCGGAAAACCTGCGAGAGCGGCCTGATCACGAGCGAGCTGGCCGAGCGCGAGGACGCGCTCGAGAACGAGATCCTCGCCGCGCGCGTGACGTTCCGCGGCGAGCAGATGCCGCTGCGCAGCGCCCAGGCCCGGCTCGCTGTGCTGACCGACTACGCCGACCGCGAAGAGCTCGGAGAAATTCACGGCAACGCGTCTGCGACGTTCAACGACGATCGGCTGGAAATCCTCCGCGCCGGTGAGGAGCTCGACTCGGAGCTTTCCGGCGTGCCCGATCCCGTCGCCCGCAACGAAGAGGAGAAGGGGATCTCGCTGCGCGCGCTGGCGGACGTCCTCGGTCGGACGAGCTCGGCGGCCGACGACGTCTACGGTCGGCTACGTAAGCGCTGGTTCGAGAAGCTGCTCGGCCCGGACCGCGCCGAGCTTCCGAACTCGTACCAGGTCGGATACCTGCGCCGGTTGTCCCCGCTCGAGGCGACGTACGTCAAGGAGCGCGCAGTCGAGGTCTGCCTCGACACGCTCAACCGGCTCGGCTTCGACATGAACGCCGAGAAGAACATCAAGCTCGATCTCGACGACCGGCCGCAGAAGTCGCCCCGCGCCTGCGTGATCGCCTCCGACCCGCCACGCGTCGTCCATCTCATCACGCGCGCGCAGGGCGGGCTGCACGACTACCAGGCCTTCCTGCACGAGGCCGGCCATGCGTTGCACTACGGCAACTGCGATCCGGCCCTCCCGTACACGTTCAGGAACCTTTCTCGCGACCACGCATTGACCGAGATCTACTCGTACATCTTCGAGGCGATCTCGCGCGAGCCGGAGTGGCACGCCGAGTACTTCGGGCTCTCCGACGACGAGGCGGCCGAGAACGCCGAGGCGACGATCTTCCTCGAGGCGCTGCTGTTCCGCCGCTACGTCGCAAAGCTGCAGTTCGAGCTCGAGTTCTGGTCGCGTTTCTCCGAGGACGGCGGCTCGTCCGACGGCTATTCCGAGCGGCTGACCGCCGCGGCCGGGGTGCGCTACCGCTCCGACGCCTTCCTCGCGGACATGGATGCCGGCTTCTACTCGGCGGACTACCTGCGTGCGTGGATTCGCGCCGCCCAGCTCCGCGACCACCTGATGCGCGAGGTCGGTCACGATTGGTGGCGCAGCCCGCAGACCGGGACGATGCTGCGCGAGCTGTTCGCCGAGGGCACGCGGCCTACGAGCGAGGAGATCGCCGCCCGCCTGGGCTTCGACCCGCACGACACGCGGCCCTTGCTCGCTGAGCTCGGCGCGTAGTTGCCCTCGGACGTCTCGTACGACCGGTGGTACCGGTACGACGAGCTGACCGAGCTCCTGCGGTCCTGGGCCGACGAGTCGCCTGGGCTGATGAAGCTCGAGTCGATCGGGACGTCGTACGAGGGGCGCGACATCTGGCTCGCGACGGTCACGAACTCCGAGACGGGGCCTGACCTCGACAAGCCCGCCTTCCTCGTCGAGGCGAACATCCACGCGATCGAGGTCACGGGCTGCACCGCCGCGCTCCATCTCCTGCACCGGCTGCTGAGCGGGTACGGGAGCGACGAGCGCGTCACGCGGGCGCTCGACACCCGCGCGTTCTATGTCGTGCCCCGCCTGAACCCCGACGGGGCCGAGCTGGCTCTGGCCGACCGGCCGCGGTTCGTCCGCTCGAGCGTCCGGCCCTACCCGCTCGCCGACCCGCAGGACGGCCTGCACGAGGAGGACCTCGACGGTGACGGCCGGATCCTGATGATGCGCATGCGCGACGACAACGGGGGATGGAAGAAGCATCCCGACGAGCCGCGCCTGATGATCCGCCGGGACGCCGACGAGGGGCCGGGCGACGGCGAGTTCTACCGCCTGCTTTGGGAGGGGACGATCCGCAACTACGACGGCGTCATGATCAAGATCGCGCCGCCGCTGGAGGGTCTGGATCTCAATCGAAACTTCCCGTACGAGTGGACGACCGAGGCGGAGCAGCGCGGCGCGGGCCCGTACCCGACGTCCGAGCCCGAGGTCCGCGCCATGGTGCAGGCCGTCATCGAGCGGCCGAACATCACGGGCCACATCGCGTACCACACGTTCAGCGGCGTCCACCTGCGGCCGTACGCGGGCTACCCCGACGAGCACTTCCCGCCGAACGACCTGCGCGCGTACAAGCTGATCGGGGAGGAGGGGACGAGGCTGACGGGGTATCCGAACGTCTCCGTCTTCCACGACTTCAAGTACGAGCCGAGGGAGTCGATCAAGGGCTCCGCGCACGACTGGCTGTACGACCACGTCGGCGTGTTCGCTTGGACGACGGAGTTCTGGAGCCCCCAGCGGCGGGCCGGAATCGAGGACTACCACTACATCGAGTGGCTGCGCGACCACTCGCCAGAA
>Ga0126313_10000963_pt1 | contig 14586 bp, 11 predicted proteins | sample Plot105A_FD_89954 | JGI IMG/M metagenome (GOLD analysis project Ga0126313, IMG submission 89954) | Serpentine soil microbial communities from UC McLaughlin Reserve, CA, USA - Plot105A | ecosystem: Environmental > Terrestrial > Soil > Grasslands | place: USA: UC McLaughlin Reserve, Lake County...
AACATCTTCACCGGGGGCGGGTTCTTCCTCAACACCGTAACCGCCAACCTCAACGACTTCCGCTGGGAGCGGGTCAGCCTCAACGCCCTCGGGGCCCTCCTTGCCTGCCCGCTGCTACTGCTCGGCTCGCTCGCGTTCTTACTGCTTACGCCGCGCAAGGGTAACCGCTCGTGGTGGCTCGTCGCACCTTATCTGGCTGCCAGCATCCCCTCCGCGGTGCTCGTCGGCAAGGTGGGTTCCGACGTGAACTATCTTTTGGAGTTGTCGGCGGCGCTCGGCCTCGCGAGCGGGGCCTTTATCGCCTGGCAGCGCAAGCGTCCACGGTTGCGCATCGCCCTGATAGCGCTTCTCGCGGTCCAGGTACTGGCGCTCGTCCAATCGTCGCGGGTCCCTTCGGGACTGCAGAACTACGTCATCGAGCAGCGGGGCGAGGTCGCGCAACTCTCCAGGATGGTGGCGAGAGCGGACGGGCCCGTGCTTACGGACGACTACATGGGACTCCTGCCCCAGAGTGGGCGGAGGATCTACTTCCAGCCTTTCGAGATGACCCAGCTCACCCGCGACGGCGACTGGGACCAGAGGCCGATCCTGGATGATATCGAGGAGGAGAAGTTTCCCCTGATCATGATCTGGAGCCCACCCTTCGCGAGGGAGATAAAGGACGACAGGTGGACCCTACGAATGCTCGAGGGGATACACGCTCACTACCGGAGGACGGACCGTATCGCCGACATGGTGATCTATCGCCCGAGGAAGTAGAGGGAGTTCTATGCGTCCTTCGCGACTTCCTCGCCGCGCATGAGTCGCTCCAGGCGCTCTATCTGGCTGCGGCTCCCCAACACGATGAGGGTATCGCCGGCGTGCAGACGATCATCGGCCGAGGGCGTGGTGTCGAAATTGCCCTCCGTGGTGCGGACGGCGAGGACGATGGCGCCTGTCCTCTCCCCTATCTTGAGCTCGCCGATGGTGTGCTCGGCGATGGTCGAATCCTCAGGCACGGAGAACTCCTCTAGGCGGAACTCGATGCCTTTCTCGCCGCGCGTGACGACGTCCAGGAAGTCCACGACGAGGGGCTGCGTGGCGAGCGAAGCGAGCCGCCTGCCGCCCACGGCGTAGGGGGAGAGGGTACGGTCGGCCCCCGCCATCTCCAGCTTGGCCGCCGACTCATCTGAGGAGGCGCGGGCGACGATGTGCAGCTTCGGGTTGAGCTTGCGCGCCGAGAGCACCACGAAGACGTTGTCAGCGTCGGAGTCGACGGCCGCGATGAGTCCCCCCGCACGCAAGATGCCAGCTTCTTCGAGAACTTCGTCGTCCGAGGCCTCGCCGAGCAACGCGAGGTAGCCCTCGGCCAGGCATTCCTCCAGGACATCCTGGTCCTGTTCGACGATCACGAAAGGCACGTCGTCCGCCGCGAACTCGCGGGCGACCTGCCTTCCGACCCTGCCGTAGCCACACAGGATGTAGTGGCCGTTTAGCTTGCCGATCGCCGCCTTCACCCTTCTCCTTCCGAAATAGCCCCGTACCGTTCCTTCCACCACCAGCTCGACGGAGGATACTGCAGCGTAGAAGAGCGTGCCCACCCCCGTTATGAGGAGAAGCATGGTCCACAGCTGCCCGGAGGCGTCGAGCTCATGAACCTCCCTGTATCCTACCGTGGTGAGGGTGATCACGGTCATGTACAGGGCGTCGGTGAAGCTCCATCCCTCGATGATTATGTACCCCAGAACGCCTACGGCGGTAATGATCACGAGCGCAACGACGGCGCTTTGCACCCGCCGCAGCGCCAGCCGAAGTTCGTACGACCGCCTCTCCTGGAAGCCTCTGTCGTCCGGTCTCCTGCGCTCGTCCTCCACCACAGGCAAAATTATAGTCGAGCGACTTGTCTATCTCGGCCGGACGCCGTCCGGCTCACGTGGAGACAGTCGGCTGGTCTTCCTGCTCACCCTTCATAGGTATTTCACGACGTAGCCAGAGCGAGACGTGCGCCGGTTGTATGGTCTCCCTGACCACCCCTACCAGTTCGTTGTTAAGGGCTTCTAGATCCGTCTCATCCCTCAACTTGACGGAGAAGGCTTCGAGGGTCTTCCTGGCATCGTACTTCCTACGGTAGAAACGGCGGTCGATAAAGCCTTGCATGCGCCTTCTCAAGGGATTGAACAGCGCGGCTATCACGAGTGTAGAGATGACTATGGCCAGTTGGGGCTGTTGCTGTTGGCCGGTCAGTGCACGGAACACGAGCTGCGTCGTCGCCACCCCGCCGAAGTACACCAGCGCCAACGTCGCGGTGAGTGGACCATACACCAGGGTGCGGTTGATAATGATATCTATCTCGTAGAGGCGGTAGCGGAGGATGGCTACGCCCACGGCTATCGGCAGACACACGAGGCCTATCATGCTGAGTAGGAACGAGACCTTCCCCATCCACCCCACGCCGGTTACGTCCGAGAGGATGCCGGCGAGGACGGAGCCGCCGATCAATACCAGGATAACGTAGGCGAACAACTTCATCTGCTGGCGCTCGACCCCGCGCGAGCGGCGGAAGCGCACCACCACCGACGCTACCGCTCCAATGGCCGCGACGAGGAATAGACCTTCTACCACGCCGAACATCGGGAGGTCCCCAGGCCTGCCCAGACCCTCGATCCCTATGGGGTTGGCGATCCCTTTACCGGGAACTTCCCACACGGGAAGGGTATCCACGAGTGCGTTGGAGAGAACGATCCCGAGCGTTGCGATCCCCGCGAGCACGGCCACCGGAAACCACCGACGGGAGAGTAGCCGTCCGTCGGGGAAGAGCAGGGGCAGGTAGATGAGGGCCAACGCGAGCATCAGGAACCAGTAGCAATTAGCGGCCCACGCGCCGAAGACGGCGAGGGTGTCGGGCCGACCTCGGGTGGCCATAACGTATGTGGCGTAGCCGCCACCGGAGTTGAAGATCGGGACCATGAGCCCGACTGCGGCCATGATCCAGCCGATGGCGTTGGTAGGCAGTTTGGCCACCAGCAATGCTCCGACCGCCGCGAAGGCGCCGAACCCCACGCTCAACATCACGCCTTGCACGTCGTCGAGCACCGCCTCTTCGGCCCCTACGCCGGCGCTAAATGTGAGGAAGTAGTACGCGCAAGTGCCGGCGACGTACAGGGGCACGATCAGCCACCCCGCCACGCGCGCAAGGGTGAAGAGCAAAGCGCGACTACCCATCCCGCCTTCTGGTGGTCCCTGTTCTCTCGCCTCTTCCGTCACAGCACCACTCTACAGCGCTATCGTCTCCCAAGCGTTACGAAAGGCGTTACGAAAGTCGTCTTGTGGTCCGAGATGGCGAACACCCTTCTCCCCGACGGCGAGAAGTGTTCTCGGAGGTTCGCCAGCGTAGCTGAGGCGTTCGACAGGAGGTCCTCGCTTTCGGGCACGGGGATCCGGCCGGCGTCGCAGAGCGGGTGCGCTCCCTGGTCGTGAACCTTTAGAAGGTCAGTGGGCGGGTTTCTCGTAGGCCTTGAACTCGGGACCGAGGGACGCGGCGAAGACCTTGCGCAACGCCCTATCCCCCCCCGCCCCTGGCATGAGGAAGTTGGGCTGGGCGTAGTCGAGGATGATGAAAGGGACGGGGCGAACCTGGACCACATCGTCCCCGTACAATGTGATCTCCGCGAAGATCCCCGTCGAGGTCTCCTCCGACCAGGACTGGTCGAGGAGGAAGTTGCCGATGCCGTAGAAGATCGGCTTGCCCTCATACATTTCGATCCCCTTGGGCCAGTGGGCGTGGCCGCCGATGAAGAGGTCGGCACCGGCGTCGATCGCGGCGTGCGCGAAGTCCACCTGTTTCGGCTCTGGGGTAGCGATGTACTCCTTGCCCCAGTGCGGCATCACCAGGATCAGGTCGACTTTCGGGCGCAAGCGCTTTATGTCTTCTTCCATGACGTTCTGAACGAGCGGCGCCGTGCCGGGCGCCGTCTGGGTGGCCCAGGCCCACTCGTAGGAGGGCACCCTCAAGTAAGAGAGGACGCCGATCTTCGTCCCGCCGAGGTTGAATATCATGGGCTTGCGGGCCTCCGCAAGGTCCATGCCTGCTCCCGCGTGGGCTATACCGGCCTCGTCCAGGTGCCGCATCGTCTCATCCAACCCAGTAGTCCCGGCATCCAGGATGTGGTTGTTGCCCAGGGTGACGCCGTCTATACCGGCCTGATCCAGTTCCGGCATCAACCGTAGATCCCCCGTGAAGGTCGTCGCATCGGGATGATAGACAGAGTCTCTTATGACCGGGTTCTCGAAGTTCGCGAGCGTAAGGTCGGCGCCGGACAGGTACTCCCTGACCGCGCCCGCCCTCCCTGTGCGCTGGGCCGTAAACTGGTGGATGACCCCCGTCTCCGAGTAGGCACTCGGCTCTGGCGCGCGACTCGTAACGGCGGCGTAGCCTCCGTCGAGCGGGAAGTCGATCCCCCTTCCCTTCTGGATGACCATGTAGTACTGCCCGCGGTCGAGCACGATGTCGCCCCCCACCACCACACGCCGCAGCTCTTCGGGATCAGGGGCCGTCGCGCCGTCTGGTTTCAGGGGATAGTCACCGCTACCTTCCGGATCCAGCAGCGATCTGCCTTCCACCGATAAGGCCTTGACCTCGGGGCCGACCTCGTCCCAGGGTACGAGCCCGAGCGCGTCGGGAGTCTTGCTCACGTGGTCGACCACGGTCTCCAAAGAATCCAAGCTCTCGAACCTCGCGCGGCCCACGAGCTCTTCGGCCTCATCCCGGTACCCCCGCCCGACGGCCAATCCTTCTGCCTCTGAAAGCTCTTCCATGCTCACGTTGTCCCGGGTCGAGCTCAGGTGGGCGATGGGGACGAGGGCCGCCTGTTGTTCGGAGCCTTGGGCGCCTTCGGTTCGGCCGCTGCCGGTCTGCCCTCCGTCCGTCGAGCTGGCCCGCTGGTCTTCACCGGCTCGTCGGCTCCCTTCGGGCTGGCCTTTGGATCCCTCAGAGGAACACGAGACCACTAGCGGAAGCACGGAGATCAGGACGGCGATCACAGCCATCATTAGCGGTGTGCGGAGCGTCCCCATCGAGTGTCTCTCTCCCCTCATCCCCAACCCTTTCAGAGCTGACTCAATGCACCTTAGTATAAGACGCAGAAAGACACACCCTGCAAGCTGGTCTACGCAAGCACACAGGACTTCGAGTCTGTGGCGAGCAGGGGTTCGACCCTGGTAAGGCTCTGGCTCACGCCTCCTGTTGTCACCGCGCTATCTTAGAGACTCGCCCCCGTTATGAATTCGTGGAACGTACTGGAGGCTGCGCGGTGTCTCCGCAGCGCCTCCAGGATTCTCTGGCGATCGTCTGTCGGGATCTGGTCCGGCGGCACGTCGGGATCGGGCAGCACCTCGATTATCTCCGGACTCGAAGCGGCCAGTTGCGCGGCTTCGACCTCGAGCATCCGCCTGCGAGCTTCGGATAGCTCCTCGAACCCCGTCAGCAAGGTGAGCAGAGGGAACCAAACGTTGTCTTTCCGGGCCTTGGGCCGCGAGGTGTCGAACGGCACGTCCAGGGCATCTCGCGCGCGGAGCAGCCCCTTTCCGAAGAACTTCAAGAGATCCGGCGGTGTCTTGTCCGCGGAGGTGAATAGCGCGTGGCGAACCGCCTCCACCCGCTGCCACCGCTCGATGTTCGTGGGCGAGGGTCGATGTTGGTACCACAGCGCCGCTGCGGCGGCGACCTGTGGTGTAGCCGCTGACGTTCCTCCCCCGTTCATGCTCACTACGCTGCGGCAGCCCATCTCCGCCCAGGGGGCATTCGGTGTATAGGCGGCGATGGCGGTATGCATCTTATCCTCGGGCCCGAAGTTACCCTGCATACCGTTGAACCCACTCCTGAAGTACGGGCTCTTGTCGGCCGTGACGCCGCATACGCCTACCACGCGGTTGAATCGGGCCGGCCAGACGGTCTTACGAGTGGGGAATCCGTCGCCGATGTTGTTGCCTGCCGCGGCAAAGATAGCCACCCCCGCCTCGTATGCGGCGTTGACCGCATGAGCCCAGCGACGTGCAGGGTAGCCGCCCATGCTGATCGAGATAGCCCGGCACCCCGATGTGATCGCGTACTCGATACCCTCGGCCATCGCGCTGGTGGCGAAATGGATCACGGAATTAGCGATACGGATCGGCACCACCTCGGCGTGCGGCGCGCCGCCCAGGAAGTCGTCGAACGCTGGCTCACCTTGCGGACGCACGCGCCGTCCGGCCAGCAGCGCCTGCGTCGCGGTGCCATGACCGGGGTTGTTGCCGAGGCCCGTTGTACCAGGGTCGGTCGCATCCAGGTCATCGTCGCGGAAGTCATGCTGGAGCTCGAGCATGAGTTGCAGCGGCAGCGTGGAATGGGCGGGATCGAAGCCTGTGTCGAGGATGCCGACGCGCACGCGATTACCAGATGGAGCCCCGACGAGCTCCCGCGCGGACGCAAGTTGCGAGAATTCATCGCCCAGATGCCAGGCGAACTCCTCGCGGGAAGGCCAGTCCGGGCTCGGGGCGCCCGGTTCACAGACCCTGCCGCCGAATCGGAACATCTCGCGTGACTCCGGAGGCGGTTCGTATACGAACCCCTGAACGAGATCCGGCTCGACGAATTGAACCGGCGGGATCGCTCGGGTTGATGGCCGCGAGGCAAAGTCGTGGGCCAGGTCCCACGGGTGGACCTCGGGAGTCGTCGCGGTCGGCGTCGCCATGAGCCATACGGGCGCGGCAGGACCCTGCGCGGCGCGCGCCCTGACGCTACCAGACGGAGCAAGCGTGTACAGCTCCCCCGCGACATCCCTTTGCTCACCTGCGAGCTCGGCAGGCTCAACGTCAGGGGCGACCTCGATCAAGAGCCTGGTTCTGGATACGGGTATCACCGGCATGTCGTCCTCCTCAGGGTTCTTGTCCCACTTCCTCCCAGGTTACCGGTTAGCAATGAATCTGCGATGAATCAACCTGGATGGCGATCCAAGGGAGAGTCGCAACACCGGTGTTCTTTCATGAAACCTGGTCGCTACTGATGGCCGCGCCGGCGATGCACTCGCGAGTGGCGAAGGAGCATCTACAACGGTATTCTGGACGCGTTCGTGCGCATGACAACGGGAGAGAGGGAAAGGCATCGAGCAATGGCTGATTTTGTAGCGGTATCCGGAGTGGATGATCTGGGAGAGGGTGAGATGCGGGCGTTCGATGTGCACGGCACCGAGATCGCCGTCGCCAACGTAGGGGGTGCTTTCCACGCGTTCGCTGACACCTGCACACACCGGGGGTGTTCGCTGGCCGGGGGAGACCTCGAAGAGACCACCGTGATCTGCGCTTGCCACGGTTCTGAGTTCGACGTTACCAGCGGAGAGGTGCTTCAGGGGCCTGCCAGGGAGCCAATCGCAACCTATGAAACGCGCGTGGAAGGAGGAGGTACCCTGGAGGTCGCAGGCTAATGGCCGAGACGTTCGTGATCGTCGGCGCAGGTCTCGCGGGTGGAGGGGCTGCTGCGACCCTCCGCGAGGAGGGTTTCGACGGGAGGGTGGTCTTGATCGGCGCAGAGCCCCGGCCACCTTACGAGCGGCCACCACTGTCGAAGGAATACCTGCGCGGCGAAGCTCCGTTCGAGCGGGCTCTCTTCCAACCGCCCGGCTTCTACGGCGAGAACGACATTGAGACCAGGTTCGGGGTTCGGGTAACCCGCGTAGACGCCGCCGAGAAGGAGATCGAGCTCGACAACGAAGAAAACGTGCCCTACGACGCGCTGCTCGCCGCCACAGGGGCACGCAACCGGCGCATCCCGATCCCGGGACTTGACCTGGATGGCATCTACGACCTGCGCACGGTGGCCGACTGCGACCGCATCCGCGCCGAGATCTCCCCCGGACACAAGGCGGTGGTGGTGGGGATGGGCTTTATCGGGTCGGAGGTGGCAGCCTCACTCAGGCAGTCCGGCGTGGATGTAGCGGTCGTGGATCAGAACACGGTGCCGCTGCGCAGGGTCCTCGGCGAGGAGGTCGGCCGGGTGGTCGAAGGGATCCACCGCGACCACGGGACGGAGTTGATCTTCGAAGACAGGGTCGCCGCGTTCGAGGGCACGGGGCGTGTGGAGCAGGTTACAACCCAAGGTGGTCACCGGATCGAGTGCGATTTCGTCGTGGTAGGCCTGGGCGTCGAGCCTGTCACGGAACCACTCGCCGGCACCGGTGTGCAGATCGACAACGGCGTCCTGGTCGACGAGTACTGCCGTACGAATGTGGAGGGGATCTACGCGGCCGGTGATATGGCCAATCACTATCATCCCGTCTTCAGGCGTCACATCCGCGTCGAGCACTGGCAAAACGCACTAAAGCAAGGGCCGGCGGCGGGCCGGAACATGCTGGGCAAGAACGAGCCATACGAGGAGATTCCCTGGTTCTGGTCAGATCAGTACGAGCATAACATCCAGTACGCCGGCTTCCACACCGAATGGGACGAGCTCGTCGTGCGGGGCAGTACCGAAGCGCGGAACTTCGTGGCGTTCTACAGGAAGGACGGGCTCATGCTCGCGGCCGTGGCGATCAATCGGGGAAGGGACCTGCGGCGCTCGATCCCTTTGATCAAGAACCAGGAAGAGATCTCGGCCGCAAAGCTCTCCGACCCCGACGTCGACCTGCGGACACTCACCCGCGGAGCGAGTTTGCGTTGATGCAAAGCGACTTGCAGAAGGATTGACCTTCTGCAAGTCTCGCTCTCAGCAGTCAGCCTTCAGCTATTTGGCCGCTTATGGCTCCTTGTGCCTAAGGGTTTGAAACCCTTAGGCACGAGGCTCTCAGACGGCGGGCTTGCTTGCTCCTCGTCTCGTACGCCGGTAAGCAATCAGATCGGTTACCACGATACGGATGATCTCGGCCACCGGAACGGCCAACAACGCGCCGGGGATACCGAGCAACAGCCCGCCTATCAGGACGGCGACGAAGATTACCAGCCCGCTCAACTGTACCGCACGGCTATAAACCAGGGGCTGTAGGACGCCGGGTTGAGCACCGCCGCCAGAAAGAGGGCGATGACGAACCAGCCTACGAAGGTGCGTACCTGCCAGATCAGGAAGAGCGCGCCAAGCACCACAGCCGTAGTCAAGAGGGCTGTGACCATCGTACGTATCACCTGGGAGGACGAGATACGCACCCACACGACGCCCGCGCTCTGCTGGGAGATGCTCGGTTCCGTGAGATCACCGTGAGACCCTGCCCGCGAGTCCTCCTGAGGCTCTGTATGCCCGCCTTCCGGAGGCTTCGCGTGTCTGTCCCTCTGCTGACTCATATCCCTGGCCTACGCTAGTTGCCCCTTCTCAGGCCTCCCTCTACGTCGCCGGAGCTTCGCCGCCCGCGATGTGCGGCCGTGGCTCGTCAGGATCGTCCTTCATGAGCCTGCGATTGAGCCAGATGGCCCCGATCGCAGCACCAACAAAGATCAGTATCCCGTAGTCCCCTACCAGGTATTTGTTTACTATCACGGGGTAGTGGTTGCGGTGAACGCTCCCAAGGCACCCCAGGCGGCATTGTGTACAGCATGCGCCAGGGAGGCAGGCCACACGCTGCCCGTGTAGATCATGTTCGGAGCGAGCTCGAGGAACCTTATCAACAAGGCTACCCCCGTGGCCATGACCAGCACGAGCACCGGGTAGATGGTCGCCTGGCTCGTATCCGTCAGCTTCGTGAACATGGTCCAACCCTTTCCCCGCCGTCTTCATGGCAAGGAGTTCTTGTGCGACGGTGGGAGGTCGATGGAGTGGCTAGCTCCAATCTATGCCCTCGCGCGAGGTTCCGGTCCTGCACGCAACGGCTGCATCATATCACTCCACCGAAGTGGACGCGTAACCCAGATGCACCATTTATTCCTGTCTTCCTGAGGCATGACGGCCGTCATCCGAGAGGGTACGGTAGAGTCATCCCCGGTCGGCGACCCGGCCAGGGCTGTATTCTCCTCGCAGCAACGCGGGCCCTTGCCGGGCGAATAGAGCTTCCCAGGGTGCTCCAGGCTGCGCTGGATGGCATCATGCGCTTGTAGGAGATGTACCGGCTAGGGAAAAGCGAGAGGAAGGAGAAGGACGACATGCCACTCTACATGACGCAGTTCGCCTACACCAAGGAGGCCTGGGCCACCCTCACCCACAATCCTGAGGATAGGAGTGCGGCCATGCGGGAACTCTTGGAGACCGGAGGCGGCCGGCTTATCTCCTGGTATCTTAGCTTCGGCGAGTACGACGGGTTGCTCATCTATGAGGCTCCCGACGACGCCACCGCCGGGGCTCTCATCTTGGCAGCAGCCGCGCGCGCGCATCTCGGGGTGACCAAGACCACCCCGTTGTTTACAGGCGAGCAAAGCCTGGAGATAATGCGAAGAGCGGGAGGCATAGCTTTCCGAGTACAGGGGGACCAAGAAGGTGGGCAGCCAGAGGGTCCAGGTGAACTCTAAGCACACGCCACAAGCGAAGATCTAGGAATCGAGCTTCTTCCGAGCACCTGGCATCGCGGGGAGACAAAACGATGGTCGGACGAGGCGAACCGACAGACAAGAACCATCTTCGTGGCGATGGGACAACATCCCGCTTCCCGAGCCCCGCTTGGTGGGAATTCTCCTCAGCGGAGCGCTGCACCTCGCTCGTCCATGGAGACTTCCTGGGAGTAAGCTCTTGTATCGTGGCGCTGGTAGGACCCTTGTCGGATCGGGAGTCGCGATCTCGGCATCAGCGGTGCGAAGCGCCCCCGATGTCGACCTGGAGCAACCCTCTACGCTCTTTTCCAGCGGTCTCTACACCATAAGCCGCAACTCGATGTATGTTGGTTGGACCTTACTCTATCTTGGAGGTGCGCCTGTCACACGAAACGCGTGGATGGTCGCATCGCTTCCGCTCGTGGGAGGGATCATCCACCGGGAGGTGCTTCGAGAAGAGCGTACGCCGGAGAAGAGTACGGTCGGTACCGGAAGCTGGTTCGCCGATACGTTAAGTGTCGTCACCGAGACCAGCAAGCGAAGGTCCGCGAGGAGGAGAGGAGCGTTTCGTAAATGAGGCTACGAGATTGTGTGCTCACTGACGAGTTCCTGAGAGAGACGCCCAAGGCGGAGCTGCATATCCACATCGAGGGCTCGTTGGAACCCGAGATGATGTTCGAGATCGCCGCTCGCAACGGGATACGGCTTCGGTACGGTTCCGTGCAGGAGGTTCGCGAGGCGTATGACTTCACCGACCTGCAGTCGTTCTTGGATCTCTACTACGAAGGCACAAGGGTGCTCCTTTACGAGCGGGACTTCTACGAGCTGACCTGGGCTTTCCTCCAGAAGGTCTCCTCGCAAGGTGTGCGTCACGTCGAAATCTTCTTCGACCCGCAGGCTCACACCGACAGGGGCGTGGACCTTGAGACGGTGGTAGCCGGCTTACGCCGTGCTCTTAGAGACGGGGAGAGGCGTCTCGGCATCTCTTCGCACCTGATCTTGTGCTTTCTCAGGCACCTAAGCGCCGAGGAGGCCACTGAGACCCTGCGTCAGGCCCTCCCTTTCAAAGAGTGGATCGTAGGGGTAGGCCTCGACTCCTCCGAGGTCGGCCACCCACCCGAAGACTTCAAGGCGGTGTTCGAGGAGGCAGGGAGGTACGGGTTTCGCAGGGTGGCCCACGCCGGAGAAGAAGGGCCACCCGAGTACATCCGGCAGGCGTTGGACGACCTGGGGGCCGTCCGGATCGACCACGGCGTCAGGTGCGTGGAGGATCCTGAGCTGGTACGGAGGCTGAGGGAGGAGCAGGTACCCCTTACCGTATGTCCGCTTTCCAACGTGAGGCTGCGCGTCTTTCCCTCTCTACAGGAGCACCCCGTAAAGCGGATGCTCAGGGAAGGGTTGTGCGTGACGATAAACTCCGATGACCCCGCCTACTTCGGCGGCTACGTGGCCGAAAACTACTCCGCTGTGAGGGACAGACTGAGCTTCGCTCGCGAGGACTTCCGCGCGGTGGCGGAGAACTCCTTTCGGGCCTCGTTTCTTGACGCGAGCGAGAAGAAGATACAGCTTGAGGAGCTCGCGTCCTACTTCCAGACGTAGGCGCAACGAGCGCCCCTTCTAATCCTCTCATCGCACCTCTTATCGGCGCAGGGCCGCAGGCGTAGGACCAGCATGGCCGTGCTGCGCTCCTTCCCCCCTCATCGCCTCGGGGCCGAGCACCCCGCCGGTCGAGCTGTGGGAGCGTAATTCAACGTCCGGTTGGTGCCCGCTTCCTCAGCATAGTCTCAGGATCGGGGTGTAGATTGGCTGGCAAAGCTCGCTTGTCGAGCGCCCAAATGGAAGGGTTTGGAGAGGAGGAATTATGGGTGGTAAGCGCACAAGATCCGTGGCGCGCGGCCTGGCTATTATCGTGGTGTTGGCGAGCCTGTCGGTGGCGAACGCATGTGGATCTGAGACGACTACAAAGAAGGACAAGAGCTCCGGTAGGATGGCAACGGAAGCTAGCTCCCCGGCATCGAACACCGCAGGCGGAGAAAGAAGGTCGAAGAAGATTCCCCAGCCGGTCATACCCGGCGAAATCCCGGTCGCGCCAGAGAGCGAACGGGTCGACCTCGTGATGCCCACCTTCTCGGACCCGACCAACGTCACCAACCCACTGTTCCCGGTCTCCAAGCAGAGGTCGGTCCTGATGGTCGGCCATGTCGATGGCAAGCCGTTCCGGACCGAGGTCACGTTGCTGCCCGAGACCAGGATCATCGAGTGGCAGGGCCAGCGGGTCGAGACGCTCGTCTCCCAGTACACGGCCTATCTCGACGGGCGCATCCAGGAGGTCGCCTACGACCTGTATGCTCAGGCCGACGATGGGTCCGTCTGGTACTTCGGCGAGGACGTCGCTGACTTCGAGGACGGCGCTATCGTGACCAAGGAGGGCACCTGGATCGCTGGCAAAGACGGTCCGGCCGCCATGATTATGCCCTCAGACCCGAAGGTCGGGGATGTATACCGGACCGAAAACACCCCAGGTATCGCGTTCGAGGAGGTCACCGTCAAGACCGTGGGTAAGACGCTCGAGGGCCCGCTGGGTCCCGTCGAGGGAGGGCTCGTCGCCGAGGAACTCCATATGGACGGGAAGACGGAGGCCAAGGTCTTCGCCCCCGGCTATGGCGAGTTCTACACGGCCGACGGAAGCGATGTTGAAGCCCTCGCCATCGCCGTTCCGACCGATGCGCTCTCCGGTGACCTACCTTCCGAACTCGATACCCTCTCTAGCGGCGCGCTCGACATCTTCGACGCAGCCCAGTCCAAGGACTGGAACGCGGCTTCGGCCACAGCCGAGAAGATGAGCGGCGCATGGGAGACCTACAGGACGGGCGAGGTTCCGAAGAAGATAGAGCCTCGCATGAGCGATGCTCTCGCGGCGCTCGCCGAGGCTGTCGATGCCAGGAACACCGGGCACGCCCGACAGGCGGCGATCGACGTCGGCCGGTGGAGCCTGGATCTCCGGTTGCAGTACCGGCCACAGACCGAGATCGACCTCGCCCGTATGGGCCTCTGGGCCGCCCAACTCACGGTCGATGCGGCGGCGGGAGACGCAGGCGTGGTTAACGGCGATGTCTTTACCCTCGGCTATATCCGGGACCGGATCCTGAACACCCTGGATGGTACCGAGGCCACCCGCCTCAACACCGAGTTCCTGAAGCTCCAGGTGGCGACAGCCGACGGCGATCTCGCCGCAGCATCCGACACCGCCGAGCGTCTCAGAGACACCATCACGCTACTCCAAGAGTGAGCTGGAACATCCCAAATCTGACCGGCCTCGGGTACCTCGACAGCGTTGCCCGACGGACCACCGGGAAAGCTCCTCTTGGCTCTTCGATGCTTGTGAAGAATCTCATCCCGCTCTTATCTCCCGCTCAGCCTGTTCTCACGTTCGTTTGAGATGCTGCACCCACGCCTTAGGTAAACGAAGGCAAGTGGATGGGGCTGATGAAGCGACCAACGAACAAGAACGGGTAGTAAGAAGGCGCCGCGCAGACGCCTGCGAACGGTAGCGATAGAAGAGGAGGACCGATGAGTGGGAAGAGAGTCCTGATGCGTAGCTTGGCGGCACTCGCACTGGCGACAAGCCTGGTAGTAGCGGGTGCGTGTGGGGTCGATACGACGGTAGAGAAGGCGACGGCGGCGAAGGACAAGAACCAATGGAGCTCGATCAAGGCAGCAAGCTCGACGGCCTCGGGATCTAGCTACCGGGGAGGTCTGCCGCAGGGGAGCGAGCCCGTTAAGCTCGATCCGGCCGACTTCTCGAGCAACATCGACAATCCCTACTGGCCAATGAGACCTGGAAGCAAGTGGGTTTACAGCGAGACGGACACGAGGGGCACGAACCAGAAGGTCGTCGTCGAGGTCACCGGCAAGACAAAGATGATCGCCAACGGCATCGAGGCCCGCGTGGTACGCGACACGGTCACCGAAAACGGCGCACCGGTCGAGATCACCGACGACTGGTACGCCCAGGACAATGCAGGAAACGTCTGGTACCTCGGCGAGGCGACGGCCGACCTCGACGGCAGCGGCGCGGTGACGAGCACGCGGGGCTCCTGGCAGGCGGGCGTCGACGGCGCGCGGGCCGGC
>Ga0126313_10000966_pt1 | contig 14573 bp, 13 predicted proteins | sample Plot105A_FD_89954 | JGI IMG/M metagenome (GOLD analysis project Ga0126313, IMG submission 89954) | Serpentine soil microbial communities from UC McLaughlin Reserve, CA, USA - Plot105A | ecosystem: Environmental > Terrestrial > Soil > Grasslands | place: USA: UC McLaughlin Reserve, Lake County...
CGCCCGCTCCTCGTGCGCGTGCCAGGTGATGCCGACGTCGAACCCGTGCTGCGCGAGCGCGACCGCGGTCGCGCGCCCGATGCCGGAGTTGCCGCCGGTGACGATCGCGATGGGCACGGACGAGGGCTGCCCACGCACCCGGGACCGCGAACGTCAACTTCGGCCGGCCGCGCCGGGACCACCCGGCCGCAGTTCAATGCCGGCGCAGCAACGAGGCGCCGAGGCGGAGCGCCGCTCGCGCCAGGGGCCCGGCGTCGCGGCGCAGCACGGTCAGCCGCTCGGCCTCGCGGCCGTGCACGAGCCGGGTGGCCGCGGTTCGGGCCCGAACCAGCGCCGGGTCGTAGGGCAACCGGCGCGTGCCGCCGATCAGCGCCGGCCTCGAGGCGACCTGGCGCGGCGCGACGTGGCGCCCCAGCCGCAGCGCGGGGCCCGGCGCGACGGCGCCGTGCTCGTTGACCCAGGTGACCTCGGTCTGCAGGGTGCGGGCGACGCGTTCGCCCTTGGCGCGGTCGCCGGCCCAGATGCTCACCACGCCGCCGCGGGCGCGGCGGTCGTGCGGGCGCTCGTCCGCCGGGCCCTCCTGGACGAGCGCGATCGCCGCCGCCTCGCCCGGCGCCTCGACGACGGCGAGCACGGGGCCGGGCACGGGCTCCCGCAGGATGCGGGCGGTGGCGGGCACGCGCCGCAGCACCGCGGGCGCGTAGAACGCGCCGGTCAACCCCTCGACGCGGGCGGCGCCGCCGCAGAGCAGCTCCGCGCCACCGGCCACGGCCTCCTCGACCAGCGCCTCGACCGCCGCGAGGTCCCCGGCCGAGCGCAGCGGCCCGACCTCCGCCGACTCGCTCGCGGGATCGCCGACCTGCAGGCGCGCGGCGCGCTCGCGCAGCACCCCGAGCAGCGGCTCGGCCACCGAGGGCACGCACACGAGCCGCCCGGCCGCCGCGGGGTGGCGGCCGCCGGCGGCGAACGCGGCCCACAACGCGGCGGTCGCGACGCTCTCGACCGGCACGCCGTCGAGCACCAGCAGCGCGCCCTTGGCCTCCGGCCCGGCGAGGGAGACCACGCGCGCACACGCGTCGTCGAGCGCCGCGCGCGCCTCGTCGCCGTGCACCACCGCGAGCAGCTCCTCCGGGATCCCCGCCTTCACCAGCGTGCGCCGCAGCCGCTCGGCGGCGAGCGGCGCCGCGGGGGAGAACACCACGCCGTTCCCCGCGAGCAGCGCCGCGGAGAGCTCGAGCGCGGGCTCGGTCCAGGGCGACGACGGGGCGCCGAGCACCCCGACCACGCCGCGCGGCTGCTGGACGCCCCGCGCGCGGCGGCCGGCGCGCAGGATCGCGGGGCGGCCGAGCCGCCGCTCCTTGAGCGCGGACGGGCCGTCGTCGGCGAGGTCGCTGATGCCCGAGACCGCGGGCAGCAGCTCGCCGAGCGCCGCCTCGGTGCGCGGCCGCCCGGTCTCATGGGCGAGCAGCAGCGCGAGGTCGTCGAGCTCGTCGAGCATCAGCCGCGCCGCCCGCCGGACGTAGCGCGCCCGCGCGGCGGCGGGGACCGACGCCCACAGGGGCTGGGCGGCCGCGGCGCGCGCGGCGGCCTCGCGCACGTCGTCCGCGGTCGCGGCCTCGACGGCCCCGAGCCGCTCGCCGGTGGCGGGGGAGCGCGCCTCGAGCTGCATCGCCCGGCACGCTAGCGGGGAGGCGCTAGGCGGCGCGGCGGCGCGGGCGGGCCCGCTCGATCAGCACGCGGCCGAGCAGGTCGGCGAGCCCCGGCCCGAAGCGCTCGTCGACGACGAGCATGTCCGGGGCGTCGGCGCCCGCGTCGATCGCGCCGAAGCCGGCGAGCACCTCGGTGCCGTCGAGCGGGGCGAGCGCGCAGAACACGTGCCGGCGCGCGGGGTCGAAGGCGAGCAGGCGCTGCACGTCGAGCCTCCCGCCCGGCAGGCCGCGCCGCTCGAGCAGCCCGGCCAGGAGCTCGCGGTCGGACGGGCCGGCCATGCGCAGGCGCACCGGCGGTCCGCCGGGGATCGGGAACGTGCGCCGCAGCGGTGATGTGTCGGAACGGGCCACGGTCCCATCCATGACAGACGCTCCGGATGAAGCTCCCCTCAAGCCGACGCGTGAAACGCCGCACACAGGGCCGCGCCGCTAGAGCCCGCGGGCGCGCCGCACCTGCTCGAGCCGCTCGCGCAGCGCCGGCTCCATGTCGCGCGGGTCGTAGAAGCGCAGGTCCTCCAGCCCGTCGGGCAGGTGGTCCTGGTCGTTGATCTGGCCCGGGTGATCGTGCGGGTAGTCGTAGCCGAGCCCGCGGCCGAGCTTGGCCGCGGCCGGGTAGGCGGCGCTGCGCAGCGGGGCGGGCGGGAGCGCCGCGCCGTGCTCGCGGATGTGCGCCCGCGCGGCGCCGAGCGCGCGGCCGGCGGCGTTGGACTTCGGCGCCAGCGACAGGTAGATCGCACACTGCGCCAGCGCGTACGTGGCCTCGGGCAGCCCGACGTGCTCGACCGCCGAGGCCGTGGCCACGGCGACCTGCAGCGCCTCGGGGTCGGCGTTGCCGATGTCCTCCGACGCCAAGATGACCATCCGGCGCACGATGAAGCGCGGGTCCTCGCCGCCCTCGAGCATCGCCGCCAGGTAGTAGAGCGAGGCGTCGGGGTCCGAGCCGCGCGTGGACTTGATCCAGGCCGAGATGTAGTCGTAGTGCTGGTCGCCGCCCTTGTCGTAGAGGACGGCCTTGCGCTGCATCGCGTCCTCGGCGTCGGCGAGCTCGACCGTCTTGCCGGTGCGCGCGGCGGTCGCGCAGGCCAGCTCGAGCGCGTTCAGCGCCGAGCGCGCGTCGCCGCCCGAGCGCGCCGCGAGGAACGGCAGCACGTCGCCGGCGACCTCGCAGTCGCCGCACTCGCCCGCGTCGAGCGCCTTGCGCATCAGGCCTTCGACCTGCTCCGCGGTCAGCGGGCGCAGCTCGTAGATCTGCGTCCGCGACAGCAGGGCGTTGTTGACCTCGAAGTACGGGTTCTCCGTGGTGGCGCCGATCAGCGTCACCAGCCCCTCCTCGACCGCGGGCAGCAGCGCGTCCTGCTGAGCCTTGTTGAAGCGGTGGATCTCGTCGAGGAAGAAGATCGTGCGCCGGCCGGCGTCCCGGCGCTGGCGGGCGCGCTCGATCACCTCGCGGACCTCGGCGCGGCCGGCGTTGACGGCCGACAGCTCCTCGAAGGCGGCGTCGGCGTGCTCGGCGGCGAGTCGCGCGAGCGTCGTCTTGCCGGTGCCGGGCGGACCGAACAGCACCATCGAGTGCGGGTCGCCGGACTCGAGCGTCGTGCGCAGCGCCGAGCCCTCGCCGAGCAGGTGCTCCTGGCCCACGTAGTCGGCGAGCGAGCGCGGGCGCATCCGGGCGGCCAGCGGCCCGCCGGCGGGCGGCGGAGCGACGCGGGCGTCCTCGGGCGGCTCGTCGGGTGCGTCGAACAGGCGCTCCATGGGCTGCTCAGTATGGTCGCGCGCCGTGCGGCGCATCCCCCTGACGACCGTCCTGCGCGAGTGGGGCCGCATCGGCGTGATCGGGTTCGGCGGGCCGCCCGCGCACATCGCGCTGCTGCGCGAGCTCGTGGTGGAGCGGCGCGGCTGGCTGCCCGCGCGCGACTTCGAGGACGCCAATGCCGCGGCGCAGCTGCTCCCCGGCCCGGCGTCGACGCAGATGTCGATCTACTGCGCGCGGCGCGTGGCGGGCAACGCGGGCGCGCTCGCCGGCGGCCTCGCGTTCATCCTCCCCGGGCTCGTCCTGACGATCGCGATCGCGGCCGTCGCGCTGCAGGACGACCCGCCCGAGTGGGTGCAGGGACTGGGCGCGGGTGCTGCCGCGGCGGTCGTCGCCGTCGTCGCGCAGGCCGGCCTCCAGCTCGCCGCCGCGAGCTTCGAGAGCCGCTCGGGCGCAGGCCTGGCCCGCGCGCTCGCCTACGCGCTGCTCGGGGCGGCGGCGACCGTGACCGTCGGCGCCTACGTCGTGCTGGTGCTGCTCGCCTGCGGCCTGGCCGAGCTGAGCCTGCGCCGCTCCGGCCGCGCCGCCGTGCACGCCTGGCCGATCGCGCTGCCGCTCGCGCTCACCGGCGCCGCCGCGCTGCCCGCGCTCGCCTGGACGGCGCTGAAGGTCGGCGGCCTCTCCTACGGCGGCGGGTTCGTGATCGTCCCGCTGATGCAGGGCGACGCGCTCGACCACGACTGGCTCAGCCACGCCGAGTTCGCGAACGCGGTCGCGTACGGGCAGATCACGCCCGGCCCCGTCACGCACACGATCGCCCTGATCGGCTGGGGCGCGGCCGGACTGCCCGGTGCCCTGATCGCGTCGGCGATCGCCTTCGCGCCCTCGTTCGCCTTCGTGATGCTCGGCGGCGATCGCTTCGAGGCGATCCGCGAGCGGCCCGGCCCGCGCGCGTTCCTCGACGGTGCCGGCCCGGCCGCGATCGGAGCGATCCTCGGCGCGGCTGTGCTGCTCGCCACCGCGCTCGAGGAGTGGTGGCAGGCCGCGGTGCTCGCGGCCGCCGCCGCGCTGCTCCTGCTCGGCCGCTCGCCGCTGCTCGTGCTGCTGACCGGCGCGGCCGCCGGAGTGGCCATCACTACGATCACCTGATGGCCGACGCGCTGCTCCAGGAGACCGCCGACGTCCTCGCCCGGCTGATCCGGTTCGACACCGTCAACCCGCCGGGCAACGAGCGCGCCTGCCAGGAGTGGCTGCGCGACTACCTCACGGAGGCCGGACTGGAGTGCGAGCTCGACGGCACCGAGCCCGAGCGCCCGAACCTGGTCGCCACGCTCGCCGGCGAGGAACAAGGGCCGGTGCTCGGCTACCTCTCGCACGTCGACACCGTGCTCGCCGACGCCGCCAGCTGGACCCACGACCCGTGGTCGGGCGAGATCCACGACGGCTTCCTCTGGGGCCGCGGCGCGCTCGACATGAAGTCCCAGACCGCGGCCGAGGCGGTCGCCGCCGCCCGGCTGGCGCGCGAGGGCTGGCGCCCGGCCAAGGGCGCGCTGAAGGTCTTCTCGGTCGTCGACGAGGAGACGGGCGGGATCAAGGGCGCCAAGTGGCTGTGCGAGAACCGGCCCGACCTGGCGCGCGCCGACTTCCTGCTCAACGAGGGCGCGGGCACCCTGATGCCCTACGGCGAGCGCCGGCTGCACGGCGTCTGCTGCGCGGAGAAGGGCACGTTCCGCTTCGCCGTCCGCGCCCGCGGCCGCGCCGGCCACGCCTCCGTGCCCGCGACGGCCGACAACGCGCTGCTCAAGCTCGCGCCCGCGATCGAGCGGCTCGGCTCTCGCAAGCCGCCCTACGACGTCACCGACGAGCCGCGCGCGTTCCTGCGCGCGATCGGCGAGGACCCCGACGACCCCGAGGGCGCGCTGGCCCGCATCGCGGACACCGACCCGCGGCTGGCCGCGCTGTTCGAGCCCACGCTCGGCGTCACGGTCGCCCCGACGATCGTCTCCGCCGGCGAGAAGATCAACGTGATCCCCGCGAGGGCGGAGCTGCTGGTCGACTGCCGCGTCCCGCCCGGCATGGGCGCCGAGGCGACGATGGCGCGCATCAGGGACCTGCTCGACGGCCTCGACGGGCTCGAGGTCGAGTTCATCGAGGAGGTCGTCGGCAACCGCTCGCCGATCGAGTCGCCGCTGATGGACGCGATCCGCGACTGGGTCGGCGCGGACGGCGACGGCGCGGAGGCCGTCCCCGTGATGCTGCCCGCGTTCACGGACTCGCGCCACTGGCGCGACGCGTTCCCCGACTGCATCGCCTACGGCTTCTTCCCACAGCGCCACCAGACGCTCTACGACGCGTGGCCGCTGATCCACTCCGACGACGAGCGCATCGACGTGCGCGACCTGGGTGTCGCCGCGTCCTTCTTCCACGAGCTGCCGAGGAGGCTTCTGTCTTGAGTCCGGTCATCGAAGGCAAGCTCCGTCTCGGCGGAATGGCCCTGCGCAACGGCCTGCTGGTGCACGGCCCGACCCACTGGGCGGCCGCCGTGCGCGACAAGCACGGCGAGATCCGCGTCGCCTCCGGCCGCAAGCCGCGCGTCAAGGGCGTCGACGGCGTGCCGGGGGTGCGCGGCGTGGTACGGCTCGGCGAGGCGTTCGCCGTGATCCCGCTGGTCAAGAAGGCGATGCCGGCGGCGAAGCTGCCGTTCGAGAGCCCGACGGTGATCGGCGTCGCTGCCGCCGCCTCGCTCGGGGGCGCCCAGCTGCGCAAGCGGATGCGCGGCGTCGGCGGCGAGACCGCGGCGGCGCTGGTCGCGCTCGCGCCCGCCGTGTTCGCCCTGCGTGCCGGCGAGCTCGCCCAGTACCACGGCGTCGAGCACAAGGCGATCGCCGCCTACGAGGCGCCCGACGAGGCCACCGACGCAGCCGACACCGACAAGGAGCACGACCGCTGCGGCTCGCACCTCGTCGCGCCGATGCTCGCCTCCAACGTCGCCGGCACGTTGCTGCTGCGGCGCGCGATCGAGCGTCCCGGGCCGCTCGCGGGCAGCGCCGTGGCGCTCGCCTCGACCGCCGCGGCCGTCGAGGTCTTCGCCTGGTGCGAGCGCAACAGCGACACCCGCACGGCGCGCGCGATCCGCCGCCCCGGCTTCGAGATCCAGCGCGTGATCGGCACGCGCGAGCCGGACGAGCGCCAGCTCGAGGTCGGCCGCGCCGCGCTGGCGGAGATCCTGCGCGTGGAGCAGCCCGCCACGGATGGACACTGACGTCATCGTCGTCGGCGCCGGGCTCGCGGGCCTGGTGGCGACGGCGGAGCTGGCCGACGCCGGCCGGCGGGTGATCCTGCTCGACCAGGAGCCCGAGGCGAACCTCGGCGGCCAGGCGTTCTGGTCGCTCGGCGGGCTGATGCTCGTCGACAGCCCCGAGCAGCGCCGGATGCGGGTCAAGGACTCCTACGAGCTCGCGCTGCAGGACTGGCTCGGCACGGCGGGCTTCGACCGCCCGGAGGACGAGTGGCCGCGCCGCTGGGCCGAGGCCTACGTCGCCTTCTGCGCCGGCGAGAAGCGTGCCTGGCTGCATGCCCAGGGCATGCGCTGGCTGCCGAACCCCGGCTGGCCGGAGCGCGGCGGCTACCTGGCCGACGGCCACGGCAACTCCGTGCCGCGCTTCCACATCACGTGGGGCACCGGACCGGGCGTCGTGGCGCCGTTCGAGCGCCGCGTGCGCGACGCCGCCGCGCGCGGGCTGGTCGACATGCGCTTCCGCCACCGCGTCGACGAGCTCACGATCACCGACGGCGCGGTCACGGGCGTCGCCGGGACGGTGCTCGCGCCCAGCACCGCCAGGCGCGGCGAGGCGAGCGACCGCACGGCCGCCGGCGAGTTCTCCCTCACCGCCCAGGCCGTGATCGCCACCAGCGGCGGCATCGGCGGCAACCACGAGCTGGTGCGGCGGATGTGGCCGCAGCGGCTGGGCGGCGCGCCCGCGTCGATGCTCTCCGGCGTCCCGGCGCACGTCGACGGCCGGGTGCTCGAGATCGCGCGCGCGGCCGGCGCCCACGAGATCAACGGCGACCGCATGTGGCACTACGTCGAGGGGATCCGCAACTGGGACCCGATCTGGCCGATGCACGCGATCCGGATCATCCCCGGGCCGTCCGCGCTCTGGTTCGACGCCTTCGGGCGGCGCCTGCCGGGTCCGCTCTACCCCGGCTTCGACACGCTCGGCACGCTGCGCCACCTGCGTGCGACGGGCCGCGACCACAGCTGGTTCGTGCTCACCCAGAAGATCATCGAGAAGGAGTTCGCGCTGTCGGGCTCCGAGCAGAACCCCGACACGACGTCCAAGAGCGTCAAGGCCGTGCTGCAGGAGCGGATCGGCAGCGGCCCGCCCTCGCCCGTGCAGGCGTTCATGGACAACGGCGAGGACTTCGTCGTCGAGCGCTCGCTGCCCGAGCTGGTGCGGCGGATGAACGCGCTGACGGGCGAGCAGCTGATCGACCACGCCGCGCTCGAGGCGCAGATCGTCGCCCGCGACCGCCAGATCGCCAACCCGTACGCCAAGGACGGGCAGGTCACCGCGATCCACGGCGCCCGCGCGTACTTCGCCGACAAGGTCACGCGCGTCGCCGCGCCGCACCGGATCCTCGACCCCGCCGCCGGCCCGCTGGTCGCCGTGCGGCTGCACATCCTCACGCGCAAGTCGCTCGGCGGTCTGCACACGGACCTCGACTCCCGCGTGCTGCGTCCGTCCGGCGAACCGCTTTCCGGTCTCTTCGCGGCCGGCGAGGTGGCCGGCTTCGGGGGCGGCGGCATGCACGGCTATCGCGCGCTGGAGGGGACGTTCCTCGGCGGCTGCCTGTTCTCCGGGCGGACCGCCGGACGCGCCGCGGCGGCCGCCACCGCCTGATCCGCCCGGACCCGTACATCCGTCGAATGGGGTCCTCACCCCAGTCTGCATTTCTGAGTGCAGGGGATACTGGACGGCATGTCGTACGTCTTCGCGTTGCAGTGGTTCCAGGTCGAGAACTGGATCATCACCTGGGCCCCGATCCTCTTCATGGGCCTGCTCGTCTTCTTCCTCTGGCGCACCACGAAGCTGATGCCGAAGACGAAGCCGCAGGAGATCACGCCCGACTCCGACTCCGCCGTCGACTGGACCCAGGTCGCCGGCGCCGACGAGGCCAAGGCGGAGCTGCAGGAGGTCGTGGACTTCCTCAAGGACCCGGCCCGCTTCAAGGCGCTCGGCGCCAGCGTCCCGAAGGGCATCATGCTGCACGGCCCGCCCGGCACCGGAAAGACCCTGCTGGCCAAGGCGGTCGCGAAGGAGTCCGGCGCGAAGTTCTACGCGCAGTCGGCCTCCTCGTTCGTCGAGATGTTCGCCGGCCTCGGCGCCGCCCGCATTCGGCGGCTGTTCCAGATCGCCCGCGACAACCGCCCGGCGATCATCTTCATCGACGAGATCGACGCCGTCGGCGGCGAGCGCGGATCCGACAACAACTCCGAGCGCGAGCAGACCCTCAACCAGCTGCTGGTCGAGATGGACGGCTTCCGCTCCAGCGGCGACCTGGTCGTGATCGCGGCCTCGAACCTGCTCGACAAGCTCGACCCCGCGCTGCTGCGCCCGGGCCGCTTCGACCGCCAGATCTTCGTCTCCCCGCCCGACGTGGCCGGCCGCGAGGCGATCGTGCGCGTGCACACCACCGGCAAGCCGATGGGCGAGGACGTCGACCTGAAGATGATCGCGCGCCAGACGTCGGGCCTGACCGGCGCCGACCTCGCCAACCTCTGCAACGAGGCCGCGATCTTCGCCGTCCGCGCGCACCGCGACAAGCTCGCGCAGGCCGACTTCGACTCGGCGCTCGAGCGCGTCGTCGCCGGCATGCAGTCGCGCCGCACGCTGACCGAGCACGAGCGCCGCGTGGTCGCCTTCCACGAGGCCGGTCACGCGCTCTGCGCCGAGCTGCTTCCCGGCGTCAACCGCGTGCACAAGATCTCGATCGTCCCGCGCGGCAAGGCGCTCGGCTACACGCTCAACCTGCCCGACGAGGACCGCTACCTGAAGACCAAGGAGGAGCTGATCGACTACATGTCGGTGCTCCTCGGCGGCCGCGCGGCGGAGGAGCTCGTGTTCGGCTCGATCACCACCGGCGCCTCCGACGACCTGCACCGGGTCGCCGAGATCTCGCGCTCGATGGTCCACGACTACGCGATGGGCACCTCGATCACCTCGCGCAAGGTGTCCGCGGAGGGCGGGCAGGTCTCCGACCGCACGCGCCAGCTGCGCGACGAGGAGCAGCAGCACCTCACCGACGAGGCGCTGCGCGGAGCGATGAAGCTGATCTCCGACCACCGCAACAAGCTCGACCAGCTCGCGAGTGCCCTGCTGCGCAACGAGGTCCTCGAGCGCAAGGACATCGACCGGATCATGGAGGGCGTGCCGCGCTTCCACCGGTCCCCGGGGCAGGGCCTGCGGGTGGTCGCCGCCAGCCGCACCGACACCGCCAGGCAGTAGGCTCACGGGCGCGCCGGACAGTCGTCCGGAGCGCCTCAAGTTCGCCCCCTGGGGGCCGATGCCCGAGGCGATGGCTGATCGCATGTCTCCCCATGCGCCGGCGACGGGTGCCGCCGACGACTTCCGCGAGCTGCTCGCGCCGGGGGCGATCCGCGCCGTCTTCCAGCCGATCGTCCGCCTCGCGGACCTGCAGCCGATCGGCTACGAGGGACTCGCCCGCTTCCCCACGCCACCGGGCCTCGTCGCGCTGCCGCCCGACGTGACGCTCGCCGCCGCCGGGCGGCTCGGCGTGCGCCAGGACCTCGAGGTCGCCTGCTGGGCCGCCATCAGCGAGGCGGGCACGCCGCCCGCCGGCCGGCTGCTGTTCATCAACGTCGCGCCCGACGCGCTCGGGCACCCCGGGCTGCTCGAGCTGGCCGCCCAGCTGCCGGAGCGGCTCGTGATCGAGCTGACCGAGCAGGACGCCGTGCAGAACACCGCCCAGCTGCGCGAGCGGCTGCGCCCGTGGATCGCGCGCGGCGCGCTGGTCGCGGTCGACGACGCCGGCGCCGGCTTCACCTCGCTGGAGTACGTCGCCGACCTGCGCCCGGACTTCCTGAAGCTGTGCCGCGGCATGGTCACCGGGGTCGACCTCGACCCGAGCCGACAGGCCGTCCTGCGCGCCACGGTCGCGTTCGCGCGCGAGGTCGGCGCCCGTGTCGTCGCGGAGGGCGTCGAACGCCACGAGGAGCTCCAGGTGCTGCGCGACGCCGACGTCGACTACGGCCAGGGCTGGCTGTTCGGGCGCCCGGCCGAGGCGTGGCCGGCGGAGCCCTCGGCCCGCCCGTCCGTGCCGCCGCGGCCGGCGAGCGGCCGGCTCGAGCGCGAGCTGGCCGCAGCCACGAGCGCCCCGGAAGCGGCCGAGGCGATCGTCGAGCACCTCGCCCGCAAGGGCCTGATGCCGAGCGTCTACCTCGAGGACGGCGGCCGCCTGCGCTGCCAGGCCGTGCGCGGCTACTGGCAGATCTACGACGGGATGCCCGCGACGGCCGGTGTGATCGGCCGCACCTTCCGCACCGGCGAGGAGACGATCGTCGAGGACGTCACCGGCAGCGGCGACTACCTGCCCGCCGTCGCCTCCGTGCACGCCGAGGCGTGCGTGCCGCTGCGCGTCGGCGGCGCCGTGGCCGGCGTGCTCAACGCGGAGTCACCAACCGCGCTCGGCGACCACGGCATCGCCGAGGTGCGGCGCTGCGCCGGGTTGCTCTCGGCGCGCCTGGAGGCGCTCGGCGGGCTCGCCCCGGTCTCGGCCGCGCAGCGGCTCGCGCGGATCGCCGTGCGGCTGGGCTCGCTCGAGACGGCCGAGGACATCGTGCGCGAGACCGTCGCCGCCGCCCGCGCGCTGGCCGGCTTCGAGTCCGCGATGCTGGCGCTGCCCGACGGCCACGGCGGCTACTACGTCCACCACGCCGAGGGCTCGTTCGCGGTCGCACTGGGCGCGCTCGAGGCGCCGGAGCTCGACCGGATCGTCGCCTGGGTCGACATGGGCACCTCCAGCTACACGGCCGGCGACACCGGCGGCCGCGGCTTCGAGGGCCACGAGGTCCTGCGCCAGGCCGGCGTCAACGCCGTGATCGTCCTGCCGCTCGTCGCCGCGGGGGAGCGGCACGGGCTGCTGATGGTCGCCGACCGCGCCAACCACCGCATCAGCACCGAGAAGGCGGAGCTGTTGGAGCTGCTGGCCGGGCAGGCGGCGGGCTCGCTGCGGATGGCCGCCGCGGTCACCGAGCTTCGCGAGCGCGCGGCGCGCGACCCGCTGACCGGTCTCGGCCACCACGCCACCTTCTACGCCGAGGTGCCGGAGGCCCGCGAGGCCGCGCCGGCCGATCGCCGCGTCGTCGTCCTGCTGTCCGACGTCGACGGCTTCAAGGCGATCAACGACACGCGCGGGCACGCCGCGGGCGACGACGTGCTGCGCGCGGTCGCGGGCGTCCTGCTGTCGGTCGCGCCGGCGCACGGCAGGGCGTACCGGATCGGCGGCGACGAGTTCGCGATCCTCTTCGAGTGCTCCGCCGACGCCGAGGCCTGGCGCGTCGGCTGGGACCTGCAGGCCCAGGCGCGCAGCCGGCTCGGCACGACGATGTCGATCGGGCTCGCGATCGCCCGCGCGGGTGAGAGCGACGAGCAGCTGGTGGCGCGGGCCGACGCCGCGCTCTACGAGGTCAAGCGGCGCGGCCGCGACGGCGTGCTGCTCGCGCCCGCCGCCTGACTCACGGCACGATCAGCGCGTAGGCCGCGTGCTCGACCGTCACGCGCTCGAGCCCGCCGTCGCGGATCTCGCCGTCGACGTTGAGCTCGGCGCCGCGCGGGAGCTCGATCTCCAGCAGCGAGCCGCGCAGGTGCTCGACCGGCCTCTGCTGCTCGACCGTGCCGCGGCGCAGGCCCCAGGCGCGGCGGGCGAGCGCGAGCCGCGAGCCGGCGGGCAGGACCGCCACGTCGAGCACGCCGTCACGCGCGTCGGCGGCGCCGATCTCCGAGCCGCCGCCGAACGCGCCCGTGGCGGCCACGATCACCTGCCAGGCGCCGCCTTCGAAGACGCTCTCGCCGTCGACGCGCACCGTGCAGTGCATGGGCGACTCGGTCGCGGCCGCCCGCAGCGCGCCGACGCCGTAGGCGAGCGGGCCGAGCACCTTCTTGAACGGCGAGGCGTGGCGGGCGGCCTTGGCGGCCAGGCCGGCGCTCGCCGCGTTGACGAACGGGCGGCCGTCGGCGAGCCGGCCGAGCTCGAGCCGGCGCGTCCGCGTGCTGCCGGCGGCCAGCGCCGCCGCCTCGAGCGGGTCCTCGGGCAGCCCGTTGGCGCGCGCGAAGTCGTTCGCGGTGCCGGTCGCGATCACGGCCAGCGGCACGTCCGAGCGGCCCGCCAGCTCGGCCGCCGGGCCGATCGTGCCGTCGCCGCCCGCGACCGCGATCCGGTCGGGCCCCGCCGCCGCCGCGGCCTCCAGCGCCTCGGGCTCGCAGCCGAACAGCTCGACCTCCGCGCCCGCCTCGCGCATGGCGGCGGCGAGCGGCTCGGGGTCGAGCCCGCCCCCCGACTTCAGGTTGGCCGTGAGGGCGATGCGCACGGCGCGTGAGGGTACACTGCGCCCGATGTTCGGCCGGATCGACCACATCGGCGTCGCCGTGAGCGACCTCGACGCCGCGATCGACCTCCACACCGTCGCGTACGGCATGGAGGTCGTCCACCGCGAGACGGTGGAGTCGCAGGGCGTCGAGGCCGTGCTGCTCGACGTCGGCGAGAACCACGTGGAGCTGCTCTCACCGCTCGGCGAGGAGACCCCGGTCGGCAAGTTCCTGGCCAAGCGCGGGCCGGGCCTGCACCACGTCGCCTACCAGGTCGACGACATCGACGCGGCCCTCGCCGTGCTGCGCGACGCCGGGGTGCGGATGATCGACGAGCAGCCGCGCATCGGGATCCGGTCCTCGCGGGTCGCGTTCCTGCATCCGAGCGCCTCCGGCGGGGTGCTCACCGAACTTGTCGAGCCGGCAGAGGTACACGCATGAGCGAGAAGACGGCGGCACGCCGCGGAGCGGTCGGATTCCAGGGCGGCCAGGTGCTGTCGATCCGGGTCCCCGAGGGGGAGCTGGAGAAGCTGCGCAACGCGCTGCGCGACGGCAAGGAGCGCTGGCACGAGCTCGCGGCCGCCGACGGCGCCGTGCTCGTGGACCTCGGGCAGGTCGTGTACCTGCGCGTGGACTCCGACGAGCATCGCGTCGGCTTCTGACCGAGACCGCTGATCCGTCGGGCGCCGGCTCGCTGCGCGTCCGCTTCAACGCGATCGACCTGGCGCTCTACCGCCGCGCGCGCTCGCTCGCCCGCACGCCGGAGAGCGTGCGCTGGGTGAAGCGCTACTCGCGGCTGGGCGAGCACGGCCTGCTCTGGTACGGGCTCGGGGCCGCGGGCGCGCTCGTCGACGGCGACCGGCGCGCGCGCTGGATCCGCTCGACGCTCGTGGTCGGCGGCTCCTATGTGATCTCGACCTCGATCAAGATGGCGATCGGCCGCAAGCGGCCGCTGATCGAGGACCTGCCGCACCTGATGGCCACGCCGACCGGCCTCTCGTTCCCGTCCTCGCACTCGAGCTCGTCGTTCGCGGCCGCCCGCGCGTACGGCAGGTTGCTGCCGCCGGCGCCGCTGTACCTGGCCGCCTCGGCGATGGCCTTCTCCCGCCTCTACCTGGGCGTGCACTACCCGTCCGACATCGCCGCCGGCGTCGCGCTCGGCAGCGTCTTGGGCACACTGGGCCGATGATGAAGGTCGGGATCGTCGGGCTGCCCAACGCGGGCAAGTCCTCGCTGTTCAACGCGCTCAGCCGCGCCGGGGCGGAGGCCGCGAACTACCCGTTCACCACGATCGAGCCGAACGTCGCTGTCGTGCCGGTGGCCGACGAGCGCCTCGATGCCGTCGCCGAGACGATCGGCGCGTCCAACATCGTTCCGGACACGATCGAGTTCCACGACATCGCGGGCCTCGTGCGCGGCGCCCACCGGGGCGAGGGGCTGGGCAACCGCTTCCTGGGCAACATCCGCGAGGTGGACGCGATCGTGCACGTGGTGCGCGTCCACGAC
>Ga0126313_10000967_pt1 | contig 14571 bp, 13 predicted proteins | sample Plot105A_FD_89954 | JGI IMG/M metagenome (GOLD analysis project Ga0126313, IMG submission 89954) | Serpentine soil microbial communities from UC McLaughlin Reserve, CA, USA - Plot105A | ecosystem: Environmental > Terrestrial > Soil > Grasslands | place: USA: UC McLaughlin Reserve, Lake County...
CGGCCTCCAACCCTCGACGCGGGGGGAGCTGGAGATCACCGACGTCAACGTGGATTACCTGGAGCGCGGGGAGTTGCAGGTCGAGCTGATGGGGCGGGGGATGGCCTGGCTCGACGCCGGCACACACGAGTCTTTACACCAGTCGGCCAACTTCATAGAGACCATCGAGCAGCGGCAGGGGCTCAAGATTGGCTGTCCGGAGGAGATCTCCTACCGAAGGGGCTACATCGACGCCGAACAATTAGAGCGCCTCGCCCACCCGATGAGGAAGAACGACTATGGTCGCTACCTCCACGAACTCCTCGCTGCCGAGGAGTTCGTGACGTGAACGTTATCGAGACGGAACTCCCCGGGGTCCTGATCGTGGAGCCCGACGTCTTCGGCGACGCCCGCGGATTCTTTATGGAGAACTGGAACGGCGCCCGCTACGAAGAGCACGGCATCCCCGACCACTTCGTGCAGGACAACCTCTCGTTCTCGGCCCACGGTGTGCTACGCGGGCTCCACTTCCAGAACCCCAGGGCCCAGGGCAAGCTCGTCTCCGTGCTGCAGGGTGAGGTCTTCGACGTGGCCGTCGACATCAGGGTCGGTTCCCCCACGTTCGGCAGTTGGACCGGTGTAACCCTCTCGGCCGAGAACAAGCGCCAGTTCTGGGTGCCGCCCGACTTCGCCCACGGCTTCGTCGTGACCGGTGAGAACGCCCTCTTCTCTTACAAATGCACCGACTACTACGCCCCCGAATACGACGGGTCCATCCTGTGGAACGACCCAGCGATAGGGATAGATTGGCCCGTCGAAACCCCCTCCCTCTCGAACAAGGACAGCGCCGCGCCGTCGCTAGTCGACATGCCTGACGATAGGCTGCCGCGATACAGGGAAATATGAAGATGAGCGGGGCCACCAGGCCCTTCGACGTTTGGAAGTACGGCTGGCAGTTCGGGGTCTTCAACCGCATCCTCGAACTACCCAGAAGCCCGCGGACGATGTGTCCCTGGAGTTGCGTACAGCCGAAGGCGTAAAATGGTTCGCTCCCATCCGCGCTCTGTTTTGCTGGCGAGTTGGAGCGTATCATCGGGAGAGGATGGTAAGGTCGCGCGAGAAACGTTCGTGGCGGGAGAGGATCGGCCCGCGGGTCAGGGTGCGTAACCGTGCGCGCGCTGGGTTCCTTCTCTTGCGGGGCGGGTGGCTGCAGATTCTCCAGACGGCCGTGGCGGCCTGCGCGGCGTGGTTTCTTTCGGTGTTGCTACTCGGCGTGGACAGGCCCACCTTCGCCCCTATAGCGGCCGTGATCTGTCTTGGTCTCGCGGTGGGCGAGCGTGCCCGCCGGGCGATCGAGCTGACGTTCGGGGTGGCGTTCGGCGTCGCGATCGCCGACTTCCTCGTCTCGGTCGTCGAGGTCGGGGCCCTGCAGGCCGGGCTCGTCGTGGCCCTGGCCATGGCCGTGGCCGTGTTTCTGGGTCGCGAAGAGACCGGCGTCAAAGAGGCCGCCATCTCGGCGATGATCATCCTCATAACCTTCCACTCCCCGGACACCAGCCTCCCGCTGGAGCGGTTTCTGAAGGCCCTGATCGGGGGTTCCACCGCCCTCCTGATAAACGCCCTGCTGCCCGTGAACCCTGAACGCATGGTGGAGGAGGCCGCCCATCCGCTCTTCGATGATTCGGTGGCCGTGCTGGAGGAGGTGGCGGGCTCGTTGGAGAGCGGAGACGCCGAACGCGCCCAGAACGCCTATCTGAAGGCCCGCGAGATCGACGCGAGGGTGAGCGGGCTGAAGGAGGCCGTCGCGGCGGGTAGGGAGACCGCGCGCCTCGCCCCGCCGCGTCGCAGGAGCCTGCGTCACCTCGATCTCTACGCCGAAGCCGCCGATCAGATCGACCTGACGGTCCGCGACGTGCGCGCCCTCTCCCGCGCCGCCCTCAGCGTGGTACAGCCTGGCGAAGGCTCACCGGAACCGCTCTCGGAGGCGGTACGCGGCCTGGCTACGGCGACCGGGGCCCTCGCCACCTACCTGCAGACGTCGGGCGACCCGGAAGACACGCGCCGGCTCGCGCTGGAGGCCGCCAGAGAAGCCAGCGAGCTCCTGAACCAACGCGACGACCTCGCCAGCAGCCTCGCCGTCAACGCTCTCGTCGACCAGATCCACTCCTCCACCGTAGACCTCCTCGGAAGCACCGGCATGGACCGTAGTTCCGCGCTACAAGCTCTCGAGGCGGCCACCGGCCGCGCGTCGTAGTGCCGTTGGGATGCACGGAGCGCCAGACATCGTATCGAGTCAGGGTGAAAAGGAACGCCAAAGCGCGCTGACCCAGGGCTGGCAGAAGAGGTGAGCCAGTGCGGTGGCGACGCCATTCACCAGGACTCATTACAAAACTGTCTGCAGAAGGAACTTGCTTACTGCGAATGACTCGCCTTCATTACAGGCTGTTGCGTGGCCTCTACTGCTCGACGATGTCATGGTCCTGCGTTGCGCCGGTCCGGAGCAACGAGGTACCGAGCTTGGCGAGGGCACGCAGGGTGAGTCCGGCGAGGACCGCTGCGCTCAGGACGTTAAGTGGCCCATGGGCTCCGTATTTGCGGTGGTAGAGGAAGGCGCTCTTGTGCAGGAGCCAGACGGCTTTAGGTTTGCTGCGGCTGCTCGCGCCGGTCTGGTGGATGATCTCGACGCGGGGCAGGTAGTATACGAGCCAGCCAGACGCCCTGGCGCGGCGGCACAGGTCGGCGTCCTCGAAGTACATGAAGAATCGTTCGTCGAGGGGTCCTATGTTTCTAAGCGTCTCCCTGCGAATGGCCATGCAGGCGCCGGAGACCCAGTCGACCGCGGAAGGGTGGGAGCCTTCCGTGACGGCGGGGAACTGGCTCTTCACGAGCGAGCTCTTGGGAAACAGGCGGGTCAGGAGCGAGGTGCGCCCGAGGAACCCGGAGAGGGCACTGATCTCACGCCGCGCCGAAAGCTGAAGCTTCCCCTCGGAGTCCAATATTCTTGGTCCGACGATGCCGACCCTGGGGGTCTCTTCGAAGAATGCCTCCAGGATATCGAAGAAATCCTTATCCACGACCGTGTCAGGGTTTATGAGGATCACGACGTCCCCGCTCGAGGCGGCGATTCCCATGTTGTGGGCACGCGCGAACCCGACGTTTTCCTTGTTCCTGATGAGACGCACCCCAGCAGGCAGCTCCGGTGGTTCGTCGCTGTCGTTGTCCACGACCACGGTCTCGAAGTCCCCGTAGCCGGTCTCGGCGAGAGACTGTATGCAGCGCATGGTATGTGGCCAGGAGGCGTAGTTGACGATGAGCACGGAGAACTTCACCGTGACAGTACCCTGTCCTGCAGCCGGCGCGCGATGCTCGCCGCCGCGGCGAGCGAGGACTCCCTTAGAAGTTTGCGAACCTCGGCGTCGGAGAGCTGCTTGCGCTTCTGGATCCCTGCGCGTTTCTCTCGCATGAGCGGCAGGTGGCGCCAGGCCCCCGCAAGTCCTTCCAGGTGCGCCCGCAAAGAGCCCGTAGCGGCGGCCGTGACGAAACGCGCGAGCTGCCCGAGGACGAAGAAAGGCAGTATGTGAGGCACCGACGAGAGGGGCAGGTCTTTGACGAGCAGGCTGATGGAGTTCTGCGTGCCGAGCCGGGTCGCCGTCGGGCTGCGCTTGCCTCCGGTGGAGGCGCTTCCCATATGGTAGACGACGGCGCCAGGGACGTAGAAGCAACGGTGGCCGGAGAGTTGGGCGCGGAAGCTGAGGTCGCCATCCTCGCAATAGGAGACGAAATCCTCGTCGAAGAGCCCCAGCTCCTCGAATAGCGACTTCCGGTAGAGCGCGGCGGCGGCGCACGCCCCGAAGACGTAACCGGGCTCGTCGAACTGCCCCCTGTCGCGCTCGCCATGCCCGAGACGGTAAGGCAGGCCGCTCAGGCGCATGACGTCCCCCGCGCCATCGAGCACCCTGCGGTCGTGGAAGTCCACCAGCTTGCTCGCGAAGAGGCCGGCATCCGAATGAGCGTCGGCCGCGCGCACCAGCGCCTCCAGCCAACGCTCGTCCTGTTCGGTGTCGTTGTTGAGGAGGGCCACGAACTCGGTGTCTGACGCTTCGACGCCAGCGTTCACTGCTGCCGCAAAGCCCCTGTTTTTCCCGAGTTCGACCACTCTTACATCGGGAAAATGTTCCCTTACGAAGTCGATCGATCCGTCGGTCGAACCGTTGTCTACGACGATCGTTTCGAAGTCTCGGAAAGTCTGGTTATGCAAGGAGCCCAGGCAGAGTTCGAGGAACCGTGCGCCGTTCCAGTTGGGGATGACGACCGTGGCGCGGGCTGGCACGGCTCTCAGGTGGCCGGGCCCAGCTCTTCGCTGTCGTGGACCTCGACCCTGCTCGGCGGTTGGCTCACAGCCCCCGCCGCGAGCTCTTCGGCGACGACCGCGAAGGTTATCGCCTCCCCCGTCCGTCCCAGAAGCCTGCCCGCATCACCCGAGACGGTGGCCTCGACGCCGTACTCGCCGGGGTGATAAGGTACCCCGAACGTGAAGTCTACGGTGACGACCTCATTCTTCTCCCTCGGCCCGAGCGAGGACTCCTCCATGTCCGTCGAGTTCGCGAACAGGAGCGTTCCCGCACGATCACGCAGGACCGCGCCGAAAGCGCTTTCCTCTACGGCCTGCGCGTAACGCGCCCTGACCCTGACGGTCAGGTTGCTCCCCGCTGGCACCCTGTGCGCCTGATGCTGGTCCTCGTCCAGCAGTTCTACGTCCAGGATCTCGGCCTCCCCCGTAGGCCGGCGCTGCCCGCGCTTGCCCTTCGGGAGGTCGGGCATGTCGTCTTCGTCCTCGTGGGCGATAGTGTAATCGAGTTGCCGGTCCCGCTCGGTGTTCTTGTCTGGCTCTTTGTTCTGGGATTTCTCCAGCACGTCACGGTACTGGCCGACCACCTCTTCGGGAGTTCCCCTGGAGATCATGTGGCCCCTGTGCAGCAGCACGGCATCCGTGCAGAACCTGTTGATCATGCCCATGCTGTGCGAGACGAAGAGCACCGTCGTTCCCGAGTCCCTGAGATCGTACATCCTCTGCAGGGCCCTCTTCTTGAAGGAAGCGTCTCCAGCCGAGAGTGCCTCGTCGATGACCAGGATGTCGGGGTTCACGTTCACCGCGACGGCGAAACCCAGCCGGGACTTCATCCCGCTGGAGTAAGTCTTTACGGGGCGGTCCATAAAATCCCCGATGTCCGCGAACGCTTCGATCTCCTCGAACCTCTCCAGCATCTCGTGGCGGTCCATGCCCAGGATCAGGCCGTTCATCATGGCGTTCTCGCGGCCCGTGAACTCGGGGTTGAAGCCCGAGCCGAGCCCGAAGATGGCGGTCAGCCTGCCGTTTACCGTGACCGTGCCCGTCGTGGGCTGCAGGACGCCGGAGATGATCTGGAGCATCGTGCTCTTGCCCGCCCCGTTGCGCCCGAGGATGCCTAATGTGGTGCCTTGTTCCACTTCAAGATCTATATCCTGAAGCGCCCAGAAGTCCTGGGTGTGCTGCTTCTTGCCGAAGCTCAGCAGCTCCCTCAGGTGCAGCGACTTGCTGGACGCGATCCTGTACTTCTTCCCTATGCCCTTGAGAGAGATGGCGGGCGTCACAGGTGATCCGCGAACTTGGGCCCGAGCCGGACGAACAACGCGAAGCCGAAGATGAAGAGGGCCACGGAGAAGAGCGTGAAGTAGAGCGTGGAAAGGGCGCCAGGCAGGGTGCCGTTCAGGATCAGATCCCTGTAGGCGTTAACCAGGTAAGCCAGCGGGTTGTAGTTCTCGATCCAGCTCAGGTTCTCGGGCAACAGTCCCGCCGGCCAGAGGATGGGCGTGACGAAGAACATCCCCCTTATGACCGGGCGCATGACCTCTGCCACGTCCGGAAGGAACGTTCCGAGGACGGCCATGATGTAAGTCAAACCGAGGATGAAGATCACCTGCAACACCACGATGACGGGCATGTACAGGAGCGTCGGGTGCAGCGTCCTGCCGAACAGGAGCAGCATGATCAGGAGCGCCCCGAAGCCGAAGACCTTGTCCACCATGGACGCAATGGCGTTCGTAAAAGGCAGTATCTCCAGCGGAAATACCACCTTCTGCACCAGCCCCGAGTTGCTCCTGATACTGTTGATGCCCTTGTTGAGGGCTTCGGAGAAGGTCAGGAAGGGGAGCAGCCCACAATACAGGAAGAGGCCGAAGTTGAGTGTGGGGTCGCCCTGCACAGTCCGGTTCTTTATATCTAGTACGTTCGAGAAGATGAGCGCTAGGAAGAAGACCCAGACCAGCGGCCCCAGTATGGCCCACACGATGCCCAGGTAAGACCCCCTGTACGAGCGGGTCACCTGACGGTGTATGAAGTACCCGAGCAGCCAACGCTTGCGGTAGAAAGTTCCCAGGGCGTCGAAGAACTCGCCCGCAATGCTTTGCTTGTCGCTGGAAGTGTACGTTGCCAAACAAGTCCCTCGTCTTGCCGATGCCGAACGGTAGTGTAAACCCTGGACCCCAAAAATCTAGGGCGCTTCACTTCGCGACTCAAGGCGTCAGGTTACAGGTCCCACAGGTCCTGGCGTTCGTGGTATGGCCCGTGTGGGGAGATCGGCCGATCTCAGAAAGGGGGCTCGTAACTTCCGAGCTACCCCACGTGCAACCCACAGCACTCTTCAGAGCAGAGAAGACCTGATGCCTGTGGCCTGAAACCTCTAAGGCACAGCTCTATCGGCGTTGATCCTGCCGTACCCGAATCTCGGGTCGTCTCCCGCGCCTCCCAGGTCGATGGCCGTAGACTGCATGCGCTGCCGGATCTCGGACGCCGTCTTGCCTTCGGAGGCGAGCAGCCCGGCGAGGGCCGACACGAAGGGGGCGGACTCGCTGGTCCCGTTCTCCTCGTAGTAGCCTCCGCCTGCACGGGTAGACAGTATGTTCGTCCCAGGGGCCGCCAGGTCCACCCAGCTACCGCGGCTGGAGAATCTGGCGAGCCTGTCGTTCTCGTTGGTGGCGCTGACGGCGATGACCTTCTGATAGGCCGCCGGGTACTGGGGTCGCGTCGGTTCCCTCGTCAAACCCTTGTTTCCGGCGGCAGCCACGACCACAGCTCCGTTTGCGTAGGCCCTGTTGATCTTCCTCTCGAGTACGCTGGATTTCTGCCCACGGCCGAACGAGAGGTTGATGACATCAGCGCCGTGACGCACGCTCCAGCCGATGCTGTCGATGATGTCCGCATCCGTACCGTTGCCATTTGCCCCCAGAACTCTTGCTACAAGCAGTTCGCACCGGGGACATCCTCCCGCCATACCCCTGCCGTTGTCCGTAAGCGCGGCGGCTATGCCGGCCACGTGGGTGCCGTGACCGTAAGGATCGTTGGCCACCGCGTCGTCGTCGACGTAGTCTTTCTGTGCCGAGATCTTGCCAATGTCGGGATGATTCTGGTCTATACCGGAATCAATGATGGCGATCTTCGCCCCCGCTCCCCTGACGTCTGTCCAGGCTCCCGGGAACGCGGTCTTCTTGAGACCCCACTGGCCGCCGAACTGCGGATCGTCAGGGTAAGATACCGAGGAGGCGGTGCGGATGTAGTTATAGTCAGCGACTGCGACGCCTGGATCATCGCGGAGGTCATCGAGTTTGCTCTGGAGGACTCGTTCCCTGCCCTCCTGCGACTTCTCTTGCGCTACACCGGGGAAGGAGACGAGCCGGATCTCTTCAGAAAGGTGCTTGGCGGTCTGGCCCCCCGACGAGCTGACAACGCTCTGCTCGGCGTCCTGTGAGGTTCCTGGTTCGTAGGCTACCAACAGCTCTCCGGCGATGTAGGGAGCGCCAGACGGGTCTTCGTCCACTTTCGGTAGCGCGGAAGCCTCCCCCCTGGCTTCCGGCACGAGTGCCAGCAGGAGAATGGCCCAGACTACGGCTGTGGCGAGGATCCCAGCCTGGCGTGCGTGGGAGCGTAAACTTGCGGAATAATTCACCTTCTGGCTACCTCCATGTGTAGTGTCGGATCAGGCACCCGTACCCGAGGCGTCCGAAGTACGGACAATGGGTCGCCGATCCCGGCACTCTGTCGTGTCTCGTGCTGTGATAGTGGTCAACAGGTAACCACGGCCTCATCATGTACCCTCTCTTCGGATCACACGGCTCCTGTACATCCTTACTGCCTCACGATCTTCACCGCGTCAGCGACGATCCTCCCGTTGCTCGAGCTCTTGCTCGAGATCCGCACCCGGTACGAATCGGTCGCGTCCAGGTTGTAAGTGCCCAGGTAGATCCACCTGCCACCGTTGATTCTCTGGTTGACGGTTCGGTCCACCCAGCCGCCCGTGGTCTTGATCTTGAACACCGTATGGGCGTTGTAGTCGGGGTCTGCGGGCCACCAGCCGTAGGCCCTGTAGGAGTCCCTGGCTGGCGTGCGGATCTTGTAAGCCGCGTTATCCGAGACCGAGAGCGGCCTCCCGAGAACCCTCTGGTTCGCGCCGCGGTTGGCGCCGGCGTGAAGGGCACTGGTGGCCCAACGGTCAGAGGCTCCGAAACGGCCAGTCGTGGCGTTATCCACGACCTGCTGGTAGGTATCCCTCATGGGCCGGGCGTAGCCCTTCACGAGGTCCATGTACTTGTGCCACCTCCAGTACCGGCCTGGATCGGTGTGGCAGTCGGCGCCGCCACCGCCGCTGGAACAGCCGGGAACCTGATCGTGCCCGATTATGTGCTTGCGGTTGATGGGTATGTCGTATTTGACGGCGAGGTAGGCGGAGAGCCTGGCCGAGGAGCGGTACATCGCGTCCGTGAACCACCCCGGTTGGTTGGTGTAGCCTTCGTGCTCGATGCCGATGCTGTGCGTGTTGGTTGGCCACCAACCAGCGTGCCAGGCTACGTCCGGCTCATGCACAGACTGCCCGATAAAGCCGTCTGAGGACCTGATGGTGTAATGGGCTGAAGCGCGCTCGTTGCTCTGGCTGGCGAAGTAGTTTACGGCGCTGGACCACGAGCCCTGGGTCACGTGGATGACGATGGTGTTTATGTCGTAGGTGGGCTCGCGCCTCGACTCTGTATAGTTGGAACCCCCGTTGCCGTACCACGTGGACCTCGGATAATCTCCCGTCGCCTGCGCGCTGTACAGCGCGGGCTCGTCTACGTCCTGCGGCGCGAGCTCCAGGTGTTCGCCCGTCGTGGTGGTCGCCGAGGCCCCGCCCTTCAAGACTTCGTACACCTGCTCCGCGTACAGTGCGCCGCCACCGTATTCTGAGACGGCGTCGTACCAGCCGCCGAGGTCTGATGGCTTCCGCTCGCCCGCCAGGTCAGCCAGGACCGCGGCCCCGCCGCTCACGTTAGCGGCGCGGTCGCTTTCGAGGGCCTCTACCGGTAGACCGGTAAGGGATGAGGCCTCACCCAGTGTGTCCCTGGAGGGGTTCCTCACGAGGGCCATGACCCCGTAGTTGCCCTGTCCTTCCGGATCGCCGCTCTCGTAATCGCTGGCCGAAGGCGGGGGCATCTCCCAGCGGGTGTTGACGTAGCCCATCGCCAGCAGCAGTTCCCGCGGTACGCCGTACTCTTGTGAGGCGCGGTCCAACTCGTCCGCCAGGGACGTACGCCTGGCGTCGGCGCTCGCGCCGGAGCCAACCGCGGAAACAACTACTACGCTCAGGATCAACAGCGCGATCAGTGATCTGTAACGCAAGTTCCCCCCTCCCAGAGAGATGCCTGTCGCGAAGTCCACCATTATGCGCCAGGTTTCGAGAAAAGTTAAGGGTTCTATGACACACTTTTCAGTACGCTCTCATGATGGAGGTCTAGAGATTGACTTTTGGCCGCGCATCCAGCACCCCAATATCTACCCTCGGCGATGCTTGAGGGCCTGAAGGCGCGCGCCCAGGGACTCGGCCGGGCCGTGCGGAGCGCGGGGAAGCGGAGCAGGACGCTCACCCGGCTCTACAGCACCCTCATCGGCCAGCGCGAGCGGGCCTACCTCGAGTTGGGACGATTGAGGTCCAGGGAAAGCATCGACCCGGCAAGGATGATCTGGATCTTCGGCTCAGGGCGCAGCGGTAGCACGTGGCTTCGCAGCATGATGGGGGAGCTAGATGACGCCGGGGTCTGGGAGGAGCCCATGGTAGGACGCCTCTTCGGAGAGTTCTACTCGAGGGCGCAGAAGGACAACCTGCGCTCCGCCGACTTCGTGATGGGTGACCCCATCAGGAGGGGTTGGATCCGTTCTATAAGAAACTTCGTCCTCGATGGGGCCTTGTACTCGAATCCCCGCCTCAGGTCAGGGGAGTACCTCGTCATCAAGGAGCCCAACGGTTCTGTCGGGGCCCCGCTCATCATGGAGGCTCTGCCCGAGAGCCGCATGATCCTGCTCGTCCGCGACCCCAGGGACGTTGTCGCCTCCGTCCTCGACGCCGCTACGGAGGGCGGTTGGCTCTACGAGAGCAGGGAAGGAAAAACGACCGCGAGTCGCAAGACCCACAGGAGGCCGAACGCTTTCGTCAGGGAGCGGGCGAACGTGTACCGGCGCGGCGTGGAGAGTGCCTGGCGGGCCTACGACGCCCACGAGGGGCCGAAGGTTCTAGTCCGCTACGAAGACCTCAGGGCGGACACGATGAACGAGATGAGGCGTATCTACGCGGTCCTCGGTATCGCCGTGGAAGACGAGGATCTGCGGCGGGCCGTCGAGAAGCATTCCTGGGAGAACGTGCCCGATAGGGAGAAGGGCAGGGGTAAATTCTACCGCAGGGGAACCTCGGGCGGCTGGAAGGAGGACCTGACCCCCAGGCAGGTCGAGGTCGTGGAGAAGACCACGGCCTCCCTGCTGGAGAGGTTCTACCCCGAACCTTGAGATCGCCTGCGGCATCGGTCGTGATCCCCACCTTCCAGGCTGGTCCCGGCTTCGACGAACTCTTGAGAAGGCTCTTCTCCCAGAAGATGGATTCTGGCTACGAAGTGCTCGTGATCGACTCCGGCTCGACAGACGGCACACCCGAGCTCGCCAGACGCCACGGCGCCCGGGTACACCGGATAGACCCAGGCGAGTTCGATCACGGTGCCACGCGCAACCTCGGCGCCTCGCTCTCCACCGGACGATACGTGGTCTTCCTCGTGCAGGACGCCCTTCCGGTAGGCGCCTATTGGCTCGCGTCGATGGTCGATAACCTCGACGCCGACGAGACCGTCGCGGGGGTGTACGGACGCCAGATCCCACGCCCCGACAGCAGCCCGTTGACCCGAGCTCTGATGCGAGACTGGCCTACCTCGAGCCTGGAACGTCGAGAACAGTTCGGCGGCGGCCCGGAATCATACGCGGCGCTTCCTCCGGACACGCGACGCTCGCTCGCCGTCTTCGACGACGTCAGCTCCTGTGTTCGACGCTCGGTGTGGGAGAGCATCCCCTTCGAAAGGACGCGTTTTGGGGAAGATCTCAGGTGGGGTAAGGCCGCCGTCGAGGCGGGCCACAGGCTTGTGTACGAACCGCGTTCCGCCGTGCTTCACTCCCACGAACGTGGCGCCCTCTACGACCTCAGGCGCCACTACGTCGACGCCCTCATCCTTCAGGAACTCTTCGGCCTCACGCCAACCCCGAACCTGCCCCGGTTGCTGCTGAACTCTATCCTCACCTGCGCACATCTCTACCGCAGCAGGGATAGAGGGACGACGTTCATAGCCCCCGGATTCCTCCTACTCGCCGGCAGATACGCCCTCTGCTCCCAGACCGGCGCCTACCTGGCAGCCCGCAGAAGTCGTGGATCCAGCACCCCCAGAATCGACAAATTCCTGCTCAAGGGCGTCTAACGCCTTCTCGCAAAAAGACGAGCCGGGTAACATGATGGCTCGTATTTCCGGACGGCGAAGCGCTCCGGGAACCCTGCTGAAACCTGAAGCCTGAAATCTTACTTCGTATAATCCATCGTCGTGCACGCCGAACGCCACACGAGATCTCTCACCCCCTACCATTGAGAATCCTCTTCACCACCCACCAGTTCTTCCCCGAGAGCCGCGCGGGCGTGGAGATCGTAACGCTCGGCCTGGCGCGAGAACTGAAGGCCCGCGGGCACGAGCCTTTCGTCCTGGCCGCCAAACGCACCGTCCCCCACAGCGAGCTCCTGCCCGGCGAAACGGAAGACTACGAGTTCGAGGGCATCCCCGTCCGCCGGATAGGACGCCCCGAGGAGGGCCTGACCCGCCCCTACGAGCTGAACTACCGCAACGAGGTCATGGCCGAGAAGACGAGGAAATACTTGCGGGAGGTAAACCCGGATCTCGTCCACGCCATGCACCTGCAGGGCCTCTCGGCGAGCGTGCTTGAGGGTTGCGAGGCGTTCGGGTTGCCCACCGTCTTCACAGCGGCCGACTTCTGGACGGTGTGCCCGGTCGTCGACCTGAGGAGGCACGATGGCGTGATGTGCGAGGGACCCCACGTATCCCACTGCGTCAGGTGCATAGCCAGCAGAAGCGCCGATCCCCGCTTGCAGAAGGCGGCCCGCGTGATGCCCGGCGTCGTCACCAGCGCCGCCGGCCTGGCGTCTCGAACTCCCCTCTCGCGCTTCTCGTTTCCCTTGCGCCAGATCGAAGCCGTAAGGGAGCGTCCCGCCTATATCAGGGACCGGATGGGGTCCGTGGACCAGATCCTCGCCTACACCCACCTCACGCGGGACCTGCTCGTCGCCAACGGCATTGGAAGAGGAAAGATAAGGGTCTCCTCCTACGGAATAGACACATCCCACGTCGCCCACGTCCCCGCAGAAAGGCGTCCTTCGGTGACGCTGCGGGTTGGGTTCGTGGGAACCCTGGCTCCGCATAAAGGTCCCGACGTGCTCGTCCGGGCTTTCAAAATGCTGCCACCCGAGATGGACGCTACGCTCTCCCTTCACGGTAGCGATCGAGGCTACGAGGCCTATGCCGCGGGGCTTCGCGTCCTCGCCGGGAGCGACGCACGTATCTCCTTTCCCGGTCCATTCTCGCGGGAGGAGCTGGCGAGCGTACTGGTGGACCTCGACGTGCTCGTGGTTCCGTCCCGCTGGTACGAGAACGCCCCAGGCGTTATCTTCGAGGCCTTCGCCGCCGGGATGCCGGTGATAGCCACCGACCTCGGGGGCATGTCCGAGTTCGTGAGACCGGGCAAGAACGGCCTCCTCTTCGCCCTCGAGGAAGCGAAAGACCTCGCCGTACAGCTACGCACCCTCACCGAAGACAGGAACCTTCTCGGGCGCTTGCGCGCGGGTATCGAGCCGGTCAAGACCGTCGGTGAGTACGCGGGCGAGCTGATAGAACTCTATGGTACGCTCGCTGGTAGATCAGGAAGACAGTAGAAAAAGCCCGCCTACGCAGAGGAGATCCGCGTGCAACGTGACGCCTATAGAGACCCCGATCTTCGTTCCTTTGGGACACAGGCGTGAGGGTCCTGCTAACCGGCGCCGGCGGACAGCTGGGTCTCGCGCTGGCCGACGTCCTCCCCGAGAGAGACCATGAGGTCGTGGCCCTGGACCGCCGGAGTCTCGACGTGGCCGACGCCGGGGCCGTGGAGCGGGCGTGCGAGGAGCATGCGCCCGAGATAGTCGTGAACGCGGCGGCCTACACGAACGTGGACGGGTGCGAGGAGGAGACGGAGCTCGCGTACTCCGTAAACGCCCTCGGGCCGCGCAACCTGGCACAGGCGTGCGAGCGTCGGGGCTGCGAGCTTCTGCACGTGAGCACCAACTACGTGTTCGACGGCAGGGGCGAGAGGCCTTATGAGCCCTTCGACCCGCCCAGCCCCATAAGCGCCTACGGCCGCACCAAGCTCGCCGGGGAGGAGCTGGTCATGCGGCTGACGAACCGCTGGTACGTCGTGCGCTCCGCAGGCGTGTATGGGCGCGGGCACAACTTCGTGCGCACCATGCTTCGCGTGGCGGGAGAGCGCGACCTGCTAAAGGTAAAGGACGACGAGTTCATCTCGCCGACGTACGCCCGCGACCTGGCTGAAGGCATCGCCGGAATAATCGGGGAAGGCCGTTTTGGTCTCTACCACCTGACCAACGCAGGATCCTGCTCCTGGTACGAGTTCACGCGCGAGATCTTCCGTCTCGCCGGGGTCGAGACGGAGATCGTCCCCATCCCCGGCTCGGAGTACCCGTTGCCGGCGGCGCGCCCGGTCAACGGAATCCTCTCGTCCGTAGGCAGTCCGGAGCTGAGGCACTGGAGTGAGGCACTCGCCGACTACCTCACGCAAGAGGTCGCCTCCGACAGCACGCGAGTCTCATCCTGACCTCACCCGGCCGCAAGCCCGTCGAGATGCTCAGGGGAGCGAAGGCGACCCTGGACCGCGCGACGGGTGCCCTGCGCTCCAGGATCAGCAAGCAGGCCCGCAGGGAGCTCGCGCTCAAAGATGCGGAGATCTCCGCTCTGAAAAGGGAGCTGGCGCGGCTGGGCGGAGAAGAACTGCCCGCCACAGCTACCGGAGGCGTGCCCGTCTTCTTCGTCGTGGGCAACCAGAAATCGGGCACCACCTGGTTGATGCGGATGCTCGACTCGCACCCCGAGATCCTCTGCAAGGGCGAGGGCCGCTTCTTCGGGAGAAGCTGGAGGCAGAAGAGCCTGAAGCACAGGGACACG
>Ga0126313_10000968_pt1 | contig 14569 bp, 18 predicted proteins | sample Plot105A_FD_89954 | JGI IMG/M metagenome (GOLD analysis project Ga0126313, IMG submission 89954) | Serpentine soil microbial communities from UC McLaughlin Reserve, CA, USA - Plot105A | ecosystem: Environmental > Terrestrial > Soil > Grasslands | place: USA: UC McLaughlin Reserve, Lake County...
AGGGCGCCCACGGCGAGAGGTCCCAGTCTCAAGGCGTGCGCCTACGCTCCGGACCAGACGCCCATCGCGCTGGCGCGCTCGCCGGGCGGAAAGACAGTCGAGACGATGGCCAGCGACAGCCCGAGCAGGCCCGCGCCGCCCAGGCCCTGCACGACGCGTGCGGCGACCAGCACCTCCTCGGCGTCCGACATCGCCGCCAGCACCGAGCCACCGGCGAACGCCGCCATGCCGATCACGAACACGCGCCGGCGACCGAGGATGTCACCCATGCGCGCCGCGCTCACGACGAACGCCGCGAGCACCAGCAGATAGGCGTTCATCACCCACTGCAGGCCGGCGGTCGTGGCGTCCAGATCGCGCGCGATGTCCGGGAGAGCGACGTTGATCACCGTCGAGTCGAGCATGAGCACGAACAGGCCCATGCAGGTGCCGACCAGCGTCCACCAGCAGCGGTTCGCGTCGCTCAGGCCGGGAAGCGCACCGACGCGCGTAGCGGGAACGGCCATCACGCAATCATCGCCGATGCCCGCCGCTCGCGCTCGAGGCGCGCCGGGTCGACGGGCAGCCCGCTCGTGTCCCGGTCACTAGGCTCGACGACGCGGAGATCACCGATGCGTCTGCAACTCGTCCTCGCCACACTCTGCGTGACCCTCACCGGCGCGCTCACCGGCGCGCTCACCGCGCCGGCGGCGGCGGTCCCGGTGCCGCGGGAGGCGCGGGCCGTCGACACCTCCCACCCCGACCGTTGGATCGGCACCGGGACGCCGCGGAGCTGCACCTCCCGAGCGGTGGTGCGGGCGGTGGCGATGGGCGGGATCATCCGGTTCCGCTGCGGGTCAGCGCCCGTCCGCATCGAGATGCGGCGGACTGCCAAGGTGGTCAACATCAGCCGTCGCGTCGTTCTCGACGGCCGCGGTCTCGTCACCCTCAGCGGCGGCGGGAAGCGCCGCATCCTCTACCAGAACACCTGCGACCAGCGGCAGAAGTGGACCACGTCGCACTGCGACGACCAGGCGAGCCCTCGCCTGGTGGTGCAGAACCTGAAGCTCACGGACGGCGACGCGACCGGGGCGACCTACGACGGTGGCGGCGGCGGCGCGATCTTCGCGCGCGGCGGTCGGCTGAAGATCGTCGGCTCGACGTTCGTCGCCAACCGCTGCGATCCGACTGGCCCGGACCTCGGCGGCGGCGCCGTGCGGGCCCTGTCCCAGCATGGCGACCAACCGGTTTACGTCGTCCGCAGCCGCTTCACCGACGGGAGATGCAGCAACGGCGCCGCGCTGAGCAGCATCGGCGTCTCGTGGTCGATCTTCAACAGCGTGTTCACCGGCAATCGCGCCGTCGGCCGCGGCGCCAACCCCGCGGGCGCGGGCACACCCGGCGGCGGCTCGGGTGGCGCCATATACACCGATGGCAACGACTTCCGCGTGCTGCTTGCCGGCACGACGATGCATCGCAACCACGCGCGCGAGGGCGGTGGCGGCGTGTTCTTCGTCAGCAACGACCGCAGCGGCGTCCTCGAGATCCGCTCGTCGACGTTGCGCAACAACCCGAGCGACGGCTTCGAGACAGACCCGGGCATCTTCTTCCTCGGCCGGAACCAGAGCGTCGTCGACTCGGTCGTGAGGTGAACGAAGGGCGCTACGTCGCCGTGCTCTGAGACCATCGGCCCGGGCCGCGGTCGCGGCGCAAGCAACCGCGGAGGTAACACCGCATGGCCGTCTCGGTGCACAACCCCGACGCTCTTGGCCCCCCGCTGGGGCTCTACTCGCACGTCGCCAGCGGGACGGGCTCACGTACGGTCGTCGTGGCCGGGCAGGTCGGGGTCGACCGCGACGGGGTGCTCGTCGGCGGCCAGGACGTTGCGGCGCAGACGCGTCAGGCCTACGAGAACGTGGGCGTGTGTCTCGCATCGGCCGGCGCGACGTGGGGAGACGTGGTGAAGGTGACCACGTTCCTGGTCTCCGATGACCTGATCGAGGACTTCTTCCGCGCGCGCGAGGAGACGTTCGCCCAACTGTTCCCGAGCGGGGCGTTCCCGCCGAGCACGCTGCTGGTCGTCCGGGGGCTGGTGCGACCAGAGCTCCTCGTCGAGATAGAGGCGATTGCCGTAACGAGCTGAGGCCGCCCCCCCAGCGGCGCGATGTCCCTTCTCAGGACAGGCGAGATGCGTGTTCGCCCGGTTTCCGGTCAGCGCGCGTGCTGGCCGGTGGGCCGGCGGGCGCCGCGATAATCGGGGCTTCTCCGCCGCGGCGCCTCGTTGCGTTCCTCGCGAGCGCCCGCCTCGGCGGCCCGCACCGGTCCGGGCATGAGCGCGGCGCCGGCCACGACCAGCATGAACGCGCCCGCGCGCACGACCGCCTCCAGGGCGCTGCCGCCGAGCGGTTCACCGAAGACGACGATGCCGCCGGCGATCGTGGATATGTTGGCCGCTGCGGTGGTCGCCGTGATGACGGCCATGCCCTCGCCGATCTGCAGGCTGCGGGCCGAGGCATAGAACGCGCCGACCGACGCGATCAGCGCGGTCGCGGTCCACGGGCTGATCAGCGCAAGCGCGTCCGACAGTGTCTGCTCGGCCAGCGCCTTGATCGAGATGTCGGAGAGGCCGAAGGCCAGCCCGGCGGCCGTCGCCAGGAGCAGCCCGGACGTCTTTGAGCCGTGCGTGCGGGTCTCGTGTGCGGTGACCGGAGCCTGCGGCGCACCGCCCGTGCGCGGATGGTCAGGATCGGAGGCGGCCCTGGTCTCCACGGGCGTCTCGAGCGGCGCATGGCGGCGGACCGCGGCGAGCCGGGTGATCAGGACGAGCAGCAGCCCGACACCGAGAAGCACGCCCTGGAAGATCGCGATCCCGACCACGGAGTAACGCGTCTGCTCGACCGCCGTGTCGCTCGTCGCCCCGAGGAACCCCAGGCCGACGGCGACGAACGCGATACCGATCCATTGGCGCCGGCCGAGCTCGAAGCCGAAGAGACGCTCCGCGAGCACGGCGAGTACGACGAAGCCGCCGGAGATCACGGCCTGAGCCAGCGACAGCGGCGCAAAGGCGAGTGCCCCGACGTGGAAGGTCCAACCCAGCACGGCGACCGCCCAGCCGATCGTCCACCACTTCGATCGAAAGAGCTCCGTCGCACTCTTGAGCGGCCGCCGCATGTCGATCGCCGGAGCGGCGACCGCCCCGCGGTGCTTCCACAGAAACGCGAGATTGGTGGCCAGCGCGGTCCCGACCGCGAACGCCAGTCCGATCCACAGCTTGCCTTCCACGCCCGAGTCCCCCTTCGGCAGAGACGCTTCCGCGCCCGTCCACTCGCCGTAGGCCTAGCCGGATCAGCCGCCGCCGAAACGCCACGGTCGGGTCTCGCACATGCCCCCGAGCCCTTCGTCCCATCGGGTAGCCGCCGCGACCGGACTCGTTCGGGGTAAGCATCAATGCGTGAGTCGACTCGTTCCGCCCCATGAGTCGCGAGTGCGTACGGTGCGCGCCGGCGACGGCCTGCGGATCGATGTGGGCCGGCGCCCGCGGACATCTCGATTCGCGTCGACGAGGCGGAAGCCAAACGCGTGGTGACCGCGCTGATCGCCGGAGGCCTTCCACCCGGCTGAGTCGGGCCCCGGCCTCGATCTAGACCCGAGCCGTCTCGACGGTCCGCGCGGTGGCGTCGCCTCCATGGGCGGCGTGCGAGTACTCGTCCGGCCGCGCGATCATCACCGCGAACATCGCGACGAACATCACGACGTGCTCCAGGGTCATCAACAGACCCACCGACTCGACGACGCCCGCCTCGAGCAGTGCGACGACCCCGATCGCCGGCACGATCATCGCCGCCGCCATCTCCAGGCTCGGCTGCCAGCCATGGCCCCTCCACCTCATCCAGGGGATCATCGGGAGGGTCATAGTCGCCCCCATGCGCGCGAGCATCAGGGTCGTGTCGTCCCCGTCGACGCCGGGCCAGAGCGCATCGGTGGCCCACTGAGCCGGCAGGGCGAGCAGCGCCATGCCGACGAACATCACGACGACCATCTCCAGGTAATGTCGCGCGAAGGAGCGGGTCAGTGCCGGCTTGATCGTGTGCATCTCGTCGGTTCCTTTCGCCTTGGTACCCCTCGGGGGTATTTACAGGGTGGAGCGTACATACCCATAGGGGGTATGTCAAGCCGGGACGCCGGGAAACTCGAAGCGGGTCCCGACGCTGTTCTGGATGAACGCATCCGGGAACCGGGCGGCCATCGCGTGGATGGCGCGCCAGCCGGTGCAGTGGGTGGGGACGAGGTGATCCGGTGGGAGGTCGGCGAGGGCGTCGCAGGTCGGCGCGATGATCGGCTCGAACGTCGGCCCGCTGAGGTGGAAGCCGCCGATCACCGCGTGGAGGTGGTCCTGGCCGGTGAGGCGACGCACGTACCGGAGGATGTTCACGATCCCGGAGTGGCCGCAGCCGGTCAGGACGACCAGGCCGCGTCCGCGCACGTTCGCCACGAGCGCCTGGTCGTCGAGGATCAGCGGGTCGGGCTGCCAGCGACCGTCCCGGTGCGCCTGGTGGGCCGGGAACCCCCGCTCGAACTCGGTTGTGCGGTCGACCTCGCCGGTGACCAGGAGCGAACCGTCGAGCAGGAACGACGGCTGCTGCTCCTCGACGACGTCGAACCCGGCCCCCTCGAGGGCGCTCCGGCTCGTGGAGGGCAGCTCGAGCGGCTCGCGGCCGGGCAGCGCCACCCTGCGACGGCTCCAGAACTCCGGATGGATCAGCACCGGCAACCGAGCACGACCCAGGGCCGCCGAGAGCCCGTGCATGCCCGTGGTGTGATCCCAGTGCCCGTGGCTCAGCACGATGATGTCGATCTCGTGCGGCGACAGCTCCAGCCGGCGCATGTTCTCGACCAGGCCGTCCGGCGTGATGCCGGCGTCGAACAGGACCCGGATCGTCCGCGCGGCCTTCGTGATCGTCACCAGGCACGAGAACCCGTGCTCGGCGCGCAGCACCTCGCCCGCGGTCGCGAGCGCGAACGGCGGCCGCTCGGCGGGTCCCGTGTCGGCGAGCAGGAGGTCGGTGACGTTGTCGACCAGCGTGGTCACCGTCACCGCGTCGACCGGCTCGAGTGCGATGGGTTCCATCGTCCGCTCCACGGCTGGGACTCCGAGTCTAAGCGGAGCCGCGAATACCCGATACGACAGGAGCGTGGCTCAGCCGCCCCGAGCCGAGCGCCCATGACCGCCCGCGGTCACATGACGAGCTGCCCGAGCCCGAGCAGGTTACCCTCGCTGTCGCGAAACCAGGCGCCGCGCTCTCCGCGCGCGTGCTTGCTCGGATAGTTGCCCTCGATCTCCGCGATTCCGCCGCGCGTGACGAGCCCGGGCGCGTCGTAGTCCTCGAACTCGACGCCGCGGGCCGTCAGCTCGGCGACCGCGGCCTCGATGTCCTCGACCTCGAAGCCCATCTGGGTGTGCTCGCCCGACGGCCTGCCCGCGGAGGCGAACAGGGCGAACTCGCCGCTGCCGACGCGATAGAGCAGCCCGCCCGGCCGCTCGTCGGCCGGCTCGAGACCGAGCTTCTCGGCGTAGAACGCGCGGGCGCGGTCGAGATCCTGGGCCGGAAGTCGGGTCGCCACCTTGCTGTCGTTGAGCGTCATGAAGGTCAAGACCCACTCTGGCGAGCATCTTCATCGGTGCTCGTGGTGATCTGCGCGCCGGCCGCTCGCCGCCGTGCAACGGGAGCCCGTCGGCCGGCTGCCCGGCGCGACCGCGCCCGACCCGGTGATCGCGGAGGCGGTGCGGCTGCTCAAGCCAGGGGGAAGCGACGACGTCGGTTCGGTGATGCGAGCGCTGCACATCTCGGAGCGGCAGCTGCGCCGCCGGTGCCAGGCCGAGGTCGGGCTGCCGCCCAAGGCGCTGCGCCGCATGCTGCGCTTCCAGGGATTCCTCGCGCTCGCGCAGAACGCGATCGCGCAGGGAAGGGCGCCGACGGACGACGGGCTCGCGCTGCTGGCTGCCCAGACCGGCTATGCGGACCAGCCGCATCTGACCCGCGAGTGCATGCGACTGACCGGCGTGACGCCGCGGGTGTTCCTCGGCCAGACTCAGGACAGCTGCGCCTGCGGGCACGATCACGCCGCGTCGTTCGCGCAGCTGCTGCGATCGCGGGGAGCGTCAGGATGGCCGGTTTGATCAAGCCGGACACCGAGGGCGGGACGTACGTTGCGGTTCATGTTCGTCTCGCTCTCCACCGGCGCCCCGGACCTCGACGCTCGTGACGACTTCGCACGGGCCCGGCGCGCCCAGCTGATGGCCCGCGCGATTCGCTGGGCCGCCCGCCGGCGGCGCCGGCCGAACCATCCGCGGACGCTCTCCGAGACCGCCGTACGGCGCGGTCGCCCCGCCCGCATGGACGTCATCGCACTGGACGCCATCGTCGGGACCGTCGACCCGAGCCCGCACTTCGACGAGCGCTTCCGGCCCGCCTCCTCCCACCTGCGGGCGCGCTGGGAACGCGTCGCGCTCGCCCATCGCCGCGGCGTTCCGCTGCCACCGATCACGGTGATCGAGGGCCAGGACGGCTATTACGTCGTCGACGGCCGGCACCGCGTCTCGGTCGCGCGGGCGACCGGCCGGCGGGAGATCGACGCCTGGGTCAGATGACCCCGTCCGGGCGAGCGGCCGGGATCTCGGCCCGCAACGACGTCCCGGCGCCGGCCGGGCTGACGACGTCGAGCGAGCCGCCCAGCGCCTCGACCCGATCCGCCAGGCCGCGGAGGCCAGATCCGGCGGCCGGGTCGGCGCCGCCGACGCCGTCGTCCGACACCTCGACCGAGACACCCGCGTCGCTTGCCGCAACCCGGACGCGCACCGCGGACGCACGGGCGTACTTCGCCACGTTCGTCAGCGCCTCGGCGATCAGGTAGTACGCCGCCGCTTCGACGGGCTCCGGCAGCCGCTCGTCGGGGATGTCGGCGATCTCGACCGGGACGGGAGCGCGCCCCGCGAGCATCTCGACGGCGGCGCGCAGGCCGTGATCGGTGAGCACCGCCGGATGGAGTCCGCGCGCGAGCTCGCGCAGCTCGGCGAGCGCGAGGGCGAGCTCCTCGCCCGCGTCCGCGAGGACGGCGCGCGCGGCCGCCGGATCGGAGTCGAGCTTCGCGAGCGCCAGCCGCAGGGACAGCGCGAGCGTGACCAGGCGCTGCTGTGCGCCGTCATGCAGGTTGCGCTCGAGGCGGCGGCGCTCGACGTCGCCGGCGGCGACGATCCGCGCGCGCGACGCGGCGAGCTCCTCGAGCCGGGCGTGGAGCTCGGCGTTGAGACGATGGACCTCGGCCGCCTGCGCCTTGCGTTCGGTGATGTCGGTGTAGGCGACCATGTTGCCGATGACCCGCCCGGATCCGTCCCTGACCGGCGCGGCCGCGATCGAGACGGCGACGAGCGTCCCGTCCTTCCGCTGGCGCACGGTCTCGTAGTCGTTCACCGACTCTCCCGCGCGCACCCGCGCGAACAGGGTCTCGCTCTCCGCACGCTTCGCCGGCGGCGCCATGGGCAGGCCGCCACGGCCGAGCATCTCCTCACGCGACCAGCCGAAGATGCGCTCGGCCGCCGGGTTCCACAGCCGGATGCGCGTGTCCAGGCCGAACTCCACGAGCGCGACCGGCGAGGAGTCGATCACCGCCTGCAGCCGCTCTTCCTGCTGCTTTCCCTCGGAGATGATGGCCGCGAGTCTACGGCCGTCGGCGCGCGCTGTGGGGGCTCAGGCGAGTACGACCGTGGCTTCGGCGGCGCCGCGCAGCTCCGCCACGCGTTGCGCCTCCTCGTCGAGGTCCTGGCGCGGGAGGCGGCCGAGCCTCTCGACCGTGAGCTCGGCCTTCCTCCCCTTCGCCTTGACCCGCCACAGTCCGGTCAGGACGCCGTCCTTCAGCACCGCGCCGGGACTCGCGACCGGGCGGAACAGCCGCTTGCGCAGCTCCGGGTCCGGGGCGAGCAGGGGGCGGTTTGGCTTCTGCAGGTACGGGTCGCCCGGCGGGATCAGCCGGACGCCGTCCGCGGTGGGCGGCGACTCGAGCGCGCCCACGTCATCGCTCATCACCCACGCCGTGCGCTTGCCGACCCGCACCTCGGCGAGCTCGCCCGCCACGTCGTCCCACAGCCGCTGGGCATGGGGCTTCGCGAGCCCGGCCCAGTCGGCGAAGTCGCCGGGGCCGCCCGGTCCGTAGAAGCCGAGGAAGCGGCGAACGGCCTCGCTCGCGGCCGGCTTCCGGCCCGGCTTGCCCGGCAGGTAGCGACGCTCGGAGTCGAGCCGAGCGCCCGCCACGACCGTCGCATAGCGCCACAGCATCGGAGCGACGTGGTGGCTCTTGCAGCCCCGGCACCAGGGCATCAGGTCGGCGCGGACGCGCTTCCTGAGTTCCTCGTGCAGCGCGTTCTTGTCGAGTGCCCGGCCGTCGGACAGCGCATCCTTCGTGGCCGCCGCCACCTCGTCGAGCGCCTCGGTCGGAGCGAAGCCCTTCTCCGCGGCGAGACGCTGGACCTGCCGGCCGAGCTGCACGGCGAGCTCGCCGTCGTCGCGGGCGATGAGGGCACGCCCGTAGAGCGCGAGGTCGCCGGGGGCGAGCGCGTGGATCGCCCCACGGATGACGTGGGCGACGACGAGGTCGCCGGCGTCGACCGCCTCGTGGTACGCCGCTCGCGAGAGCTCGTCGATCCGCGCGGCGAGCGACAGCAGCGCCGCGTCGCGGACGAACTCGGAGGCGGGGGCGGCAGCCGCATCGGCGAGGCTCCGCGCGCCCCGGACAGCAAGCCCCGAGCGGGCCAGCCGGAAGGCGAGAACCTGGTCGGCGTCCACGCATCGGATGGTTCCAGCGGACGCGCCGGCGTCAAGCGCCACTGTCCGCGATCGCGGCCCGGCCCCGTCAGAGGCCCATGGCGATGTGGTCGCGCCAGTCCGGCGCGACCAGGTCGAGCGCGCCGCTGAGGTCGCTCGCGCTGCGTGCGGGGTCGTCGTGCTCGAACTCGAAGCGGTGCCCGTCGTCGGTCGGTTTCGCGCGCATGCCGAGGTGGGCTTCGAGCTTGCGCACGATCTCGTGTGCGTGCGCGCGCTTTCCCTCGTGGATGGGCACGATCTCCACGTGTGTTGCCATGCGGCGACACTATCGCGCGCGTTTCGGCCGCCATGGTCTTCGCCGGACTATGACGGCGTGGACTATGCTGCCGCGCACGATGGCCGACGATATCCGCGCGACCCGCACCGAGCTGGCGGTCCTCGGCCTGCTCGCGTGGAGCGGCGAATCGTCCGGGTACGAGCTGCACAAGCTGGCCGGGCGGTCCGTCGGCTTCATCTGGGCGCCGGCGCGCAGCCAGCTGTACGCGGTGCTGAAGCGCCTCGCGAAGGCCGGGCTCGTGCACGGCCGCCACGTCGTGCAGGCCGACCGGCCCGACAAGCGGCTCTTCAGCATCAGCGACGCCGGGACGGCGATGCTGCGGGAGTGGCTCGACAGCGTCGAGGCGATCGAGCCCGAGGATCGTGACGGCGTGCTGCTCAAGCTGTTCTTCGGCGCGTTCGGCGACCCGGATGCCGGTCGGCGCCAGCTGTCGGACTACCGCGGGCGGGTCGAGCAGCGGCTCGCCACCTACTGCGAGATCGAGGCGACGTTCGAGGGCGAGCGTGGAGCGGCTGCCGTGCGGCGACTCCAGAGCCTCCGCCTCGGCATCGCGCTCATGGAGGCCAGCCTGGCGTGGGCGGACGAGACGCTCGCGGCGCTCGCGCCGGCCTCCGACGCCGCCCGGGGAACCCGCGCATGACGCCCGGCCGGAAGCTGCTGATCGGCCTCGCGCTCGCCGCGGTGCTGCAGTCCGGCTGCGGCGACGACGACGCGGGCGCGCCCGCGGAGCGGCCCCGCGGGCAACAGACCCCTGCGGCGACACCATCGCCGTCGCCGACCCCGCCGCCGGCCCCGCGCGCCAGGTCCGTGCGATTCCGCGCGCCCGACGGCGAGCCCGTGGTCGCCAGCTACACCGCGGCCGGCAACGACGCCCCCGCCGTGGTGCTCCTGCACGAGATCCGGGGCGGCCCGGACCAGTGGGCGCCGCTGATCCCGTACCTGCACGCCGCCGGGTTCGCCACGCTGGCCTACAAGTCGCGCGCCTCCGCGCTGGAGCTGGAGCGGCTTCCGGACCTCGTCGCCGCCGTGCGCTGGCTGCGCGCGCGGGACGACGTCGACCGCGACCGCCTCGCCCTCGCCGGCGCCAGCATCGGCGCCTCCACCGCGGTGCTCGCCATGGCGACCGGCGCCGGGAGGAGCGTGGACGCCGCCGTCGCCCTGTCGCCCCCGGACTCCGGCGACATCTGGGCGCTCCAGGACGACGACCGGTATCGCCCGCACGACCTGCTGCTCGTCTCCGACGAGTCGGAGTCGGCGAGCGCCGACTCGATGCTGGACGGCGCGGTGCGGTCCAGGGCCATGCGCTCGGCCGGCCCCGGCCACGGCGTCGCGCTGCTCGGCGAGGCCGGCGTTCGCGACGCGCTCCTGGCCTGGCTCGACGACCGCGTGCGTTAGCGCTTGAAGTCGGCGTCGGTGACGGTGCCGGTCTGGAACGCCCGCTCGATCAGCGCCGCGCGCTTCCGGGCGCGCGGCAGCCCGTCGAGCGCGAAGCGCTGGAAGAGCGTGCGCAGGTGGGTCTTGACGGTGTCGATGCTCAGCACCAGCTCCGACCCGATCTGCTCGTTCGTGGGCGGCGCCGCGAACGGGCGGCGCTCGCCGAACGGCCGGCAGAGCGCGACCAGCACGCGGCGCTGCGCGTCGGTGATCCGGACCGCGGCGGGAACGGCCTGCGCGGGGATGGTCGCCAGGCTCGCGTGGCGCCGGGGATCGCGGAAGGCGATCGCCGTCTCGCCGAGCTGCACGACGTCGCCGTCGCGCATCCGCCGCCGTCCGCGGACGCGCTCGCCGTTGACGAACGTCCCGTTGAGCGCACGGCCGTCGTCGAGCACCGACCAGCCGTCGACGGTGCGTTCGACGATCGCGTGGTGGCGCGAGACCTCGCGGTCCCAGGTCACCGGCACGTCGGCGTGAGAGCTGCGCCCGAGCGTGAGGCGGTCCACGTCGTCGCCGAGCACGACGAGCCGCTGGCCGCCGTCGCCGTCGCCTTCGCGGTAGATGAGGTACGGCCGACCCTCGCGATCGGTCTCCAAGCGCTCCTTGAGCTCCGCCGGACTGGCATCGTGGGCGCGCAGCGGCGACATGCGCCGATTGGACCATGCCCCGGGTGGGAGGGCAAGCCCACGGCGAAGGGCCCGTCACGTGGCGGGCCCTTCGACGGGCCGGCGCTGTGCAGGACCTCAGTTGAGGTCGTAGGCGACGCAGCGCACGCGGACCGGGTCCGTCGGCGTGTCGCTGCTGTTCCTCGTGTCGATCGTCATGCCGCCGCTGGCGCTGCTGATGCCCACCGACAGGCCGCTGTTGGTGGTGCAGTTCGCCACGTCGTCGGCGGTTTGGAAGGTGACGCCGGGGAGGCTCACGGCGTAGTCGCCGGCGCCGTCGCGGGTGACCACGGGAGCTCCGGTCATCGGCGCCCGGTGCGCCTCGCTGTTCAGCGCGCCCGTGTTGCCGTTGAACACGAACGCGGCGACGGGGAGCAGGCGGTCGAGCTCCGGAGCGAGGGTCGGGCTCGGGTAGCTGCCGGCGAGCGCGCCGCCGGCGGGGCCGGTCGCCGGGCCCGGCTCACCGGGATCGCCCTTCGGTCCCTGCACGCCCTGCGGGCCCTGCGGGCCGGTGTCACCCTCGAGCTTGGCGCGCGCGTTCTTGTTGATGTCCTTGAGCTTGATCGTGCCGTTCTTGATCTGCTTGCCCGTGATGAGCGAGGCGGCGACGGCCGAGCCGCTCGTCGCGACCACGGCGACCGCGACCGCCGCGATCAGCACGCCCGGGACGCGGGCCTTGAGCTTGGACAACATGGGGAGCGACCTCCTGGATCGTCCCGCTCCGGCCGATTGCGGGAGCGGGGATGGTGGATCCCGAGAATCCCGCCGGCTGCGCCCGCCTGATAGGCGCCTCGAGGGTGAACCGCCCCTCGTCAGGTGTCGGGCGAGCCACCCCTGGCGGGTGGTCTCGGTCCGCCCAGGGACGCGCTAGCTGCGGCCGGTGTCGTGCTTGTCGAGCAATCCCCGCTCGAGCACGAGGTCGAGGCCGAGCGTCTTGTACCCGACGGTGTCGAAGGTCACGGTGATCTGGTCGTCCTCGATCTGGCCGACGGTCCCCGTGCCCCAGGTCTGGTGGACGACGCGGTCGCCGATCTCGAACGGTCCCGCCGACCGCGGCATCGAAACGGCGTCGCCCTTCTCATCGCAGACGTCGCAGTTGCCGCACGGCGGGTCATAGGCCTCGCCGAAGTAGCCGAGCAGGAACGCCCGCCGGCAGCCGTCGCCCTCGGCGTACGCGCGCATCATCTCGACGCGCGAGCGGTCGAAGGCCTGCCGGTGCTCCTCCGCCTCGGCCGCGTGCTCGACCGCCTCGGGGAGATCGACATCGTCTCGCGCCGCCCGCACGGCGCCGTCGTCCTCGACGCGGGCGAAGTCGACGTCGACGAGGTGCTGGACCGCAGTGGCGAGCTTGGTGTCCGAGAGCGGGAGCGTCTCGGCGAGCTGTGCCGGCCGCACCGCGGCCCGCCGCGCGAGCAGTGCTCGTGCGACCTGGAGGATCTCGTCGCCGTTGACGCCACCCGAGGCGAAGAACCGGCGCAGTCCGAGGTCCTGCTGGCGGTAGAACAGCACCGCCTGGGCGGGGTCACCGTCGCGGCCGGCGCGCCCGATCTCCTGGTAGTACGAATCGACCGACTCGCTGACGTCGTGATGGAACACGAAGCGGATGTCCGGCTTGTCGATCCCCATCCCGAACGCGATCGTCGCCACCATGACGTCGACGTCACCGGTCTCCATGAACGCCTCCTGGCGCCGCTCACGCTGCCTGGCGCTGAGCCCGCCGTGATAGACGTCCGCGCGCACGCCCCGATCGCGCAGCTCGTCCGTGAGCTCCTCCGACGCCCGCTTCGTGGCGCAGTACACGATGCCGGGGGTCCGGCCGGCGCCCGCCGCCTCGACGACGCGCTCGACGAGCGCCGCATGCTTCTTGCTCGCTTCGTGGAAGCGCCCGACCTCCAGGCGGATGTTCGGCCGGTCGAAGCCCCTGACGACCACGTTGGCCGCTCGCATCCCCAGTACCTCGAGGATCTCCTCGCGGACCACCGGCGCCGCGGTGGCGGTGAGCGCGAGGACCGGTGGATGGCCGAGCGCCTCGATCGCGGGACCGACCCGCAGGTAGTCCGGCCGGAAGTCGTGGCCCCACTGCGACACGCAATGCGCCTCGTCGACGACGAACAGCGACACGCCGCTGTCGCGCAGCCTGGCGAGCACCTCCTCGTTGGCGAGCTGCTCCGGGGCGAGGAGGACGAACTCGACCTCATCGTCCTCGAGGTCCTCGAGGAGCTCCCCCCGCTGGCGTTCCGAGAGCGTCGAGTTGAGGGTGGCCGCCTCGACCGCGTCGGTGCGCTGCTCGACGGCCTCCATCTGGTCCTGCTGCAGGGCGATCAGCGGCGAGACGACCACGGTGGGGCCGTCGAGCAGCATCCCGGCGAGCTGGTAGATCGCGGACTTGCCCGAGCCCGTGGACATCACGCACAGCGTGTCCCGGCCGCCCAGCACCGACTCGATCGACTCGAGCTGTCCCGGCCGCAGCCCGTCGAAGCCGAGCCGCTCGCGCGCCAGCCGCACGACGTCCTCATGCGTCCTTGCCATCGACCAGCGCTACCCTCGCGACCGACCCTGCACACGTCCGCGCGCGCCGTAGCGCTCAGACGAGGCTGTCGAGCTCCGGCACCTATCCCCAGACGAACGGCGGGTAGCGCTCGGTGAGGAAGTAGGCGTAGGCGTTGCCGCGGAGGTTCCAGCGCAGCCCCGGCATCATCGCCTCGAACAGGCCGCGGGGGATCTGCTTCGTGAACAGGATCGTGAAGAAGGCGACGATCGTGAGGAGGCCGGTGATCCAGTAGAGCACCGAGGCGACGATGAGGTACGGGATCGCGAGCAGCCACTGGACCAGCGGGCGCCAGTTCGCGATCCGCTCCGGGTACTCGATGTCCAGCCGCAGGGGATAGCTGGGATCGTCGGCCAGCGAGAACGGTGGGTACGCGTCGACCATCAGGTGGAAGTAGGCGACCACCCGGTAGGCCCAGCGGAAGGTCCCCACCAGGTAGTCGAACGCGCCGCGCGGGAAGCGGCCGGTGAAGAGCACGGCGAAGAACGCGTAGACGGCCACGAAGAACGCGCCGATGCCGACGAAGAAGAGCGCGACGAAGTGCGGGATGACCAACAGCCACTTGACCAGCGGCAGCCAGCGGTTCAACTCCGTGGGATACGTGAGCTCGAAGCGAGCCGGATGATCGGGGGACGGCGGACCCGACGGAGTGGGGACTGGGACCTGCTCTGAGGTAATCACCTCCCAACACTAACCGGACTCGCCGGCGCGTGTACGGGCCCGCGCCTTGTCGCCGCGGAGCACGCATGCGAGGATCGCCGGACATGCCGGCCCGCTCCCGCGAGGGCGA
>Ga0126313_10000970_pt1 | contig 14558 bp, 16 predicted proteins | sample Plot105A_FD_89954 | JGI IMG/M metagenome (GOLD analysis project Ga0126313, IMG submission 89954) | Serpentine soil microbial communities from UC McLaughlin Reserve, CA, USA - Plot105A | ecosystem: Environmental > Terrestrial > Soil > Grasslands | place: USA: UC McLaughlin Reserve, Lake County...
AAGACCATGCTGGACGCCCTGTTCCCATTCGTCGATACCCTGGTCGGGCAGGTCGATTCTGGAGCTTCGCTCCCCGAAGCGTGGCGGTCGGCGGCGGAGGCGTGCCGGACGGCGGCCGAGGCCACCGCTCCGCTGATCCCAAGGATTGGCCGGGCGCGGCCGCTGGCAGAGCGCAGCGTCGGCACACCAGATCCGGGCGCCGTATCGCTCGGCCTGATTGTCACCGCGATCGGCGACGTACTCGGGGATGCGGAGGCTGACACCCCCGCAGCGAGAGAGTCCATGAACAAGGAAGGACAATTCACATGAGCGGTCCGATTCGGCTGTTGGTTGGAAGTGACAGCGCGGGTTTTGACTACAAGGACCACATATTGGCCGATATGCAGGCCGACGACCGAGTCGAGGTCGTTGATCTTGGCGTGTTCAAGGAGGATCTCGAGGGCTCCTCGTATCCCTCGGTGGCGATCACCGCAGGCACGAAGATCGCGGCGGGCGAAGCCGACCGCGCGATCCTGGTATGCGGTACCGGGATCGGAGTCGCCATCGCGGCCAACAAGGTGCCCGGTATACGTGCGACCGTCGCGCACGACTCCTTCAGCGTCGAGCGGTCAATCTTGTCCAACGACTGCCAGATACTCACCCTCGGCCAACGTGTGATTGGGCTCCAGCTCGCTCGACGGCTGGCCGGGGAGTGGCTCGACTACATCTTCGACCCGACGAGCCCGTCAGGGGCGAAGGTCGCAGAGATCAGCGACTATGAGGACTCCATCACCGGCTGATCTGCTGAGCCGACGCGATCGCCGGTCTAGTGGATGAGCTTGCCCCCGTCGATTTGGATGGTTGCGCCGTTGATGTAACCGGCCCCGTCGGAGAGCAGGAACGCCACCGTCGTGGCGATCTCCTCGGGCTGGCCTACCCGGCCAAGTGGGACGCTGGCGGATATTGCGGTCCTGCGCTCCTCGGTGAGCGGGCCTCCCATGATCTCGGTGTCAACCGGTCCTGGTGCCAGAACATTCACCGTGATCCCGTAGGGACCAAGCTCGCGCGCGCCGCCCTTGCACATCCCGATCACCGCGGCCTTGGCAGTGGCGTAGACGCCCTTGGAGAAGGTGCCGCCCCCGTCGAATGCGGTGATCGAGGAGGTGTTGACGATCCGGCCGACACCCTGTGGGATCATCCGGGCCGCAGCCGACCTGAACATCAGGAACGAACCAGTGACGTTCACCGCCAGCACGCGCTGAAACTCCTCCAGACTGCATTCGTGCAACGGCACGGTACAGGCGATGCCGGCCAGGTTGACCAGGCCAACCACCGGCGGAAGCTCGGCGTCGATTCGTTCGTGCGCGGCCGTCACCGAGGACTCCGATGCCACATCGGCCGGCAGTGCGAGTAATCCGGAGTGGCCTGCGTCCCGGAGCTCTTTCTCAACCACGGCCAAGCCGTCAGCGTTGACATCGACCAGAGCGACGTGCCAACCGTTCTCGGCCAGCAGCCGGGCGGTAGCTCGGCCGATGCCCGCAGGCCCCCCGGCCCCTGTGACGATGGCGGTACGCGGCTCAGGCAACCGGGGCACGGCGGTGGAAGTTGCGGCAGCTACGGCGGATGTCATGCGGCTCCTTGTTTCCTATCAGGGTGGTCAGTCGATCAAGGTGGCGAGGACGTCTCGGATGTAGGCGCGGTTCTTGCCGATCACCGTGATGGCGTCGCTGCCATAGTGCTCACAGAGGAAGGCACCACGGAAGCCGAGGTCGAGCGCTTGGCCGATCGCGGCCCGGTAGTTGATCAAGCCGAACTCCATTGGCGCCGGGAAGGTCATCACCTGGCCGGTGCCCAGATCCTCATCGCGCAGGTAATTCTTCACATGCCAGTAGTTGGCGTACGGCAGCACCTTGTCCAGCATGTCTTGTATCGGCTCGATCCGGCGGTGCAAGCGAATCAGATTGCCGATGTCCGGGTTCAGCCCGCAGGCTTCGTGTCCGACCTCCTGCAGGAAACTCACCGCGCCATCGCAGGTTCCGACGTAAGTGTCCTCATACATCTCCAGGCTGATCTGCTGACCGTTGCTCGCCGCGTGGCCGGCCAGCTCGCGGATCAGCAAAGCCGCCCGCCTGCGCATCTCCGGCGACTCGTCGTCGCGCCAGCCCTCGGCAAGCCAGAACCACAAGGCCTCCTGCTGTGCGGGGGTGAGCGCTTGGAAAAACCCGAAGCTCACCATCGGCACGCCGAGCTCCGCGGCCTTGTCCAGCAGCCGGTGGCTGTAGGCGAGGTACTCGTCGCCGTGTTTGGGATCCATCACGCTGCGACGGGATGTCGAAATGGCGGGAACGGTGAGGCCGACGTCGGACAACACACTCTTGAAATCCGCCAGCCGCTCCCGGCTGAGATCGCCTACACGAACCCATGTGTCAGTCGGGTCCACCTCGCTGAAGCCGATGCGACGCACCAGTCGCAGATGTTTCGCCCACTCCTCCGGCTCGGCATCATGGATCGGTCCGCCCTTCGAGTCGATGCTTCCGAACGGCAGCATTGCGGCCGCGATGGGCCAGGCTTCGGCGGTGTATGCAGCAGCGGTCATTGCACGCTTCCTCTCGGCTGGGACGAAGGATGGCCGGCGTTCACCCGGGGGAGGGACCGAGTTCCCTCAGCAGCTGGCCCAGCCGGGCATAGGCCGCATTGCGGTAGGCCACCAGCGGAGCCTGGTCGCGAGCCGAAGTGACCAGGCCACCCCCCTGCTTGACGCCATACTGTCCCGCTTCCACCATCCTGGTCAGCATTGCCGGCGCAGCGAGGCGTTCGCCGTAGTGAGCTTCCAACGTACGAAAGCCGTCGCGATAGACGTCGAGGCCTGCCATGTCGGCAATTGCGAACGGACCGAAGAACGGCAACCGGTAGCCGAATGTTGTGCGCACGATGATGTCCACGTCATTCGGGGTTGCCACACCCTCCTCGACAAGGTTGAAGGCCTCCTTCAAAAGCACGTATTGGAGCCGGTTCAGCACGAAGCCGGCCTTGTCGTTGACCCGCGCTGTCAGCTTGCCGGTACGAAGAACCAGAGCCTCCACCGCCTGGACGACGGCCTCCTCGGTTCCCGCATGAGCAATGAGCTCCACCCCGGGGATAAACGGTGCCGGGTTGGAGAAGTGCACACCGAGAAAGCGCTCGCCATGCTCCAGATCGGCCGCGAGATCGCCGATTGGCAGCGTCGAAGTGTTGCTCCCGATGACGGCGTCCGGGCGAGCCCCCGCCTCGACGCTGCGCAGAACCGGCCTCTTCACCTCTGGCCGCTCCAGCACCGCCTCCTCGACCAGATCCGCCCCGGCTACCGCTTCTGCAATGCTGTCAGCGGCCTGCACGTTCTTCCGCACCAAGTCGGCCGAACCCGGCTCGAGCAAACCATGCTGCTCAAACTCCTCTGCCTCCCGGTACAACCGATCAAGGTGACCGCGGGTGAGGACAGGATCGGCGTCGCAAATGACAACTTTCAACCCAGCCATCGCGAAGACCTGCGCGATGCCGCCCCCCATGTAACCGGCACCAATCACCGCTATGTGCTCAATCTGATCGGTCATCGCTAAAAACGACCCTTCCGGGACGGCTGCTCATCTACCAACCCAGATTCCTGCATATCCAGCAGCCAAAAAGGCTGTCAAGAGCGGACAACTCGCAACTCCTTCAGCTCAGCTGCGGGCGCGGGCAGATGCGCTGCGGGAAGATGAGCTCGTGCGCATCGCTTTGATAGCACCGCCGTGGCTGCCGGTGCCTCCGCCGTCGTATGGGGGCGTCGAGGCGGTTGTGGATCGGCTGGCCCGCGGCTTCGACGCAGCCGGACATGATGTTCTGCTCTACACCACGGGCGACTCGACCTGCCCCGTGCCGAAGGCCTCGGTGTACGCACGGTCGAGTAGTGAGCAACTCGGCGTTGCCGCGATGGAGTTGCGGCACCTGATTCACGCCTACGACGCGGTCCAGGACTACGACTTAATCCATGATCACACGGTGGTGGGGCCGGTCTATGCCCAAAGGTTTCCGGACCTGCTGGTCGTCACGACCAACCACGGACCGTTCAATGACGAGCTCACCGATATCTACCGCAATGTCGCACAACGGGTGCCGATTATCGCGATCTCGCATGCCCAGGCCGCCATTGCCAAGGATCTCCCCATCGCGCGGGTCATCCATCATGGGCTCGACCCCGAGGCCTTCCTAGTCGGACCTGGAGATGGGGAATACCTCGCATACGTCGGTCGAATGAACCCGAACAAGGGCGTCGTTGAGGCGATACACATCGCAAGAGCAGCAGGAGCTCGCTTGAAGATTGCCGCAAAGATGCGTGAACCCGCTGAGCAGCAGTACTACCAGGACGAGATCTTGCCACTGCTCGACGACGACATGGAATATCTCGGTGAGCTGGGGCGGGAGGATCTCCAAGAGCTCGTCGGCAGCGCGACAGCACTACTCAATCCGATCCAGTGGCCGGAACCGTTCGGTCTCGTCATGATCGAGGCACTGGCCTGCGGCACTCCCGTGCTCGTTACCCGACGCGGTGCGGGACCAGAAATCGTGCAGGATGGGGTGACCGGGTTCGTGCGCGACCGTGCCGAGGACCTCGTTGAAGCGGTCCACAAGATCCCAGAGATCGCCCGCGACGCATGCCGGAAGGCTGTGGAGGCAGACTTCTCCACGGCGCGGATGGTGAGTGATCACCTCAACTTCTTCGAGGATTTGGCCGGCAGGACTCCCAGCCCGGCGCCCTAGGCCCGACTTATCAGATCTGAAGGGACTCAGCATGGCGGACTCGATCAGCGATTTCTTCGAGAGGTTGGGGGAGCGGGGTTATGAGCCCCTGCTGGGTCATATGCGAGGCGCCGTGCGCTTCGATGTCCGCGGCAACGACGGTGAAGTCGACCAGTGGGTCGTCGCGGTCGACCGCGGTGCCGTCACGGTCTCGCACGGCAGCGCAGATGCCGACTGCGTCATCAGTGCCGATGGAGCCCTTTTCGAGCGTTTGATTGACGGCGAGGAGAACGCGATATCAGCGGTGCTGCGCGGCGCGTTGAGGGTCTCCGGTGACGTGGAGATGCTTCTGACCATCCAGCGGATTTTTCCAGGGCCACCATCCAGTCAACGCACCACAGTCGGACAGCAGGGGGGGTCACAGTGACGACCGGCCAAGTGCAGATCCTCAATGGAAACACTTTCGTGGTGTCCGATGACAGGGGAGATATCCAGGCGTCGTCGACGGATCCGACTGGGCTGTTCTCCTTCGACACCCGGCATCTGTCGCGCTGGGTCCTGACCTTCGATGACCAACGGCTGACAGCCTTGTCCACCGATGATCTCCAGTACTTCGAGTCGCGGTTCTTCCTCGTGCCAGGCACGGGCACCGTATACGTCGACGCCAAGCAGACCGTCATCCGCCGCCGCCGCGTAGCCGACGGGTTCCAAGAGGAGCTGACGATCCTCAATCATGCCGACGATCCGATCGACGTCAAGGTCCGGATCGAGGCCGCGTCCGACTTCGCGGACCTTTTCGAGGTCAAGGACGCCCTGGAGAAGAAGGGCTCGTACTCGACTGACGTTGCAGACGGTCGACTCCGGCTCACATACCGGCGTGACACCTTTGTTCGATCCACCCTCATCTCCGCCTCGGAACCGTGTCAGATTGATCCCGACGGGCTCACGTTCCAGATTCATGTCGAACCGCACGATGCCTGGCTAACGGACATCGAGGTATCGATCAGCTTTCTCGAAGCCGGCCAAAGCGAGGCTGGCGAACGTCGCACTGCGCTCGCCTGGCAGTCGCCCAGTCCTGCGACAGACATGGCGCAGGATCTCCGGAGCTGGCTGGACGAAACCCCAAGGCTCGAGTGCGAGTGGGAGCCTCTTCTGAGGAGTTACCGACGCAGCCTCGTGGATCTCACCGCGTTGCGTTTCTCGCCGATCTCGGCAGGAGGTCGCAGCCTCCCGGCGGCGGGCCTGCCGTGGTTCATGACGATGTTCGGTCGCGACAGCATCTTCACGAGCCTGCAGGCACTGCCATTCTCCCCGGAGCTGGCGGCTACAACACTTCGAGAACTGGGATTGCGCGAGGCACCCGGTTTGACGACTTCCGCGACGAGGACCCTGGCCGGATCCTGCACGAGATGCGCTACGGGGAGATGACAGCCTTCGAGGAGCGGCCGCATTCGCCCTATTACGGCTCCGCCGATGCGACCCCCCTTTATGTCGTGCTCCTCGATGAGTACGAACGCTGGACGGGCGATGTTCAGCTGGTGCGCGAGTTGGAATATGAGGCCCGAGCTGCGCTGACCTGGATCGACGCATACGCCAACCTGCAAGGCAACGGCTACCTGTCTTACCAACGTCGCAACGAAGCGACCGGGCTCGAAAACCAGTGCTGGAAGGACTCCTGGGACTCCATCTCTTACCATGACGGCCGACTCGCCGGCTTTCCGCGGGCAACCTGTGAGCTGCAGGGATATGCGTACGACGCAAAGATGCGAGCCGCCCGCCTGGCGCGTACGGTCTGGGGCGATCCGACGTACGCCGATCAGCTGGAGAAGCAGGCGGCCGATTTGAACGAACGCTTCAATCGGGACTTCTGGGTCGAGGACGGTGAGTTCTTCGCGCTCGCACTTGACGCGGACGGTGCGCAGGTCGACTCGCTCACATCGAACATCGGGCACCTCCTCTGGAGCGGCATCGTCGACGAGGTGAAGGCGGAGAGGCTGGCACAACACCTCATTGGCGATCGGCTGTTCTCCGGGTGGGGTGTCCGCACCATGGCGGTCGGCGAGGGCCGCTACAACCCGATCGGTTACCACGTCGGCACGGTTTGGCCGTTCGACAATTCCTTCATCGCCTGGGGGCTTCGCCGCTACGGCTTCAAAGAAGAAGCCGCAATCGTCGCCGAAGGCATCTTGGAAGCGGCGGAGTTCTTCGACGGGCGGCTGCCCGAAGCCTTCGGCGGCTACCCGCGCGATATGACGAAGTACCCGGTGCAGTACCCGACCGCGTGCAGTCCGCAAGCTTGGTCAACCGGAGCGCCACTGCTGTTACTACGGACCATGCTCGGTCTCGAACCGGTAGGCAACAATCTCGTCGTCGACGCCGCACTGCCGAGGACCATCGGCAGGCTCGAGCTGCTCGACATTCCCGGTCGTTGGGGACGTATTGACGCCTTTGGCCGCGGTCGTGTCGACACGCTACTGATGACGGGATAGAGACGACCGTGTCGTTCACCGATGAGGAGATCGCCTACCTGCAACAGCCGCTTGCCCGCTTGGCGAGCATCGGTGCTGATGACCAACCTGACGTCGTCCCGGTCGGCTATGAATTCGACGGGACGGTCCTTTGGGTTGGAGGGGTTGGCGGCTCGGTGCTCGGAACCCGGAAGTTCCGAAACATTAAGGCAGGCCGCCACAAGGTCGCGCTGGTCATCGATGACTTGATTTCGTTCGACCCGTTCATCGCACGCGGCATTCGGATTTACGGCGAGGCTGACGGTCCCATCGAACGTACGGGCATGGTGGGCCCAGGCTTCTACCTGCGGATCACTCCGTCGACGTCCTGGAGTTGGAACATGGCGTCCGAGCAGGTCGGAGACACCTGGTACGTCCTCAGCTCATAAGGAGGCTCGAGATTATGGGGCTGGCGCCTGAAACAGCCGGATATCAAGCAAGCCAAGCGGAATTCGACGAGGTACTGGCCTGGTTTGATCGATATGACCAGTTGGTTTCCGAAAACAATCTCGACGGGATGGCCGACATGGCCGCCTTTCCGATCAACGAGGTAACCGACGACGGGGCCGGCAACGGTGTCGCCACCAGTTGCGACCGAGATCGCTTTGTTGCCCAGATGCAGCAGCAGATGGCCGGTGGGGGCGAGGTGCAGATTAGCTCCACCCGGCATCCGATCTTCCTCAGTCCGGAGTTGGTCTTCGTCATCACCGACGCCGAGGTCATTGGCGAGGGCTTCGAGCACCACATGCGGTACGGCGACCTCTTGATCAAGGTCGAAGGACACTGGTTCTTCCAGACCATGGTTGGATCTGGTTGGGGCAGTCAGCTGTGACAGTCACTGGAGTGACGGTCGCATCGATTTGAGGCTCGAGACTCCATTGACGTCGGCCTAGGCCTCCGCGGGGCGCTCAGCCTGGAGTCTCGTGTAGCTCACAGGGAAGTCAAGCTCCCAGTTCTGGCCCTGGTCGTGGGATGTTTCCCACCGTCCCTCGATCCGGTTGCCGTCTGCTGAGATGGCGCCGACGAACCGCTGAGCGAACTCCAGCGGCGTGAAGTCGGGCTCGGTACGAAGCAGTGTCCAGGTGCCGTCCTCCAGTGTCATCCGGTACAGCCGGACGACTCCGCGGGAGTCGAAGTAGTGCTGGAGAAAGCCATCGGGATCCAGCGAGATGATCATCAGGCCGTCCGGGTACTCCGGCAGTGGGCTGAGCGCCCGCTGCACCATGAAGCGGCCCTTCAAATCCCACTCAAAGATCGATCGACCGGGCGGAGCGCCTGGTAGCTCGACCTGCTCGATCCATTCCCCGACGAAGATATCGAGGGCCGCGAGCCTAGAGTCACGTTCGTCTTCGGCCATTACTCGTCCCCCTGCCGATTTGTCGGGCCACGTGAGTCCGAACAATACGCTGATCTGGTCTGGAATCCTGGTCTGCCGCAGGATCGGCTTCGACCGCCTCGCGGCGTGCGGGCTTCATGTATGGAACGGCAATAGGCTGCGAGCGCTTAACATCTCAAGACCAGGAGAGCTAATGATCAAGATCATCCAGAACATGCCGCCGGGGACCATCGGGATTGACGCGGTCGGCAAGGTCACTGAGGACGACTACCGAGACATGCTGCTGCCAGCCGTCAGAGAGGCGCTGGAACGCAACGACCTCAGGCTGCTCTACGTACTCGGCAAGGAATTTGATTCATACTCGGCCGGCGCATTGTGGGCCGACACCAAACTGTTCGCACAACATCCCAAGGGGTGGAAGAAGGTGGCGATAGTTTCGGATGCCGATTGGCTGGAAAACAGCGTCAAAGCCTTCGGCTGGCTCATGCCAGGTGAGATCAAGGTCTTCGAAACCGATGAGATAGATGAAGCCAAAGAGTGGCTTGTCGGAGCCTATGAGGATGACGACTAAGACAGGGTCAGTGCATCGGCGTTGGCCGGTCGGTGCCGGTCAAGTTCGGCTCGGGCGGCTTCATCGGACTCACCTTCCACCAGACCAGGAAGAAGACACCGAGCAGGAGCATGCCAATTCCGAGCCAGAGGTTGATGTTGATATCTGCCGCCTTGGCGATATTTGCGTCGGAGGTGAAGAAACCGGCGATGGTGAGCATCAGCCCGTAGACCGCGAACAGGCCGCCGATCAGGACGCGTAGATCGAACAGTTTGCTGGCTGCGGAGTGCGTGGCTTCGTACTCGTCACTTTCCCTGGCGCCTTCGGGCCGCGTATCGACAGCATGAAAGTCAGCTGGGAGCTTGTCCATTCCGTGGGGGAGATGACGACGGGGGGTCGAGCCTGAGTCAGCCATGGTTTATCTTCTCTTTCCGTTAGATGAAGACGATCGTCAAGACGAGAACTATGCCCAGAGCGGTGAAGCCCAGCAACTTCGGCGACTCCCACCAACGGCGTACATAGCCTTCGTGCGGATCGCCCGCATCAGGATCGGGTACACCCCAGACTAGTCCGGCGAGCTGCTCCATCGGCTTGGGTGCGGTCACCAGGGTGACTGCCACCGTCACGACGGCGTCGGTGACAAAGGCGACGATCGCTCCGTAGAAATTGAGCATCTGGGCGTTGAGTTCCCCAGACGTGTCACCGCCTGCATAGAAGTACCCGATCCGCGGTCCGATGAGGTACTGCCATGCCACGGCACCGAGGAACCCCGCGACCAGTCCGGAGAAGCCCGCCCATGGCGTCGTGCGCCGCCAGAACATGGCGAAGAGGAAAGTCGCGAACACCGGCGCGTTGAAGAACGAGAACAGCGACTGGATGTAGACCATGATGTTGCTGAACCCAGCCGCTATGAACGCTGTCCCGATGCCGATCAAGACGCCGGCAACGGTGACCACCCGGCCGACGTTCAGATAGTAGGTATCGGGCCGGTGCTTACGTACGTAGTCCTGCCAGATGTCGTAGGTGAACACGGTGTTGAAGGAGCTCACGTTGGCCGCCATACCGGCCATGAACGCGGCCAGCAGGCCGGCCAGTGCGATACCGAGCGTCCCGTTCGGAAGGAACTCGTTCATAAGGATCGGGATCGCGTAGTTGTATTGCACATCCCCCTGACCGAGGTTCGGGACAAGCGCGACCGCGATAAGTCCCGGGATGATGGTCAGGAAGGGAATGAAGATTTTCGGAAAGGCGCCGATCAACGGCGTCCGCTCCGCAGCCGATAGGTTTTTCGCCGAGAGCGCTCGCTGTACTTCTGCGAAGTTCGTTGTCCAGTAGCCGAAGGACAGCACGAACCCCAGACCCATCACAATGCCGATCCAATCACCCAGCGGGTTGGTCCAGTTTCCGACTGCGGTGCCTGCCCAGGTTTCGAAGTGATTCTCCTTTCCCGCTTGGCTGGTCACACGCTCCACCAGGCCGCTCCAGCCGCCCATCGCATTGAGGCCGATGATCACGATTGGGATCAAGCCCGCGATGATGACGAAGAATTGCAGGACCTCGTTGTATATGGCACCCGACAGCCCACCGAGAAAGATGTAGACGAGCACAAAACCTGCAGAGACGACCACGGACAGCCACGTCGGCCAGCCGAGCAGAACCTCGATGATGAGCGCCATGGCGAACAAGTTGACGCCGGCGCTGAGAACCGACGCGACGGCGAAGGTAAGGGCGTTCCATAAGTGCGTGGCCGGATTGAACCGGCGGAGCAGGTACTCGGGCACGCTTCGCACCCGAGAGACGTAGTAGAACGGCATCATCACAAGGCCAAGGAAGACCATGGCAGGCACCGCGCCTATCCAATAAAAATGCACGGTAGACATGCCGTATTGCGCACCGTTAGCTGCCATGCCCAAAATCTCGATCGCGCCAAGATTGGCCGAGATGAATGCCAGGCCGGTGACCCAGGCCGGCAGGGATCGACCGGAGAGCAGGAAGTCCTCGCTGGTGGCGATGGCTCTTCGGGCGAGTATGCCGATCGCGATCACCAGGGCGAAGTAGATGCCAAGGATCAGGTAGTCGAACAGATTCGTGTCAAGCCGACTCATGGCTCCGTCTCCTCGCTAGCCGCGTAACCAACGTGCCCCCGTCAGGATTTTCTGCCGGTACGGTACCGAAAAGGCGGCCTGACCAACAGAACTTTTTGTCAGTGTCTCGGCGTTCTTTCCTCGCACTCTGGGCAGCAGTTCGCCCCTCGCGACCAGGCCTCAAATGTGCTGTGGGCCACTGGCAGGCTTGGGCGTGTCGGAGGACCGGTACAACCTGAGAGGAGTGACATGGAAGGCTTTCCGTCGGACTTCGTCTGGGGTACGGCCACGGCTGCATACCAGATCGAGGGCGCAGTAGACGAGGACGGCCGCGGCCCCAGCATCTGGGACACCTTTTCCCAGACCCCGGGCAAGATCTCCGACGGCTCGACCGGTGATGTGGCCGACGACCATTACCATCGCTACCCCGAGGACGTCGCGATCATGGCGGGTCTGGGCATGAATGCGTACCGGTTCTCCATCGCCTGGCCTCGGATCTTTCCGACCGGCTCCGGTCAGATCAACCCGCTCGGACTCGCCGTCTACCGGCGGCTCGCCGAGGCCTGCCTCGAACGTGGCATCACTCCGTACGCCACGCTCTACCACTGGGATCTGCCGCAGCCGCTCGAGGATGCCGGTGGCTGGCTCAACCCGGACACCGCCGAGCGCTTCCGGGACTATGCAGCGGCAACCCAACAAGAACTCGGTGATCTGATCAGCCACTGGATCACCCTCAACGAACCCTGGTGCTCGGCCTTCCTCGGTTACGCCACGGGGGCCCACGCCCCGGGAAAGACGGTCGGCGCAGAGGCGATGCAGGCCGCGCATCACCTGCTGCGAGGGCATGGGCTGGCGATTCAGGCCATGCGCGAGGGGCCGGCCGGAACGCTCGGCGTCACTCTCAACCTGTCCTCGGTACGGGCGGCGAGCGACTCGGGACCAGATCAGGAGGCGGCACGGCGGATGGACGGCCTGGCCAACCGCCTCTTTCTGGATCCGGTGCTGCTCGGCCGTTATCCCGACGACGTGCTGGCCAACGCCGGCGTGACGGATTGGTTCGAGCAGCGATCCGCCGACCTGGAGGTCATCGCCACGCCGATCGACTTCATCGGTGTCAACTACTACACGCGGCAGACCGTCGCCGGCCCGACAGATGGCGTGTTTCATCCGCCGACGATCATCGGTTTCGAGGGCACCCAGGACATCCGGGTCATCGACACGGGCGCTCCCAGAACGCAGATGAACTGGGAGATACATCCCGACGGGCTGATCGACGTGATCCGGCTGGTGTCGGATCGGGCGCCCGAGCTACCGGTCTACATCACTGAGAACGGGGCGGCGTACCCGGATGAGGTGACCGCCGACGGCAGGGTCGAGGACGAGGATCGCCGGTATTTCTTCGAGCTTCACCTCGTCGCCGCCCGGCAGGCGATCGAGAGTGGCCTGCCGTTGCGCGGTTATTTTGCTTGGAGCCTGCTGGACAACTTCGAGTGGGCGTTTGGCTACAGCCGCCGCTTCGGCATTGTGTATGTCGACTATCAGACCCAGCAACGCATTGTGAAGCGGAGCGGTCGCTGGTTCCGCGAACAGTTGCAACCCGGGAACAAGAGGGGATAGCCCACGTGACATCGCTCCCGCGCAGCACCCCGGCGGAACAGCAGGTCGATTCAGCCGCTGTTCTGGCCTTCCTCGATGCCGTCGAGGCCCGTTCCGACATCGACATGCACAGCTTGATGGTGGTCCGCCATGGACACGTGGTGGCTGAGGGCTGGTGGGCGCCGTACTCCGCTGATCGGCCGCATCTGCTGTACTCGCTGAGCAAGAGTTTCACCTCAACTGCCGCAGCTTTTGCTCAGGCGGAAGGCTTGCTGGATCTGGACGACACGGTCGTGTCGCACTTCGGCGAACTCGACTCCGAAATCACCGATTCGCGCAGCCGGTCGATCACACTCCGCCATGTGGCCTCAATGGCCAGCGGCCACACCCGCGAGATGCTTGCCGAAGCGGCGACTCGCGATCCAGCGGATCTGGTGCGCGGCTTCCTGCTGATCCCACCCGACCGTGATCCGGGCACAGTGTTCGCCTACAGCCAGCCCTGTACGTATGCGCTCGCCACTGTTATCCAACGCAACGCCGGCATGCCACTCACTCAGTACCTGCGGCCGCGGCTGTTCGACCCGCTCGGCATCGGGCAGGTGAGGTGGCAGAAGTGGCCCTCCGGATACGAGCAGGGCTACAGCGGACTGCACGCCCGTACTGAAGACGTAGCCAAGCTTGGACAGCTCTATCTACAGCGAGGTCGGTGGGATGACAGCCAACTGATCGCTGAAGATTGGGTTGACGAGGCGACTTCGCGCCAGATTGACACCCCGAACGAGCCGAACCCGGACTGGCGGCAGGGATACGGCTTCCAATTCTGGATGGCTCAGCACGGCTTCCGAGGCGATGGCGCTTTCGGACAGTTCTGCGTGATCTTGCCCGAACAGGACACAGTCGTAGCGACGACCGCATCCACCATGGACATGCAAGCGGTGCTCGACGCGATGTGGAGCCACCTGCTGCCGGGACTGAGTAGTGGTGTCAGTGTCTCTGACGCTGGCTTATCGCAGCAACGGCTCCGGGCCCGACTTGCCGATCTCCGGTTGGCGGCCTGCTCCGCCGAGTCGACGCCGAAGGACTGGGACAACTGGGTGGCCGAACCGTTCACCGTGGCCGCTATGGCAGAAGGCATCGCAACCCCGCCTGCGATGGCGTCGATCGAGGTGGCGCAGACAGCCGACGGTTATCAGGTCACACTTCGTGAATCCACGTACGCTCTGACCTTTCCTGTCGGCAGCGATGGTTGGATGGTTTCCGCGCCGACCGACCGCCTCGGTGAAACCATCCCGGTTGCTGCCTCCGGCGGCTGGTTGGACGACCACACGCTTCGGGTGGAAGTGATCTTTTTGGAGACACCCCACCGGATGGACATCGGCTGCTCGCTTCCCGGCCGGATCGCAGAGGCCGTCTGGCGACATCCACCCATATGGGAAGTCAGGCTGGAACACCTGCACAGTCCAAGCTGATTACTATCCGTTGCGCTGAGCCATGGCGGAAGTGTCGTCTGACAACGGTGCTGCCGGGGTCGTGGTTTGGCGCCTGGGTTCACCAATAGCCGCCCGGCCAACAAGTACGAGTGCCAAGCCGATGACGGCGTACCCGAGTAGAACCGACAGGGGCATCGTCGCACCCGCTCCATCGAAGAATGCGGTCGACCGCAGGAGGCTGGCGCCCGCGCCGGGAGGCAGATACTGGCCCACGGTTCCCCAAGGCTGAGGCAGCAGTTCCGGGGCACTTCCCACTCCGGA
>Ga0126313_10000971_pt1 | contig 14545 bp, 12 predicted proteins | sample Plot105A_FD_89954 | JGI IMG/M metagenome (GOLD analysis project Ga0126313, IMG submission 89954) | Serpentine soil microbial communities from UC McLaughlin Reserve, CA, USA - Plot105A | ecosystem: Environmental > Terrestrial > Soil > Grasslands | place: USA: UC McLaughlin Reserve, Lake County...
CCAGCACTTGACGCCGATGCGGCCGAACGTCGTGCGCGCCTCGTAGAAGCCGTAGTCGATGTCTGCGCGCAGCGTGTGCAGCGGGACGCGACCCTCGGAGTAGGTCTCTGAGCGCGACATCTCGCCGCCGCCGAGCCGGCCGCCGCAAGTGATCTTCACTCCCTGGGCGCCCGACCGCATCGCAGACGCGAGCGAGCGCTTCATCGCGCGACGGAAGCTGACGCGGTTCTGGAGCTGCTCGGCGATCGACTGCGCGACGAGCTTCGCGTCGAGCTCGGGGCGCTTGATCTCGTTGATGTTGATGTGGACGTTCTTCTGCGTCATCGCGTGGATCTCGCGGCGCAGCGCGTCCACCTCGGCGCCCGACTTGCCGATAACGATGCCCGGCCGGGCGGTGTAGATGTCGATTGTGATCCGCTGCTTGTCCTTGCGGATCAGGATGTCCGAGAGGCCGGCGTGTCCGAGCTTCCCGTAGATGTGATCGCGGATCTTGACGTCCTCGATCAGCGCCGCCGGGAAGTCCTTCGGACCGACGTACCAGTTCGACTTCCAGTCGTGGATGACGCCGACCCGGAGGCCGCCCGGATGGACTTTTTGGCCCACTAGCTCTCCTCGCTCCCCTCGGTCTCTTCCTTCGTCTTGCGCTTGGTGCGCTTCGGCTTCGCTTCGTCAGCCGGCGCGGCGGCCTTCCTGGCGCGCGTGCGCTTCGGCTTGCTCTCCTCGGCCTCCGGCTCCGACTGCTCCAGCTCGGTCGGCTCGGCGGCCTTCTCCCGCGTCGCGCGCTTCGGCTTCGCCTCGGGCTCTGCCTCGACCGGCGCCGCGGCCGGTGCGGGTGGGACGCCCACGGTAGCGACTTCCCCCGGGGCCACCAGCACCGTGATGTGGCATGTGCGCTTGCGAATCCGCGCAACGCGGCCGCGCGCGCGGGCACGCCAGCGTTTCAGCGTCGGGCCCGCGCCGACGTACGCTTCCGAGACGTAGAGCTCCTCCTCGTTCAGGCCGTGGTTCGCCTCCGCGTTCGCGACCGCGGACTCGAGGACGCGCGAGACGTCCCGGGCGGCATCGCGCGTCATGAACGCGAGCACCGAGCGCGCCTCGAGCACGCTGCGCCCGCGGATCTGCTCCGTCACGAGCTGCGCCTTGCGCGGCGCGGTCCGGACGTATTTCGCGGTCGCGCGGACCTCGGTCGGCGTCTCGACGATTGCCACTACCGCGCCCTTGCCTGCCTGTCTCCGGCGTGGCCGCGGAAGACGCGCGTCGGCGCGAACTCGCCGAGCTTGTGTCCGACCATGCCCTCGGTCACGAAGATCGGGACGTGCTTGCGGCCGTCGTGGACGGCGATCGTGTGCCCGACCATGTCGGGGAAGACCGTCGACGTGCGCGACCAGGTGCGGATGGGCTGCTTCGTGCCCGACTCGTTCATCTGGCGGATCCGGTTGATGAGCCGCTCTTCTACGAACGGCCCCTTCTTGGAGGACCTACTCAACTAGCGACGCTCCTTTCCGCGGCGGCGGCCGCGGACGATCAGCTTGTCCGACTCCTTGTGCTTGCGGCGGGTGCGCTTCCCGAGCGTCGGGACGCCCCACGGCGTGACCGGGTGGCGGCCACCCTTCGACTTGCCCTCACCGCCGCCGTGCGGGTGGTCGACGGGATTCATCGCCGAGCCGCGCACCGACGGGCGCTTCCCGAGCCAGCGGCTGCGGCCGGCCTTCCCGCCCGAGACGTTCTCATGGTCGACGTTCCCGACCTGGCCGACGGTTGCGCGGCAGGAGAGCGAGACGCGGCGCATCTCGCCCGAGGGGAGACGCAGAACGGCGAACGCGCCGTCCTTCGCGACGAGCTGGACGCCCGACCCCGCGCTCCGCGCCATCTGGCCGCCCTTGCCGGGCTGCAGCTCGACGTTGTGAACGAGCGTGCCGGTCGGGATGTTCGCGAGCGGTAGCGCGTTCCCGGGCCGGATGTCGGCCTCCGGGCCCGACTCGACCGTTTGACCGACCGCGAGCCGCGCCGGGGCGAGGATGTAGCTCTTCGCGCCGTCGGCGTAGTGGAGGAGCGCGATCCGGGCCGACCGGTTCGGGTCGTACTCGATCGCGGCGACCTTCGCCGGAACGGCGTCCTTCGTCCGCTTGAAATCGACGACGCGGTAACGGCGCTTGTGCCCGCCGCCCTGGTGGCGCGTCGTCGTGCGACCGCGGTTATTGCGCCCGCCCTTCTTCGAGATGCCCTCGGTGAGGCTCTTCTCGGGAGCCTTCTTAGTGACGTCCTCGAAGGTCGAGACGCTCCGGAACCTGCGTCCGGGGCTCGTCGGCTTGTACTTGCGGAGCGGCATCTAGGCCTGCGCCCCCTCGAAGATCTCGATGGACTCGCCCGGGGCGAGCTGGACAATCGCCTTCTTCCAGCCGGGCCGGCGGCCGCGGATCATGCCGCGCCGCTTCGGCTTCGACTGCACCTTCACGATGTTCACGCCGACGACCGTCACGCCGAAGATCTCCTCGACGGCCTGGCGGACCTGCGTCTTGTGCGCGTCCTGGTGCACCTTGAAGGAGTACTTGTTCTGCTCGATGAGGCCGTAGCTCTTCTCGGAGACCACTGGCGCGAGGAGGACCTGGCGAGCGTCCATCAGGCCTTCCCTCCTCGGCCGCCGCCGTCGGCCATCTGCTGGACACGCTCGAGCGCTGCCTCGGTCAGGACGACGGACCGCGCCCAGACGAGCGCCCCGACCTCGAGCTCCGACGGCTCGACGACGAGCGAGCGCTCGAGGTTCCGAAAACTCTTGATGACGCCGATCTCCTCGGGCTCGGCCACGACGAGGAGCGGGAGCTCCTTGCCCCAGGCCGAGACGAACGCGGCCGCCGCCTTCGTCGACGGCTCGCCGAACCCGCCCGCCTCGACGACGGCGAGCGTTGAGCCGCGCGCGTGGTGCGTAAGCGCACCGCGAAGGGCGCCCTTGCGCGCCTTGCGGTTGATTTTCAGCGTGAAGCTCCGCGGGGCGTGCGCGAACGCCACGCCGCCGCCCGTCCACTGGGGCGCCCGAATCGTGCCCTGGCGCGACCGGCCCGTGCCCTTCTGGCGCCACGGCTTCGACCGGCCGCCGGATACGAGGCTCCGTGACTTCGTAGCCCGAGTGCCCGCACGCCCGGCCGCCTGCTCGGCGCGCACTGTCTCGTGGACCAGATGCGGTTTCACGTCCGCGGTGAAAATCGCCTCCGAGAGCGAGACGTCCTTCGCCTGCTTCCCGGCGGCATCGAGGAGCGGTGCCTTTGGGGCGGCCATCAGCGCCTGTCCTCCTTGACGACGACGATCGAATTCTTGTGACCCGGGACGGCGCCCTTCACGAGCAGCAGGTTCTGCTCGACGTCCGTGTCGACGACCGTGAGGCCCACCTGGGTGACGCGCTTGCCGCCCATCCGGCCGGCCATGCGGATCCCCTTGAAAACGCGCGAAGGCGTCGCCGAAGCGCCGATCGAGCCAGGTTTGCGGATGTTGTGCGAGCCGTGGGTCACCGGGCCTCGGCTGAAGTTGTGGCGCTTCACGGTGCCCTGGAAGCCCTTCCCGATCGAGACGCCGCTCACCTTGACCTTCTCGCCGGGCTCGAAGGTCTCCACGGTAACGGTCTCACCCTCGGTGAGCTCATGCGGCCCGCGGATCTCGACGAGCTTGCGGTGCGGCTCGACCCCGTTCTTCTTGAGGTGGCCGATGCGCGCCTTCTGGAGCTTGCGCTCGGGCACGGCGTCGAACGCGAGCTGCACCGCATCATACCCGTCGGTATCCGCCATCCGCACGGACACGACGGGGCATGGCCCTGCCTCGATCACGGTCACGGGCGTGAGCGACCCGGTCTCCTGGTCGAAGACCTGAGTCATCCCGAGCTTGCGGCCGACAATGCCTTTCATGTCAGAGCTTGATCTCGATGTCGACGCCTGCGGGCAGGTCGAGCCGCATGAGCTGGTCGACCGTCTTCGGCGTGGGCGAGTGGATGTCGATCAGGCGCTTGTGCGTGCGGACCTCGAAGTGCTCGCGGCTGTCCTTATCCTTGAACGGTCCGCGGAGAACCGTGTAGCGGTTGTTCTCGGTCGGCAGCGGGACCGGCCCGGTAACGGTCGCGCCGCTTCGCTGCGCCGTGTCGACGATCTGGGCGGCCGACCGGTCGAGCTGCTGGTGGTCGTACGCCTTGAGCCTGATGCGGATCTTCTGCTGTGGCATGTCTCTCGGCGGTCGCGGGGCGGGGAAAGCCCCCGCCTCTACGAACCTGCTCCTATTTCACGATCTCCGTGACGACGCCGGCGCCGACGGTGCGACCGCCCTCGCGGATCGCGAACCGGAGACCCTGATCCATGGCGATCGGCTGGATCAGCTCGATCTCCATGTTGGTGTTGTCGCCCGGCATGACCATCTCCTGGCCCTCGGGGAGCTTGATGTCCCCGGTCACGTCCGTCGTACGGAAGTAGAACTGCGGCCGGTAGCCGTTGAAGAACGGCGTATGGCGCCCGCCTTCGTCCTTCGAGAGGACGTAGACCTCACCCTTGAAGTGCGTGTGGGGCGTGATCGAGCTCGGCTTCGCGAGCACCTGACCGCGCTCCACGTCCTCGCGCTTCACGCCGCGGAGCAGCGCGCCGATGTTATCGCCGGCCTGCCCCGAGTCGAGGAGCTTCTGGAACATCTCGACGCCCGTGACGGTCGTCTTCGCCGTCTCGGGGTGGATGCCGACCATCTCGACCTCGTCGCCGACCTTGACCTGGCCCTGCTCGACGCGGCCGGTCACGACGGTGCCGCGGCCCGTGATCGTGAAGACGTCCTCGATCGGCATCAGGAACGGCTTGTCGATGTCGCGCTCGGGCTCAGGGATGTAGGTGTCCACGGCCTCCATGAGCTCGAGGATCTTCGGGATCCACTCCTCGTCGCCCTCGAGCGCCTTCAGCGCCGAGCCCGCGATGATCGGGATGTCGTCGCCCGGGAACTCGTAGTTCGACAGGAGCTCGCGCACCTCCATCTCGACGAGCTCGAGGAGCTCCGGGTCGTCGACCATGTCGGCCTTGTTCAGGAACACGACGATGTACGGCACCTCAACCTGGCGGGCGAGCAGGATGTGCTCCCGCGTCTGCGGCATCGGGCCGTCGGCCGCCGAGACGACCAGGATCGCGCCGTCCATCTGGGCGGCGCCGGTGATCATGTTCTTGATGTAGTCGGCGTGACCGGGGCAGTCGACGTGTGCGTAGTGGCGATTCTCCGTCTCGTACTCGACGTGCGACGCGGCGATCGTGATGCCGCGAGCCTTCTCCTCCGGCGCCTTGTCGATCTGGTCGAACTGCGTGAACGCCGTCCCCGTGTTTCGCTCCGCGAGGACCTTCGTGATCGCCGCGGTCAGGGTCGTCTTGCCGTGGTCGATGTGACCGATCGTGCCGACGTTGACGTGCGGCTTCGTCCGCTCGAACTTCTGCTTGGACATCTCTCCTCCGGTTTCTCCTTTACGACGTTGCAGCCGACACGATCTCGGTCGCGATCGTCTGCGGCACTTCCTCGTACCGATCGAACTGCATGGTGAACGTGGCCCGACCCTGGGTCGTCGACCGCAGGTCGGTGGCGTACCCGAACATCGTCGCGAGCGGCACCCGCGCCCGGACCGACTGCGCGTTGCCGCGCGGCTCCATGCCCTCGACGCGCCCGCGCCGGGAGTTCAGGTCGCCCATCACGTCGCCGAGGTACTCCTCCGGGGTCACGACCTCGACGGCCATGACCGGCTCGAGGAGCTTCGGCTTCGCCCGCTGCATCGCGTTCTTGAACGCCATCGAGCCAGCGACCTTGAACGCCAGCTCGCTCGAGTCGACCTCGTGGTACGACCCGTCGACGAGCGCGATCCGGACGTCGACGACGGGGTAGCCCGCGAGCACGCCCGATTCCATCGCCTCCTGGATCCCGAGGTCGACCGACGGGATGTACTCGCGCGGGACCTTGCCGCCGACGATCTTGTCCGCGAACTCGTAGCCCTCGCCCGGTCCGGCCGGTTCGAGGTTGATCACCGCGTGACCGTACTGGCCACGCCCGCCGGTCTGGCGCACAAAGCGGCCTTCGATCTTCTCGACCGCCTTGCCGACCGTCTCGCGGTACGCAACCTGCGGCCGTCCGACCGACGCGTCGACCGAGAACTCGCGCATGAGGCGGTCGACGATGATCTCGAGATGAAGCTCGCCCATCCCGCCGATCAGGGTCTGGCCGGTCTCCTCGTCGGTGCGGACGCGGAAGGTCGGATCCTCGTCGGCGAGGCGCTGGAGGCCCTGCGCGAGCTTGTCCTGGTCGGCCTTCGTCTTCGGCTCGATGGCGACGAAGATCACCGGGTCGGGGAACTCCATCGACTCGAGCTGGATCGGCGACGTTTCCGCGGAGAGCGTGTCGCCCGTCGTCGTCTGCTTCAGGCCGACGGCGGCCACGATCTCGCCAGCGCCGATCTCGTCGCGTTCCTCGCGGTGGTTCGCGTGCATCTGCAGCAGCCGGCCGATCCGCTCGGTGCGGCCGGTAGTGACGTTCAGGACGCGGTCGCCCTGAACGACCTTGCCGCTGTAGACGCGGAAGTACGTGAGCTTGCCGACGTACGGGTCGCTCATCACCTTGAAGGCGAGTGCCGAGAAGGGCTCGTCCTCGGCCGGGCGGCGTGAGAGCTCGTTGTCCGTCCGCGGGTCGCGTCCGTGCACGGGCGGTACGTCGAGCGGGCTCGGCAGATAGTCGATGACGCCGTCGAGGAGCGGCTGGACGCCCTTGTTCTTGAATGCGGAGCCGAGGAACACCGGCGTGACCGCGATCTCGAGCGCTGCCTTGCGAAGCGCACGCCGGATCATCTCGGGCGTCACCGCGGACTCGTCCGTCAGGTATGTCTCGAGGAGCTCCTCGTCCTGCTCGGCCACCGCGTCGATCAGCTGGTGGTGGTACTCCTCGGCCTGCTCGCGAAGCGCGTCGGGGACGTCCTCGATCTCAACGTTCATTCCGAGGTCGTCGTTCCAGACGATCGCCTTCATCTCGATCACGTCCACGACGCCGCGGAAGTGCTCTTCCTGGCCGACCGGCAGCTGCACCGGAACGGGATTCGCACCGAGCCGGTCGACCATCGACTGCACGGCGCCGAAGAAGTCGGCCCCCACGCGGTCCATCTTGTTGATGAACGCGATCCGCGGCACGCGGTAGCGGTCGGCCTGGCGCCAGACGGTCTCGGACTGCGGCTCGACGCCGGCGACCGAGTCGAAGACGGCGATCGCGCCGTCGAGGACGCGGAGGCTCCGCTCCACCTCGACGGTAAAGTCCACGTGCCCGGGCGTATCGATGATGTTGACGCGAAAATCGCGCCAAAGCGCCGTCGTCGCGGCAGACGTGATCGTGATGCCACGCTCCTGCTCCTGCGCCATCCAGTCCATGACGGCCGCGCCTTCGTGCACCTCGCCCATCTTGTGGGTGCGGCCCGTGTAGTAGAGGATCCGCTCGGTCGTCGTGGTCTTGCCGGCGTCGATGTGGGCCATGATCCCGATGTTGCGCACCTTCTCGAGCGCGACCTTGCCGCCGGGCACCGTTGCAGTCTTCTCAGCCACTCTCGTTCTCTTCTCCGTTACCACCTGTAGTGCGCGAACGCCTTGTTGGCCTGAGCCATCCTGTAGAGGTCGTCCTTACGCTTGAACGCACCGCCCTGCTGGTTCAACGCGTCGAGGATCTCGCCCGCGAGCTTGTCCTGCATGTGCTTCTCACGCCGCTCCCGCGCGTAGCCGACGAGCCAGCGGACGGCGAGCGTCCGGGCCCGGCGCTGCGGAACCTCGACCGGAACCTGGTAGTTCGCGCCGCCGACGCGGCGGGACCGAACCTCGAGCACCGGTGTGACGCTCTTCACCGCCTGCTCGAGCACCTCGACCGGCGGACGCCCCGTCTTGTCCTGGATCTGGTCGAGCGCGGAGTAGACGATCCGCTCCGCGGACGACTTCTTCCCGCGCGACATGACCTTGTTGATCACCTGCGTGACCAGGGTGGAGTCGTAGAGCGGATCCGGCTCGAGCGTCCGGGGTGCGATCTCGGCGCGGCGGGGCATCGGCTTACGCGCCGCCCTTCTTGGCGCCGTAGCGCGAGCGCGCCTGGCGGCGGTCCGAGACGCCGGCGGCGTCGAGCGCAGCGCGGATGACCTTGTAGCGGACGCCCGGGAGATCCTTGACGCGGCCGCCGCGCACGAGGACGACGGAGTGCTCCTGGAGGTTGTGGCCCTCGCCCGGAATGTACGTCGTCACCTCCATGCCGTTCGTGAGGCGGACGCGCGCGACCTTGCGAAGCGCGGAGTTCGGCTTCTTCGGCGTGACCGTGAAAACTCGCGTGCAGACGCCCCGCTTCTGGGGGGCGCCGCGGAGGGCGGGAGTCTTCGTCTTCGTGGTGGGGGCCTCGCGGCCCTTGCGCACCAGCTGGTTCACGGTCGGCACGGGTTTGCGGTCTCCTTGTGTTGTTCCTTACGCAAAGAAAGGCCGGGCGGACGCATGTCCGTCCCGAACCTCGAAGCATGGTACCGAAATGCACCGGGATTCGCGGGGCGCCGAGATCCGGGAGCGTCCGACCCGCCCGAGCCGGTCAAAGCCGTTGTTTCCAGGCATTTACACGCCGTCCACGCGTCCCTATTGTCCATGGTAGCGGCCAAGAACACCGGACGGCGTCCCCGGGATGACTCTCTCTGACACGACCAGCTGGATTGCAGTCGGAGCTGCGATCGGCTCCGCGGCGATCGCACTCGCCCTAGCGATCGTCGTCGTGGTCCTCTTCATCCGCCTGCGCCGCCGCGAGCCGCCCGCGAACGACGTCGACCGCATGCTCCGCGAGGCTGACGGACGCTTCGAGCTCATGCTCCGCGATCTCTCCGATCAGCTCGAGCGCGCGCGCGAGGGCGCGCGCCGCTCGAGCCGCCTCTCGCGCCTGACGTCGTCGATCGACCTCGAATCGGTCACCGAGCGCGTGGTGGAGGCGGCGGCCGATCTCCCCGGCATCGATGCGGCGACGCTCGTCGTCCCGCTTCCCGACGAGGAGCCGCTCCTCGTCTCGGCGGGGATGTCACGTGCCGAGGCCGAACGTCGAATGCTTCCGCCCGCGCCGGACCCTGCCGCGCGCGCGAGCGGCGTCGCCTACCGCTACGCGGAGGACGAGGCGGGCGAAGGGACCAGGGTCACAGGCGGCCTCGTCGTCCCACTCCCCGCAAGCGAGTCCGCGATCGGGACGCTCGCCGTCTTCTGGCGCGGCGGCGCGCCGTCAGCAGCCATGAGCGCAGAGCTCGACCTGCTCGAGGACCTCGCCGCGTCGGCCGGGCCGGCCGTCGAGAACGCGATCAAGTTCCGGGACGCGAGCCGCCTCGCCGACCTCGACGCGCTCACCGGGCTCCACAACCGCCGGTTCTTCCACGAGACGCTAGGGCGTGAGTGCGACCGCGCCGCCCGGTACGAGCGCCGCCTCGCGCTCCTCGTCTTCGACGTCGACGACTTTCAAGGCGATCAACGACGGGATCGGACACCTCGCTGGCGACACGGTGCTCGCCCAGCTCGCAGATCGCGTACGCACGGTCGTTCGGACGTCCGATGTCGCCTGCCGGGTCGGCGGCGACGAGTTCGCGGTCATCCTCCCCGAGTCGTCGCTCGACGACGCGGAGCACCTCTTCCGCCGACTCGGGCACGTCGTGTCCGAGCGCGCGTCGGGCCCGGTCGACCGCCTCGCGATCTCGGGCGGCGTCGCCGAGCTTCAGCCGGGCGACACCACTGTGACCTTCTTCGAACGTGCCGACGAGGCTCTCTACCGCGCGAAGCAGTCCGGCAAGGCCCAGGCTATCGCGGCCAACGACGCCTGATCACACAGCCTCAAACCCTGTAGACATGCGGGTCCACACCACTCTCCCCAGGTGGGTGTGGATTCTGTGGAGAACGTGGCGCCGCCGACCCAGCGCCTCCGGAACCGCCCGGCGAGACTGTAGAAAACTAGTAAAGGACCTTCAAGCCGCTCGCGTGCGAAAGGGCCGCATTTTGCGTCCGAAACGCGGAGGGCGGCTCCGACGGCCGCCCTCCGATTGTTCCGATGCGGTAGCCACTAGCTCTCTTCGTCGAGCGGCGACTCGACCTCGGGGATCTCGATCGCCTCGCCCGCGTCGAGCGCGGGCTCGCCGTCGGGCTCCGGCGCTCCGCCGAAGTCGAAGTCGACCATCCCGAGCTCGGCGCCGTCGCCGTCGGAGATCTCCTCGAGCGCGGCGAGGAGCTGCTCCTCGGTCGCCGGCCGGCGCAGGGCTGAGGCCGGCACCTTGTCGCTCGGCCGAATGTCGACCGTCCGGTACCGCTTGAGCCCTGTGGCCGCCGGGATGAGCTTTCCGATGATCACGTTCTCCTTGAGACCGAGCAGGCGGTCGACCTTGCCTTCGATCGAGGCATCGGTCAGCACCTTCGTCGTCTCCTGGAAGGAGGCCGCGGAGAGGAAGGACTCAGTCGCGAGCGACGCCTTCGTGATCCCGAGGATGAGCGGCTCGAAGGTCGCCTGCTCGCCCTTCTCCTTCTTCACGCGGGCGTTCTCGCGGGCGAGGACAGCCTTGTCGACGAGCTGGCCCGGGAGGAGATCCGTGTCGCCGGCGCTCTCGACGCGCACCTTCTTCATCATCTGGCGCACGATCAGCTCGATGTGCTTGTCGTGGATCTCGACGCCCTGTGAGCGGTACACCCGCTGTACCTCGTCCACGAGGTAGAGCTCGGTCGGGGTGTCGCCCTTCAACCGCAGGAGGTCGGCCGGCGTGCGCGAGCCCTCGTGGAGGGCGTCTCCCGACTCGACGACCTGGCCCTCCGCGACGAGGAGCCTCGTGCGGCGCGGAAGCTGATAGCTCTTCTCCGCGAACGGCTCGCCGTTCTCGTCGACGCTCTCGGGAACGATCGTGAGCTTCGTGCCCCGCTCGTTCTCCTCGAGCACGATGCGACCGCCGATCTCGGCGAGGGCCGCTGCGCCCTTCGGGTTCCGCGCCTCGAAGATCTCGACGACCCGCGGCAGGCCGTGCGTGATGTCCGCACCGGCGACGCCGCCGGTGTGGAAGGTCCGCATGGTGAGCTGCGTGCCCGGCTCGCCGATCGACTGCGCCGCGACGATACCGACGGCGTCCCCGATCTCGCACAGATTGCCGGTGGCGAGGAACGTGCCGTAGCACCGCTGACACACCCCGAACTCGCTCTTGCACTTGAGGACGGCGCGGCCCGGCACGACGAGCGTCTCGGCCTGGCCCTCGTCGAGCCCCTCGAGGATCCGAGTGAGCACGGCGTTCGTGAGCAGCTCGTGCTGCTCAGCGAGCACCGTCTTGCCCGGCTTCCCGTCCTTGAGCGGCTTGTGGAGGTCCTCCGCGAGCACCCGGCCGGCGAGCGAGCGGTTGATGCCGTCCGCCGTCAGGAGCGGGAACTCGATCCACTCATCGGTGCCGCAGTCGATCTCGCGCACGATGACGTCCTGGGAGACGTCGACGAGCCGTCGGGTGAGGTAGCCCGAGTCGGCGGTGCGGAGCGCCGTGTCGGCGAGGCCCTTGCGGGCGCCGTGCGTCGAGATGAAGTACTCGAGCACTGACAGGCCCTCCATGAAGTTCGACTTGATCGGGCGCTCGATGATGTCGCCCTTCGGATTCGCCATGAGGCCGCGCATGCCGGCGAGCTGGCGGATCTGCTTGAAGGATCCACGCGCTCCCGAGTTGGCCATCATGTAGATCGGGTTCAGCTTGTAAAGCGTGTCCTCCATGGCCGCGGCCACGGTGTCCGTGGCCTCCGTCCAGGTCTCGACGATCCGCTCCTTCCGCTCGTCCTCGGTGATGAGGCCGCGGTCGAACTGATCCTCGATCGTGCCGACACGCTCCTCGTACTCGGCGAGGATCTTCTCCTTCTCCTCCGGGATCACGATGTCGTTCTTCGAGACCGTGATGCCCGCCTGCGTGGAGTAGTGGAAGCCGAGGTCCTTGATCGTGTCGAGGACCGGGCCGAGGGCCAGCGCGCCGTACCGATCGGTGAGCCCGGAGATGAAATCGCTCATCTCCTTCTTGCCGAGCGTCGTGTTCACGAACTCGTGCGCCGATGGGTCGAACCCGTCCCCGAGCGCCTGCGTGAGTGAACGCGCGACCTCCTCGTTGAAGATCACCCGGCCCGGCGTGGTCAGGATGACCTCGCCGGCGCGGCGGTACTCGATCGGTGACGAGAGCGCGACCTGCTTCGCGTCGAGCGCGAGGATCACGTCGTCCTCGGAGGCGAAGCGCCGCGGGCGCGGGTCGAGTTTCTCGGCGTTCGTCGCGTCGAGGTCCTCGGAGGCGTACGTCAGGTAGTAGCCGCCGATGACCATGTCCTGCGTCGGCGTCGTGAGCGGCTTGCCGTGCGCCGGCGACAGGATGTTGTTCGACGAAAGCATGAGGATGCGCGCCTCGGCCTGAGCCTCCGACGAGAGGGGCAGGTGAACGGCCATCTGGTCGCCGTCGAAGTCCGCGTTGAACGCGTGGCACACGAGCGGGTGCACCTGGATCGCCTTGCCCTCGACGAGCACCGGCTCGAACGCCTGGATGCCGAGCCGGTGCAGGGTCGGCGCACGGTTCAGAAGCACCGGGTGCTCGGCGATGACCTCCTCGAGGACGTCCCAGACCTCGGGCGCCATCGACTCGACGTACTTCTTCGCCGCCTTGATGTTCTGGACGGCCTTCCGCTCGACGAGCCGGCTCATGATGAACGGCTTGAAGAGCTCGAGCGCCATGAGCTTCGGCAGGCCGCACTGGTGCAGCTTCAGCGTCGGGCCCGAGACGATCACCGACCGGCCCGAGTAGTCGACGCGCTTGCCGAGCAGGTTCTGGCGGAAACGGCCCTGCTTGCCCTTCAGCATGTCCGAGAGCGACTTCAGCGCCCGGTTGCCCGGACCGGTGACGGCCCGGCCGCGGCGGCCGTTGTCGAAGAGGGCGTCGACGGCCTCCTGCAGCATCCGCTTCTCGTTGTTCACGATGATCTCGGGGGCGCCGAGGTCGAGGAGCCGCTTCAGGCGGTTGTTCCGGTTGATGACACGCCGGTAGAGGTCGTTCAGGTCGCTCGTGGCGAAGCGTCCGCCGTCGAGCTGCACCATCGGGCGGAGCTCCGGCGGGATGACCGGAATCGCCTCGAGGATCATCCACTCGGGGCGGTTCTCCGAGGTGATGAACGCGGAGACCACCTTGAGCCGCTTGATCGCGCGGCTCTGCTTCTGACCCTTCGACGTCTTGATCGTCTCGCGGAGCGACTTGGCCTCGGCGCCGAGGTCGAGGTCGCGCAGGAGCTCGCGAATCGCTTCCGCACCCATGCCGCCCTTGAAGTAGATGCCGAATCCATACTGCGAGCCGAAGCGGTCCTTCAGCTCGCGGAAGAGCATCTCGTCGTTTACGACCTGCTTCGGCTCGAGATCGCGGAATAGGAGCCACGTCTGCTCGAGGCGCTCGCGGGCGTCCTCGGCCGCGTCGCGCGCGTCCGCACGGCGCGACTCGATGTCGAGGTACATCTCGCGGACCTTGAGCGACCACTGGACGATCGCGTCCAGGTCTTCCTTCTGCATCCGGCCCTCGGCCTTGAGGCAGAGATCGTTCGCGAGCTCGCGGATCTCCTCAGGCCCCGCGTGCGGGTCGGCCGTCTGGAGGATCTCGGCGAGGAGTCCGTTGCCGAGCTCGCGCGCCTTGTCCAGGTTCTTCGTGTCGACCCCCGTGACGAGCTCTGCGTCGTCGCCCTCGAGCTCCTCGCCCGAGAGCAGCGCCTCCTGGATCCGGTTCAGGTGCTTCGTGACCGCGCCCTTCTTCGCGCCCGCGGCCTTCTCGTACTCCTTGTAGAGCGAAGCCAGGGCCTCGAAGACCTGCACCGCGGCGTTCGCCACGATGTCGAGCTCGCGTGGCGTCAGCTGGCGGTCCTCGCGGATCGCCGCCTGGCGGACGAGCTCACGGATCTTCTTCGAGTCTTCGGTCGTGATCTGCTTCGCGACGTCGACGAAGAGCCCGCCCACGAGGGTGCGCGCCTCCTCGAGCGTCGGCAGGCCCTGCTCCTCCGCCCACGCCGAGAGGCCGCGGCCCCAGAACTCGTCGTCCTCGTCGAAGTTGCGCTCCTTGCCCTTCGTGAAGAAGTCGCGCCGGCGCGCAAGACGGTCCTCGAGCGCGGCGAGACCCTCGTCGCGGTCGACGTAGATACGCTCCGACTCGCCGCGGACCTTGTCCTCGAGGTCGGCGAGGTCGGCGGCCCGCTTCTCCCCGTCGACCGTGGTCACGATCGACGCAGCGAAGTAGAGGACCTTCTCGAGCTCCTTCGGGGCGATGTCGAGCAGGTAACCGATGCGGCTCGGGACACCCTTGAAGAACCAGATGTGCGAGACGGGGGCGGCCAAATCGATGTGGCCCATCCGCTCGCGCCGCACCTTCTGCCGGGTCACCTCTACGCCGCAGCGCTCGCAGATGATGCCCTTGTAGCGGACGCGCTTGTACTTGCCGCAGTAGCACTCCCAGTCCTTCGTCGGACCGAAGATGCGCTCGCAGAAGAGCCCGTCCTTCTCGGGCTTC